>Ga0335077_10002304_pt1 | contig 22795 bp, 20 predicted proteins | sample Lox_Sample_31_FD_207151 | JGI IMG/M metagenome (GOLD analysis project Ga0335077, IMG submission 207151) | Soil microbial communities from Loxahatchee National Wildlife Refuge, Florida, United States - Lox_Sample_3.1 | ecosystem: Environmental > Terrestrial > Soil > Wetlands | place: USA...
ATACCTTGGTATGGTGCTGCGGTTCACAATAGTGACAAGTGCGTGGGCCATCGTGCAGGAATCAAAGCTTTTCAGCCATCCTAACGAGATCCGCCAGTGAATCGGCTCCCATCTTTTCCATTACCCGCCCTCGATGCATCTTCACCGTGGGTTCCGTAATCTTGATCTCATCGGCAATCTGCTTGTTCAAGAGGCCCTTGACCACCAGTTTGAAGACATCCTGCTCTCGTGGCGTCAGCGTGCTGTAACGCCTTCGTAGCTCTTCGTGCTCGCGCTCCCGCATGCGCTCTTCCCGATCGCGGTCGATGGCTTGCTGAACCGCGTCGAGAAGTTCCTGGTCGCGAAAGGGCTTTGTGAGGAATTCGACCGCGCCCCCCTTCATCGCGCGTACCGACATTGGCACATCGGCGTGAGCGCTGATAAACACGATTGGGACTCGAATCTTCTCCTCGGCAATACGACTCTGCAGATCGAGACCGCTTGCGCCGGGAAGCCGGATATCGAGTACCAGGCAGCCAGGTCCATCAGGACGTTTGCTGGACAGGAATTCCTGGGCCGACGCAAACGTTTCCACCTTGAGCCCGACGGAACGCAAAAGATTCCTTACAGCTTCACGTACCGAGACATCGTCGTCAACCACGAATACCACCGGTGCGGGCTCGGTCATGATGGATCAGTCGTGGCTCGTACTTGCACTGTCCGCGGGCAATTCGAATTGAACGGTCAGCCCGGGTCCCTCATTCAAGTCAGCCCAGATCCGCCCTCCGTGCGCCTCGACAATCGTTCGACTGATGGACAACCCCATGCCTATGCCATCAGGCTTCGTAGTAAAGAATGCATCGAATAGCCGGGTCAGGTTTTCAGGATTGATGCCCGGCCCCCGGTCTCTTACCGCCACGACTACGCCGGCGTCGGTTCTGCGTGTTTGTATTCGTAGTTCTCGCGCTCCTTCCACTTTAGCCATAGCTTCGGCGCCATTCACCAGTAAATTCAGGATCACCTGCTGCAATTGAATTCGATCGCCGCGGACCCGCTGAGCATCGCCTGGGAGCTCGGTTTGGATGATAACCCGCTCCTTCTCCAAATTGGCGTGTGCCAGGACCACTGTTTCTTGAATCATTTCATTTAGGTCGAACCAGGTCGCAGCCTCGGTCCCCTTTCTCAGCGAATCGCGAATCCGCCGGATGACCGCGCTTGCCCGATTCCCGTCGCGTGCCACCAGCGCCAGCGATTCGCGGGCCTCTTCGACGTTGGGTGGTTCGCCGCGTAGCCAGCGGAGTCCCGCCGCCGCATTCGTGACCACGCCGGCGAGCGGCTGATTGACCTCGTGCGCAATCGACGTCGCCAGCTCGCCGAATGAAAAAGCCCTGACGACGCGAGCGAGTTTCGACTCCGCCTCACGCACGGCCTTTTCCGCTTTGAGCGCCCGCTCCTTTGCGAGCAATTCCGCCTGGTGGGCAAAGGCCCACCGCTCCTCATCGATGTCCTGAAGCATCGCCAGCGCGCCGGTAATCTGTCCCGTCTCATCGCGTATTGGGACGGCGCTGGCTCGCGTCCATCGTTCCATACCATCTTCTCCCTTGCGAAGAAACTCGATTCCGGGCAGGACCTCCTCGCCTCCCAGCGCCCGTAGCGCCGGATTCGCCGTGGATGGGAAAGGCCGCCCATCCGACGAAGTGGCGCCCCAACTCGTGGCGTCGATGGAAGGGACATCGCTTCGCAGGAGTCTGTTCCATGCAGGGTTGGCGCCGACCACCTTGCCCGCTGCGTCTACGATGCCGACCCCGATCGGGAGACGCCTCAAGGTGGTGGCCAGCCGGTACTCGCTCGTGCGCAACGCCTCCTCTGCTTCGGCCGACTCCATCAGGTCGGTTGTCTGCCGCGCCAGTAAATCCAGGCGCCACAGGTCGTGTTCGCTCGGAGCGTGAGGCACGGACCAATGTGTCGAAAGGACGCCGAGCATCCGCCCTCCCCTTGTGATCAACGGAGTGGACTGCATGCTACGCACGCCAGCCTGATGTAGCACCGGGAGTAAGGGTGTCCCCAAAAAGAGCGGACTCTTTTCGACATCTTCAACGATCGTTCTCTCGCCGCGTATGAAAGCGGCATCTTGGTCTCGGCCAAAGTATTCCAGGAACGGGCTCTCGTGCCCATGGTGGGCAACCATCCGCAGGGTATTATTCTGGACCACCTGAAGCGTGCCCTGATTCGCGGCCAGGATGGCAACTGCCGCGTTGACGATCTCCTGGAGCAGCGGCTGGAGTCCGCCTTCGCCGATTCGCTTGCCGCTCAACTCCTGCATTCGCATAAGAGCGGCGAGGTCGACACTCATTGCGTCCTCGAGTTCATGCCGCTCGGTGATGTCCGTAACCACGGCAATCCAGCCATCCACCTCCCCGCCTGGTCCCCGCGTCGGCACGTACACGGCTTGAATCCATCGGCGACCCGCACCAAGGAAGGTCACCTGTGTCTCGTACTGTACCCTCTCCCCGAGGAGCGCCTTTTTCATGTAAGGGAGAATGTGGTCGTAGCCCTCCTGCCCGATTACGTCCACAATCGGACGCCCCGCTAACTCCTCCGGTGTGCGGCCCAGCGATGTCGCGTAGGTGGGGCTTACCCAGAGATATTTCAAGTCGCGGCTGCACCGGGTTACTCCGGCAGGCATATTCTCGGTGATGACCTCGAGTTGCCCCAGCGCCGCGGCGACGGCGTGCTCGCTTTCATGAAGTGCCGCATTCGCTCCCTCGATTTCCTTCACGAATATCTGCACGAGCCGCTCCAGCTCCTGATTGCTCCCACGCAATTCCCTTTCGAGGGCTCGGCGGGTCTTACCCAGGCGCACGTGCGTGTGAACGCGTGCAAGCAATTCGCGGGCGCTGAACGGGTTAATCAGATAATCGTCTGCGCCGTCTTCGAGCGCCTTGACGCACGCTTCTTCACCGGCACGGGCGGACAGCAAAATAATGGGCAGGTCATTGGTTTGCGGCTGTGCACGCAGCCGTTTCACGAGCTCGTATCCGTCCAGCCGCGGTATCATGACGTCGCTCAGAACCAGGTCAGGATCGTGCTCGCATGCTGCCTCGAGCGCTTTTTCACCATCGGACGCCACGATCACGTCATATTGCTCCGCCAGCAGGCCGCGGAGATGGTCGCACATAGCGGCATCGTCGTCAGCCACCAATATCCGGCCCGATCTCGCGTTATGGCTATCCATAGCTCTCCTCGCGAAAGCTCTTCCCAGGTCGTCGCCGCGATTTGAGGATGCCATAAGGGCTCCCGAAGCTATCCATGCAACAGGAAAGCCAACTTCGATTGGGACGTCGATATTCTATCAGCAGCGGTAGGAATCGCTCGATTCCTCAATCCGGCAGGCCCGATCCTGTCTCCATTCATACGGCACTAGCCGCACAGTGCGGGGCTGGCCGGCATTCCGGGTACCCTGGTTGCAAAGGAGTCTCTATGCCCGTCGTAGCGCCTGCAAATTGCACCGGACGGAATTGGCATCGGAAAGCCGCGTGCCTCTGGGTGGCGGCTGCCGCGATCGTTACGGCTGCTCCGGCTCAGCCGGCGGATATCGAGCAGCGCACCAGCGCCTTGCTCGCCCGCATGACTCTGGACGAGAAGATCGGTCAGATGTCGCAATCCACGTCAATGTCAACGCCGCTCTCGGAGTCTATCAGGCAGGAGATCCGGCAGGGCCGGTGGGGCTCGTTTCTCAATGCCGGCAGCCCGGCCGATCGCGCGGAGGCACAGCGCATCGCGCGTCACGAAAGCCGCCTCGGTATTCCGCTGTTATTCGGACGCGATGTGATTCACGGCTATCGCACAATCTTCCCGATTCCGTTGGCGCAGTCGGCGAGCTGGGATCCGGAATTGATCGGGCAGGCAGCCCGTATCGCCGCTCGCGAGGCGAGCGCGGAAGGCATCCGCTGGGTATTTGCCCCGATGGTCGACGTGGCCCGCGATCCGCGGTGGGGACGCATTGCCGAGAGTCCGGGCGAGGACCCTTACGTCGGAGAGATTGCCGGCGCGGCGGTAGTGCGCGGCCTCGAAGGGCCGTCCCCGCGCGATTCATCGTCGGTAGCAGCGTGTGTCAAGCATTACGCCGCGTATGGCGCCGCGGAGGCCGGCCGGGACTACAACTCAGCCTGGGTTCCCGAGGTGCTGCTGCGCGATGTCTACCTGCCGCCCTTTCGCGCATCGCTCGCCGCAGGCGCTCTGACCGTGATGACGGCGTTCGAGGCGCTCAACGGTGTTCCGGCTACGGGAAATCGATTTCTTTTGCACGACGTCCTGCGCGGCGAATGGAAGTTCCCCGGAATGGTGGTGAGCGACTACACCGCGATTCCCGAGATGATTCCACACGGATACGCCGCCGATGATCGCGACGCGGCTCGCCTGGCGCTGTGGGCCGGCGTCGATATGGAAATGGTAAGCACCACTTATCACGACAATCTGAAATCCCTGCTGGCAAAGGGCGAGATCTCCATGCAAGCCATCGACGAGGCGGTGGGGCATATCTTGCGTTTGAAGTTCCGTCTCGGCTTGTTCGACGAATCCATCCGGCCGGCGGCGCAATCGCAGGTCACGCCGGAATCGCGCGAGGTAGCCCGAAAGCTCGCGGCCGAGAGCGCGGTGTTGCTGAAGAACGACGGCCAACTGCTGCCGCTGCCGGATTCCGTACGTTCGGTTGCTGTCATCGGCCCGCTGGCCGATAGTCCGGTCGACCAGATGGGCACCTGGGTTATGGATGGGCGCCCCGAAGATGTTCAGACACCGCTTGCGGCAATCCGGCGGATGTTGGGAGAAGGGCGGGTTTTTTACGCGCCCGGTCTCAAGCACAGCCGCGATACCGGCGAATCGGGTTTCGGAGCAGCCGTTGACGCCGCTCGCCGGGCGGATGCGGTGTTGTTGTTCTTGGGCGAGGAGCAGATCCTGTCGGGCGAAGCGCGGTCCCGCGCGTTTCTCGATTTGCCTGGCGCACAGGATCGATTGGTGGACGCCATCGCCAGGCTGGGCAAGCCCTCGATTGGAATTATTCTGGCCGGCAGGCCCCTGACGTTTCATCATGCGGCCAGTCAGCTACAGGCGATTCTCTGGGCGTGGCATCCCGGTACAATGGGCGGGCCCGCCCTGGCCGATTTGCTGTTCGGCCGCGCCGTCCCTTCGGGAAAACTGACGGTCACGTTTCCGCGCACCGTCGGCCAGGTCCCTATCTACTACGCGCATCTCAATACCGGCCGCCCGGCTTCCCTGTCGGAATTGGGAATACCCATGGGAAATCCGGCCGATCCGGCCGGTTACACCTCCAAATATCTCGACGTCGATTTCACTCCGGAGTATCCCTTCGGATTCGGTCTCTCCTACACGGAATTCGCTTATTCGAATCTCGAATTGAACGCGGCGGCCATAGCGCCGGATGGCGAACTGACAGTCTCGGCCGATGTGAAGAACCGCGGTTCACGAGACGCAGTCGAAGTGGTGCAACTCTACGTGCATGCTGTGGCCGCGAGTGTCGCCCAACCGGTCCGTCTGTTAAAAGGCTTTCGCCGCGTAGCCCTTCGGGCCGGCGAAACGCAGCGCGTAGAATTTACGCTCCACGGCCGCGATCTCGCATTCCACAATCAGGCGATGGCCCTGGTCACCGAGCCCGGACGCTATCGGGTTTGGATCGCGCCGGATTCGGTGCGCGGCCTGGCCGGCGAGTTCGCCGTGCGCTAGTGGATGCCAAACCACGTGGGGCAGCGCTTCAGCCTGCGCGGGACTTCAGTCCCGCTGGCTCGGGAGTCTCGCTAGTTCTCACCGGTAGCTGGCCGCCTGCATTTCGAACATGTCGGCGTATCGGCCCCCTAATGCCAGGAGCTTGCTGTGGCTTCCCTGTTCGACGATCCTGCCGTTCTCCAGCACTACGATGCGGTCTGACATGCGCACCGAAGAAAAGCGATGCGAGATCAACAGGGTCGCTTTGCCTTCCGTGAGGGCGGCAAAACGCTGGAAGATTTCGAGTTCGGAGCGTGCGTCCAGGCTTGCGGTGGGTTCGTCGAGAATCACCATCTGGGCATCGCGAAAATAGGCCCGCGCCAGCGCGATCTTCTGCCACTCGCCGCCGGAGAGATCGGTGCCTCCTTCGAAGCGCAGGCCCAGTAGCTGCCGGTACTGATCGGGTAATTTCTCGATTACCTCATCGGCCAGGCTCTTCCGCGCGGCTTCGAGGATCGTCCAGTCCTGCGCCGAATCGGCCTGCGCCAGCGCGATGTTCTCGCGGGCGGTCATCTCGTAGCGCATGAAATCCTGGAAGATAACCGTGATCTGGCGCTGCAGGTCGTCGATATCGTAATCTCGCAGGTCGATGCCGTCCAGCAGGATCCTTCCGCAGGTGGGATCGTACAGCCGCGCCGCCAGCTTCACGATCGTCGTTTTCCCCTGGCCGTTTTCGCCGATCAGGGCTACTCGTTCGCCCGGTCCCAGATAGAAGTTGAAATTGTCGAGTACTTTCCTGCCGTTACCGTATGAAAAACTGACCTTATCGAAGATCAGTCCGTGGCGAATCGGGCGCGGAGCAGGCATGGCATCGGGCCGGGAGCGGAGCTTCGGCTTGACCTCCAGGAATTGGACCAGATGGGTGAGAAACAGCGAGTGCTCGGCGATGTTGGAGAACGTCGAGAAGATACCCTGCATGTTGCTGCTGGCGCCGGCGATGGCGCCGGCCAGGAACTGCAATGTGCCCCAAGTCACCGCACCGGTCAAGGTGCGAAAAATGACGTACGCGTAACACGCGTAATAGCCACCGGTGCTCAGCAGGGACAAGAGCAGTCCTACCAGCAGCCTTCGCCGCGCCAGACCGGCGTCTTCCTCGTAGATCTGCCCGGAAAGGTCCGCGAACCTGCCGGACAGGAAGGAACTCATCCCGAAAAGGCGTAGCTCCTTGGCGGATTCTTTGCTGGCGCCGATCTGGCGAAGGTAATCCAGTTTCCGGCGAGTGGGTGTCTGATGCATATGCAGCGCGTAGCCCAGAAAAACAAAATAGCCCTCGCCCACGAAGGCTGGTACGATGGCTGCCGTCAGCAACACCAAAATCCACGGCGAGAACCAGAGAATTCCGAGCGCGAGACTGATCCCGGTGATGGTTTGTTGAGCCAACGATCCGATCGCCTGAATCATCATGACGCGGTCCGTAGCCTGCGCGCGGGCTCGCTCCAATTTGTCGTGGAAAAGTGGATCTTCATATGAAGAAAGGTCTAGCCGCGAAGCATGTTCCATCACCATCAAGCTGACGTGGCGGGAAAAACGATCCGCAAGCAATAAATCGAAATATCCGATGGCCCGTCCTGCGACTGTGCCGGTCGCCGCCAGTACGAATTCCGCGCCCACCAGCCACCAGAAGTCTGGGACAAGCGGATGCCCCACGAAGTGGCTTTGTATCGCATCGAGAATCTTCCTCGACACAGACAGGATTGCAAGCGGAAGCAACGCCGCGACGAGACGGCACACGAGGACGCCCATCACGACGGATGGTCCGGACTGCCAGACAATTCGCACTAGTGCGGGTATATTTTTCAGAGCGCGGAAGCGTTCTTTCCAGCTATCTCGCAGAGCCGCCGTGGATTTGTTCACTTGCCCTCCACGCTGTGCATCCCAGGTGCCAGGCAATGTTTATCACACTGGCAATTCGCCTGCCTCTCGTGAACTTATGCCTAACAAAAAGCGCGCGAAAACGATTCTGGTTACAGGCGCAACCGGCCGGCAAGGTGGAGCGTCCCTCACTCATCTCCGAAAAAACGGGTACTCGGTCCGGGCTCTTACCCGAAATCCCGATCAGCCCAAAGCTCGCGACCTCCTCGGCTCCGGCGTGGAGGTTGTTCGGGGCGACATGAGCGACAAACGGACTCTTCTCACCGCCATGGAAGGCGCTTACGGAGTCCACTCGGTGCAAAATCCTTACGAAGCCGGCATCGACGGAGAGATCCGACAAGGGATCAACGTGGCGGATGCCGCCAAGAGTTCCAGCATCACGCACTTTATTTATAGTTCTGTCGCCAGTGCCGATCGGCACACCGGCATTCCTCATTTTGACAGCAAGGTCCGCATCGAGGAGCACATTCGCGGAATCGGGATGCGCTTCACGATTTTGCGGCCGGTTTTTTTCATGGAGAACTGGCTCATGCTGCGGCCCTCGATTGAAAGCGGAGCGCTGGCCCTCCCGCTCAGCCCCGAAACGCGCTTGCAGATGATTGCCGTGGACGACATAGGCGGTTTGACAGCGCAAGTCTTCGATCATCCGGGAAAATGGCAGGATCGGGTTTTCGAAATCGCCGGAGACGAGCTTTCGATGTCCCAGTTGGCGGAGGTTTTCACACGTGCTTCGGGACGCGAGGTCCGCTATCGGCAGGTTCCGTGGGATGAATATGAACAGCAGGTGGGCCCGGATCTCGGCCGGATGTATCGATGGTTTCAGGAAACCGGATACCATGCCGATATCGGAGCGGTCCGCCAGGAGTATCACCGGCTGACATCGTTCGATCAGTGGATGAACTTACATTGGCACACGGCCGTGCACACCGCGCATTGAAGTGCGGGCGGCGCGTTTATGGTCCGCCGCGTCGCAATGGTTCCCAAACGTCCGGTCATTCTATCCCGGTTTGTGGAACTGTGTGTAAGAGCAGCGATCACTCGGGCTCGCCTGAGGTACAAAGGAATTGCTGTCCCGAAGCCTCCGCTCCCTTGGCAGAAGCTTCCCCTCAGTGATGTTTTTCCGCAGTCGGAGACTCATGACAGCCCGAGCGACAAGCCGTTGCGATGTCTTGTGGCCCGGCCGACCCCACAATCAATTCCTAATAGTTATCGAACCGACGGAGGTGGCAAGTGCCAGCCCAAAATGAGGAGCCGCTCGTCCACATACTGTGGATGAATGCAGGTCTTAGTTGCGACGGCGATTCGGTGTCGCTTACCGCAGCCACTCTTCCCAGCGTCGAAGAGATCGCGCTCGGCGCGCTGCCAGGGCTGCCGAAGGTGCAATTTCATTGGCCGCTGATTGACTACGAAGTGGGATCCGATTTTCTGCAGTGGTTCTTCGAGGCTGAGCAGGGCCGGTTGGATCCTTTCGTCCTGGTCATCGAAGGCTCGCTCGCCAATGAGAAGATCAAGCGCGAGGGCTACTTCACCGGGTTCGGCAACAATCCTGAAACCGGCCAGCCGATTACCTTGATGGAATGGGTGGACCGGCTGGCGCCCCAGGCCTGGGCGATTGTCTGCGCCGGCACCTGTGCCACCTACGGCGGCATTCATGCCATGCAGGGCAATCCGACCGGCGCTATGGGCATTCCGGATTACCTCGGATGGAAGTGGCGGTCGAAAGCCGGCATACCGATCGTGTGCGTGCCAGGCTGCCCTGTCCAGCCCGACAACATGTCGGAGACCCTTTTGTACCTGCTGCATCAAGCGGCCGGCAATGCGCCGATGATCCCCCTCGATGACTGCTTGCGCCCCCAATGGTTGTTCGGCATGACTGTTCACGAAGGCTGCGATCGAGGCGGCTACTACGAGCAGGGCCGCTTCACGTGGGAGTATGGGCAGCCCGAGTGTCTGGTCAAGATCGGCTGTTGGGGTCCCGTGGTGAAGTGCAATGTGACCAAGCGCGGATGGATGGATGGCGTCGGCGGCTGCCCCAACGTCGGAGGCATCTGCATTGCCTGCACGATGCCGGGCTTTCCGGACAAATTCATGCCGTTTATGGACGAACCGCCGGGCAGCAAACTTTCCACTGAGATTACCGGCCACGTATACGGCCCGCTGATCCGCGGCCTTCGCGCGATTACGCTGGCCAGCGCGGACAAGGAACCGAGGTGGCGTCACAAGGGATCGATGCTGACCACCGGATATAAGCCGTCGTGGAACCGAGCCGCACGTAGGGGGGAACAATGAGCACAGACGTACAGGATATTTCCGCGCTTGACCGCGGCGCGAGCAACCTCGTGGAGGTGGCCTGGGATCCGATCACGCGCATCGTAGGGAGCCTCGGCATTTATACCAAGATCGATTTCGGCCGGCGCAAAGTGGTGGAGTGCTATAGCACCTCTTCCATCTTCCGCGGATATTCCATCTTCATGCAGGGCAAAGACCCGCGCGACGCACACTTCATCACCAGCCGCATCTGCGGCATCTGCGGCGATAACCATGCCACATGCTCCGTCTACGCGCAGAATATGGCATACGGAGTGACCCCTCCGCACCTTGGCGAATGGATGATCAATCTCGGCGAGGCCGCCGAGTACATGTTCGACCACAACATCTATCAGGACAACCTGGTGGGCGTGGACTTCTGCGAGAAGATGGTGCGCGAAACCAATCCCGGCGTCTGGGAGCAGGCCGCGCGGAAGGAAGCGCCGCACGCCGAGGCGCATGGCTATCGCACCATCGGCGACATCATGAAGTCGCTCAATCCGTTCGAGGGCGAGTTCTATCGCGAAACCTTGCAGGTGAGCCGCACGACCCGCGAGATGTTCTGCCTGATGGAAGGGCGCCACGTACATCCCTCGACTCTCTATCCTGGAGGCATCGGCGCCGTCCCGACCATCCAGCTTTTCACCGACTACATGACACGGCTGATGCGCTACGTCGAGTTCATGAAGAAGGTGGTGCCGATGCACGACGACTTGTTCGACTTCTTCTACCAGGCGATGCCCGGATATGAAGAGGTCGGGCGCCGCCGCGTGCTGCTCGGCTGCTGGGGCGCTCTGCAGAATCCGGAGGTGCGCAACAACGGTTACCGGAACATGACCGATTGGGGTCGGGCGATGTTCGTCACGCCTGGTGTGGTCGTGGACGGCAGGCTGGTAACGAACGATCTGGTAAAGATCAATCTCGGCATCCGCATCCTGCTCGGGAGCTCTTACTACGAGAACTGGGATGGCCGCGAAATGTTCGTCACCCACGACCCGCTCGGCAACCCCGTGGCCGCAAACCATCCGTGGAATCAGCACACCATTCCGCGTCCGCAGAAGCGGGAGCTCGGCGGCAAGTATAGCTGGGTGATGTCGCCCCGCTGGTACGACGACAAGGACTATCTCCCGCTCGATACCGGCGGAGGACCGATCGCCCGATTGTGGTCCACGGCCCTCAGTGGATTGGTGGACATTGGTTACGTCAAGGCTACGGGCAGCAGCGTGCAAATCAACCTGCCGAAGACGGCGCTGAAAGGACCGGCCAGTTTCGAATGGAAAATTCCGAAATGGTCCAACGCCATTGAGCGCGATCGCGCCCGGACGTACTTCCAGGCCTATGCGGCGGCCTGCGCTCTCCACTTTCTGGAAAAAGCCATGGCCGAGGTTCGCAAGGGCCACACTAAGACCTGGTCGGAATTCACCGTTCCCCGGGAGGCGATTTCCTGCGGCTTCACGGAAGCCGTCCGCGGCGTGTTGTCGCATCACATGGTGATACGCGGAGGGAAAATCGCGAATTATCACCCGTATCCTCCAACGCCCTGGAACGCAAGCCCGCGCGACTACTACGGGACGCCGGGACCGTATGAGGACGCGGTCCAGGGCCAGCCGATCTTCGAAGAGAACAACCGCGACAACTTCAAGGGCATCGACATCATGCGGACCGTTCGCAGCTTCGATCCGTGCCTTCCCTGTGGCGTTCACATGTTCGTCGGCGACGGCAAAGTGGTGGAGCAGCGCCACTCCCCGACGTTCTTGAATGTTCCGGGGCACTGAGGGTAGCGGTGGAGATGAACGTGGCGGAGATACAGGATGTAGACGCGGCCGTCCGGCGGATCGAGGCGCTTGTGGACGCGCAGCCCCAGTCCGCCGAACTGGTGCAGTTGCTGATGCAGTTGTACGGCGAGGGCCTCAGCCGCGTGCTGGAAATTGCTCGCGCCGAGGCAAGCGATGCATTCATCCTTCGCCTGGCGGAGGACAAAATCGTCGCCTCTTTGCTGCTGCTTCACGGTCTGCACCCGGTCGATCCGGAAACGCGTCTGCGCAAGGCCCTGGCGAAACTGGACCGGCATCTCGAGGCGCAGCGCCTGGTGCTCACGGAAGTGCGCGATGGGGTGGCCAGGATCCGCGTCGAACACAACGGCGGCGGCACGCCGCCGCCCGCTCTGGCGGAAATGATCGAGCGTGCCGCATTGGAATCCGCTCCGGACCTGGAAGCCATCGAGATTGAAGGCACGCCTGCATCGGCCGGCCTGGTGCAGATTGCCCCGGCGAGGAGCGTCTGATGGAGCCGGTGCTTCGTTTGCGCCGCTTTCTCGAACAGCCGCCCCCCGCTAGCGCGCAAACTGCGGAGCGCTGCGACTTCTGCGCCGTGCCGCTGGATCGCGAGCACCGCCACATCGTCGATATCGAAAGCCGCCGGCTCATCTGCGCCTGCCGCGCCTGTTGGCTGCTCTTCACCAATCCCGCTTCGGCAGGCGGCAGGTACCGCTCCGTCGGCGACCGTCGAGAAAGAGTCGAAGAGGAGTTCGACTGGAACGAGCTCGCGATGCCGACGGGGATCGCGTTCTTCATTCGCAGCTCGAAAATGGATCGTGTTGCCGGATTCTATCCAAGCCCGGGAGGCGCGACGGAATCGGGGCTCAGCTTCGAAGTTCAGCAACCTGTGTTCCGCAAGCTGGAAGCCGACGTGGAAGCGCTCCTCGTCTATAAGCGCCGCGAACAGACCGAATGCTGGATCGTGCCGGTGGACGCCTGTTACGAACTCGTCGGACGAATACGCCGCTGCTGGCATGGATTCGACGGAGGTCCGGAAACCCGAAACGCGATCGAGGGTTTCTTCGAAACACTTCGCGAGCCGGGGAACGGGCCATGGCAAATCTGAGTTTCGCCGTGACGGGCGCCCGCGCGGAGCGGCACACGGCGGCTCCGGCGATCACGTTTCGTGTCCGGATTCGTGAGGCAGCCGGAGCGCACATCCACGCGCTTCTCCTGCGCGTGGCAATCCGGATTCAGCCGCGCGGCCGGAAGTACGGCGCCCTGGAACAGGAACGCCTCGGCGATCTCTTCGGCGCTGCCGGGCGCTGGACGGAAACGGTTCGGCCGCTGCTTTGGAGCAACACGACGTTGATTACGGCGGCATTCGCGGGAGAGGTGGAGACGGACCTCGGCATCCCATGCACCTACGACATGGAAGTCGCGTCGGCCAAGTATTTCAACGCCCTCGACGAGGGCGAGATCCCGCTGTTGTTCCTGTTCAGCGGCACGGTTTTCGCCAGGGCCGAGAACGGCTTTCGCGTGGAGCAGGTCCCGTGGGAGAAAGAGGCGGCTTTCCGCCTGCCGGTGCAGACCTGGAAGGATGCCATGGAAAGCCACTTCCCGGAGTGCGGATGGATCCGGCTGCGTCGGTCGAGCCTGGATGCGCTCCAACGCATCAAGTCGCGGGAGGCGCTCTTCACCTGGGACGACGTGATCGAAACGCTGGTCAACGGCAAACCGATCACCCGCGAAGGGCAGGCCGTCAGATGAGTAGTCAGGACGCAGTCTGGAAGATCGCCGACACGGTCCTCTACGAGGGCTACCTGCTGTATCCGTATCGCGCGTCGGCCGTGAAGAACCGCTTTCGCTGGCAGTTCGGCATCGTGGCGCCGCGGGCGTGGAGCGCTTGCGGCGGCGAGCCGTGGCAAATCCGCACCGAGTGCCTGATCGAGGGGCGGCAGGCAGCCGTCGAGATCACCGTCCGTTTTCTGCTGGTGGAGGAACGCACGAACGCAGACGGATTGCCGTGGGAGACCGGCGTGGAGCGGCGAATCGAGATTGGGCCGGTTGTGCTGGACGAGTTGCGCCGGGCAAGCCGAATCGTGCCGTTCGAAATTCCGGCCGCGGATGGAGCGATTTCGGGCCGCACCTGCATTTCGTATGAGGATGCCGGCGGCCTTGGTAAGCTGCGCGTCGAGATCGAAAACCTCAGCGAGTTGCCGGAGCCATGCGATCGCGGCGTGGCGATGCGGCATTCGTTGGTTGGAACGCACACGCTGCTGGCGGTGGAAGGCGGAGAGTTCGTTTCGCTGACCGACCCGCCGTTTCATGCCCGCGCAGCGGCGCAGTCCTGTTCGAACCTCCATACCTGGCCGGTACTCGCGGGGCCGCGCGGTGAGCGGAAAACCATGCTGTCGTCGCCGATCATCCTTCCCGACTATCCGGAAGTAGCGCGGGAGAGCGCGGGCAACCTGTATGACGCCACCGAAATCGACGAACTGCTCACGCTGCGCGTCATGACCCTCACGGACGAGGAGAAGCGGCAGGCGTGCGCCACCGACGATCGCGCACGGGAAATCGTCGAACGGTCGAATTCCATTCCGCGCGAGATGTTCGAGCGCCTGCACGGGGCGTTGCGGGGAATGGCGCCTCTACCGGTGGAGCAGTTCTTCAATCCGGCAAGCGAGGAACCGGAGCGCAGGACAGTCGAAACCGCGAGCGGACCAGTCTCGCGCGGAGCCCGGGTCAGGCTTGCGCCCAAGCTTCGGTCGGACACGATGGATATGTTTCTGGCGGGCCGGACCGCAACCGTGGAGTCGGTGCATACCGATGTCGAAGATCGCGTGTACGTGGCCGTGAGCGTGGATGACGATCGGATTGCAGGCCAGCGGGACTATAACCGGTTCTATTATTTCTATCCCGATGAAATCGAGTTACTGGAGGTATGACGTGAGATCTTTCGGTTGGGCTGTGACGGTAGTCGTGGGTGGCTATGCGACGTTCCTGTTCGTCAAATCGTTGCCCGATATCTACCGGTACATGAAGCTGCGTGCGATGTAGTTATGCCGCGAATCCTGGTAGCGGGATTGGGAAATATCTTCTTGGGCGACGACGGCTTCGGCGTCGAGGTGGTCCGCCTGCTGCGTACGGAGCAACTGCCGGAGGGCGTGCGTGTTGCCGACTACGGCCTCCGCAGCCTTCACCTGGCGTACGAATTGACCGGGACCCCGTACGATCTCGCCTTGCTTGTCGATGCGTCGTCGTGCGGCGGTAAACCAGGTTCGCTGTATGTGATCGAGCCGGATGCCGGCGGGCCCGCGGTGGCCCCGGTAAACGCGCATTCCGTGACGCCCGCTGCCGTCCTGGCGTCAATTCGGCTGCTGGGCGGTGTTCCAGGGCGGGTGCTTGTGGTGGGCTGCGAGCCGGAATCGATTGCGGAACGGATGGGCCTGAGCGCCACGGTGGAACGCGCAGCCCGGGCCGCCACCGGGCTCATCCGCGAGTTGATCCAGCGCGAATACGAAAGGGGATCCAATGTGTCTGGCTATTCCGGCACAGATCGTACAGCTATTGCCTGAACCGGACTTCGCGACTGCCGACGTCAGCGGAGTCAAACGCAAAATCAACATTGCGCTCCTGGACGGCGAAGGCGTCCAGGCAGGCCATTGGGTGCTGATTCACGTCGGCTTCGCCATCTCGCGCGTGGATGAGGCCGAGGCGCGCGCCACGCTCGATCTTCTCGAGGGGTTGGGACAAGCCTACCGCGACGAGCTGGATGCGCTGCGGGAGCACGCCGAAGCGGCCGAAGAAAGGAGCGGTTGACCATGCGCTTTGTGGATGAGTTTCGCGACCGCAAACTGGCCGAAGACCTGGCCGTCGAGATCGGGCGTCTCGTGGAACCGGGCCGGTGCTACCACTTCATGGAAGTCTGCGGCGGCCACACCCACACCATCTACAAACACGGCGTGGAAGACTACCTGCCGCCCGGGATTACGCTCGTGCACGGACCGGGCTGCCCGGTCTGCGTCATTCCGATGGGCCGGCTCGACGACGCCATCCACATTGCGCATCAGCCGGGCGTCATACTCACCACGTTCGGCGACATGATGCGTGTGCCCGGCGGCCGGGGCTCGTTCCTCGACGCCAATGCCGAAGGCGCGGACGTGCGCATGGTGTATTCGCCCATGGACGCGCTGCGCATGGCGAAGCGCAATCCGGACCGGCGCGTGGTGTTCATGGCGATTGGGTTCGAGACCACCGCGCCTTCCACCGCGCTGACGCTGCTGGCGGCGGAGCGGGACGGCGTGGAGAACTTCTCGATCTTCTGCAATCACGTCACGATCGTCCCTGCCATTAAGGCCATCCTCGATTCTCCCGATTTGCGCCTCGACGGCTTTCTGGGACCCGGCCACGTCTCCACCGCGATCGGCTGCCGGCCCTATGACTTCATCGCGAGCCTATATAGAAGGCCGGTGGTGGTCGCGGGCTTCGAGCCGCTCGACATTCTCCAATCGATCCAGATGCTGCTCCGCCAGCTTGCCGACGGGCGCTGCGAAGTGGAGAACCAGTACAAGCGCGTGGTATCGCGCGAAGGAAATCGCAATGCTCTTACAGCCATCCAGCGGACCATGGAGCTGCGCCCGTATTTCGAATGGCGGGGCCTCGGCTTTATCTCGAGATCGGCGCTGAAACTGCGCCAGGAGTATGCGCGATTCGACGCAGAGCGTATCTTCGAACTCCCCGGCATCCGGGTGGCGGATCCCAAGGCGTGCCAATGCGGCGAGGTGCTCAAGGGTGTGCTGAAGCCGTGGCAGTGCAAGGTGTTTGGCACGGCGTGTACGCCGGAGACGCCCATCGGAACCTGCATGGTGTCGTCGGAGGGCGCCTGCGCCGCTTACTATAACTTCGGCCGCTTCGCCCGCGATCGGGTGCAGGAGGTGGCGCGGTGAGCGAGCGATCCGCCGCGTGGGCCGAACGCCTGGTGCGCGAGCACGGAACGGCGCACGCGGGCGCCGAATCGGAGGTGCTCGATCGCATCGAGAGAGTGCGCCGTCACAGGGCAGTGCTGCGGGAAGACCGCGTCACCATGGCGCACGGCGCCGGCGGCAAAGCCAGCCACACCCTGATCGATGCCATCTTTCTGGAGGCGCTCCGCAATCCCCTGCTGGAACCGCTCGAGGATCAGGCGGTGTTCTCTGTAAACGACGGCAGGATGGCGATCACTACCGACTCGTTTGTCGTATCGCCGCTCTTTTTCCCCGGCGGCGATATCGGCGACCTGGCCGTGAACGGGACCGTCAACGACCTGGCTGTGTGCGGTGCGCGTCCGCGATACCTCACCGCGGGATTCATTCTCGAGGAGGGTTTCCCGGTGGCCGATCTGAAGCGCATCGCGGAATCGATGTCCAAAGCGGCGGCGGCAGTGGGGGTGTGCGTGATTGCCGGCGACACCAAGGTGGTGCCGCGCGGCAAGGCCGACGGATGCTTCATCAACACCAGCGGCGTCGGCATGATCGAACGCGCCGTGGAGCTCGGTGCGGCTCGAGTCCGCCCCGGAGATGCCGTGCTGGTTTCAGGTCCGATTGGCGAACACGGCATCGCCATCATGCTGGCGCGAGGCGAACTGGATCTGGTCTCGGATCTGCCTTCGGACACGGCCGCTTTGTGGGGACTGGTCGAAGGCGTGCTGGATGCCACCATCGAAGTGCACGCAATGCGCGATGCCACGCGCGGCGGCGTAGGTACGGTGCTGAATGAGATTGCAGCGTCGGCCGGCGTATCGGTCACCGTCGACGAGACGGCGGTGCCGGTAAAGGACGAAGTGCGAGGCGCGTGCGAGATCCTCGGCATCGACCCGTTGTATGTGGCTTGCGAAGGCAGGCTGGTGGCCTTTGTGGCAGCCCGTGGCGCCGATGCCGCGCTCTCCGCGATGCGATCGCATCCGCTGGGGCGCGATGCGGCGATCGTGGGATCGGTGAAGGAGGAATCGCCAGGCATGGTGCTGCTGCGGACACAATTCGGAGGCACACGCATCGTCGATATGCTCGTCGGCGATCCCTTGCCTCGCATTTGCTGACCTCATGACCGGAATCGCGCACCTGACGGAATCCATCGCCCGGTTGCTGACTGCCCGGAATGAAGTTTGCCGCCGCTTCTTCGACCGCGAAGCGCCGCGGCTCGCCGGTGTCTGTTGCTCCATGGCCGCCCGGTTCCGATGCGGCGGCCGGCTGCTCGCCTTCGGCCGCGGGCCCTACGCCACCGATGCGCAGCACGTCTCGGTGGAATTCCTGCACCCGGTGATCGTCGGCAAGCGGGCCCTCCCCGCCATGGACCTGTCCCCGTTTTTCGATGGAGCCTCCGGATCTCTCATCCGGCCGGCAGATATCGTGATGGGATTTGGCGCGCCCGGCGGCGATCCGGAAGTGGCTGCTTGCCTCGCGGCCGCCCACGCGAAAGGCGCGATGACGTTCGCCCTGCCTGGCGCGAAGGGCGACTACTTCGTCGAGCACGTCGCGGACGACCCGTTCGTTCATCAGGAAGCGATCGAGATTCTCTATCACACGCTCTGGGAATCGGTGCACGTTTTCCTGGAGCACGAAGAAGTGGCATCGGAAGCCGGCGCCGCGTCTTTCTTGTACCCGTTTCTCGGGAGCGGCAATCAGGCGGCGCCGGACCTGCGGTCAGAGGTCGCCGATTCGATTCGTGCCAAGGTCCGCGAGGATGCCCATCTGCGCGAGCGCGTAGCTGCCGGGCAGGCGAGCGGGATCGGTGAAGCCATTCGCGCCATCGGCGCAAGTGTCCTGCGCGGAGGCAAACTCCTGATCTTCGGCAATGGCGGATCCGCGACCGACGCGAACGATCTGGCGTATGACTGCCTGTGTCCGCCCGGAGGCCTGCGGCCGGTGCCGGCGGTCTCGCTGGCATCGGAGCCCGCCGTGCTGACGGCGATTGCCAACGATGTCGGCATCGAAGCCATCTTCCTGCGCCAGATCATTGCACACGCACGGCCCGAAGACACCGTCATCGGCATTTCGACCAGCGGCGGCTCTCGCAATCTCCTGGCAGGCCTGGAAGAAGCCAGGCGAATCGGCTGCACGACGCTCGCGCTGTTGGGCTATGACGGCGGCGAAGTGGTGCGCCGGCGCCTGGCGGACTTTCCAATCGTCGTGCCCTGCGATTACATTCCCCGCATCCAGGAAGTTCAGGCATCGATCTACCACGTGATGCGCGAATCACTCGGAACCTTGCTCGACGAACCTTAGCCTGGGCAGTCGTCAGGAATGTATCGCCGCGGTGTTCCGAGCTTCGATCGCTTTGACGGAAGCTCCAAACGCCTTTTCCAAAACGCGCTTGCCGATGGTCTGGAGCACGAAGCCGAGCGCTCGTCCCTTGAAATTCTTGCCTTCGCGTACGACGACCGCGTCAATGTCGGTCGTGCCGTTGGGCTGGCGCGTCAAGGTGTAGCTGTGGCCGGACGCGCCTCCCCACACGTTGGAGTCGGTCGTCGTGAGGACGACGTGGTTGGGGTTGGACCAGTCGCCATGGAGTAAGTTTACGAAGCAACCCTCCCTGAAAATGTTGCCGCATTTCGGTCGTTTATCGGGAGCCTTCACATCTGGACGACAATGCCTCGCATTTCGCGAAGACAAATCTCCAGGGAGTCTAGAAAGTTTTCACTCCACATCGTCCTTCGGGCGATTTCCAGAAACTTTCCTTAATTGTTTCCAATCCCGCATCCCGGACGGCAGCAACGACCGCTGAACCGCAGTTTTACCGGTAGTGGAACATAAAGAGATTGGCGGACACGCCCCCGCCAAAGCGCGAGTTCCTGTTCGCCGTTTCAAGCGGTTAGAGTGGCAGACAAAATCGAGGGTGCGCCCGCCATTTGTCTGCCACGGCAGTGGAAGCTGGCCTCCCAATACCGGCGGCTGGTCGCTTCATTCCAGCGCATCTTCGGCGCAACGATCTTCTTCGGCACCGACACGCAGCGAGACCGGGCCGCTGTGGTGCATTGCGCCCGCTTCAATTTCATGAGGGAGGCCAGGATTTGGTATTCGCGAGACTTGGAACAGACACTCTTGCCGGGCGATTGTCAGAACGTAATCGTTCTCAGCGAGGAGTTCTACCGGGAGATCTCCAGCCATCCGATCCCGACGGACCTGGAAGCGGCAAAGGCGCTCTCGGCGAGCCCTGCGGCGCTCGACCTGTTCACCTGGCTCTCGTATCGCTGCTTCCCGGCTCGGGGGCGAGAGCGGGTTCCACTCTTCGGCGAGTTCGGGCTTGTTAGCCAACTCGGCAGCGCTGACTATGCGCGCCCACGAAAATTTCGCGAGAAGTTGGAGGGATGGCTCAAACTCGTCCGAGCGATGTGGCCCGAGTGTCCGGCCCACATTGACCAGGACGGAATCGCCTTGGTCGTGGATCGATCGCTAGCAGTGCTTCCGACAACAACGATGCAGTGATCGGCATGAGAGCGATGTTCTCGCCGGGAAACCGGCGAGCAGTTGGCTATTGCGTGAGGAAACTGCCGATGCTCGAGGATGTCCATGTGGCGACGCCGCATCCGAAGAAGTCCGTATCCGTCCAGATTGGACAGCCAAGCGCCAAGGCAGTGGCCAAAATCGGCCAGTCGTCCGGATCGCGAGGTGCCAGCCGCTTACGGGCCTCAGTCTCGAAACCAGCATAAGTATCGTGGGTCATCAGTGTGCATAGCGTAGCCAGTGATCGCAACAAGCGAAGGGCCTTCTCGGGTTCGCCACCGCGCTTAACGACAAGGGTGGCCAAGTGCTCCTCGGCTTCCGCGTACGCAGTTTCGGGGATGAAGAAAGAAATGACGTCGGCGTGAGACTCAAGAATGCGGCGAACGCGTTGTCCCAGTACCGCGCGGATCAGAATGTTGGCGTCCAGGACTAAAGCCTTACTTGGCATTCCGCTTCTTTTCGCGGCCGGCGCGACGTATCTCCCTGTACTCCTCGATGAGTTCGTCTTCAGACGCGCCCCAGGCCGCGATCATTGCATCCAGTTCCTTAGCCGCCGCTCGCATCGCGTCAACCTCGGCCTTACGACTCTTTTTTTGGGCAGGAATATAAAAGCCAAGGGTCTCGCCATGGCGAGTGATGGCAAGGGGCTTGCCGGCCTCCAAGTAGCCTGCGAGGTTCTCGCGAAACTCGCGCATGCCGATTCTCTCAGTTTCCATTGGTTGTGTACTCTGTGTACACAATAGCATCCTTCAAACTCTCGCCGCAAGGTCGTAAATTCCGATAGACCGCGCCCGGGGCGACGAGTCAAGGCCTAATTCAGAAGTTTGCTCGGATTCACCCCAAGTAACGGAACAACCGAGGCTTATCCAACGACGGCACCAAACACCCGCCCGAAGTTGCCGCCGCTGATTTTGGCGATTTCCACGGGAGTGAATCCTTGACGCAGAAACTCCTCCACGACTACCGGGAAAAACCCGCCCGTCATCCCTTGCCACGCGCGATTCAGACCAGTGCCGGGTCGTGGCGAAAGTATATCGTCGTCGGTGCCGATGCCGACATGATCAACGCCGATCGCGTCCGCAACCATCTTGATGTTCCGGACGAATTCCCCTGGGTTGTTGGTTCCCTTCGTCCATACGCCAAGGACACCACCCGCGTCCGCCAGCGCTTTTGCGTCCTGCTTGGCGATCGATCGGGAAGCCATTCGTGAATCCGGGTTTGTCCATACGTCCAGGCTGGAATGCGACACGATGATCGGCTGCTTGGCGAACTTCAACGCCGCCAATAAGGTAGCGCTGCTGCCGTGTGCCATATCTACCAGGATCTTGAGCCGGTTGCACTCTTTGATTACGTCCGCACCCATGGGCGTGAGTCCACCCAGACTTGTTCCCCCATTGATATCGCCAAGCGGAGCCACCATGTCATTGCTGTCGTGAAGCAACTGCAGATGACGCAACCCGCGTTTGTACACCTCTTCGATTCGTTCGACGTGGCCCTCAATGAAATGCGCGCCTTCCACGGTCTGCACAATCGCCTTCTGTCCGCGAGCGTGTGCCGTCCGCAAATCCTCCAAGGTAAGGGCGCGGGACACGTGTCCTTTCTCCAACTCCGCATCGATGGCATCCAGCCACTTCAGGAAGTTCACACGCGCATCGCCGGGCTTCGTGTTGCCAGCGCGGTCGAGCGCAAATCCGGCAGATATAGCGGTGAGCCCGGATAGCTTCAACTCTTCGCCAAGAGAAAGCGTCGGCCCCGGATCTCCGCCACGCTGTGGCCCCTGCTGCGTCCCGGCGGGATAGACGTGATTGTGCATGTCGATCCCCATGGTTTCGGCCACAACCTTCGCCACCCGCGGGTCGAGTGTATCGGCCAGCGCATGCCTTACTGAGCCAGGTGCGAAAATCGCACCCGTAGTTGTGGCTAGAAAATCCCGTCGCGATAGTTTGGACATCGTCCCTCCCTCTACTTCTTCTGTGCAAACAGCCAGTCTCGAACGCCCTCGATGTGATACGCGACTTTCCAGGTCTGCATGTGCTCCATGCCGCCGGTCACGCCTTCCGGCCACACTGTTCCTTTGTCGAAAACCACGTTTCATGCCGGAGCCGCCGGATGGCTTGCCAACCACGATTTTCTCAGGAGCATGCTTCTGCTCGGTCCAGGCGATGAGCGGTGTTAGTACATCCAGTTGCGAGGGACCGTCGCCGCCGCCGCAGTGACCGACCCCCGGCAGCAGGAAGAAGCGAATAAAGGTGTCGGTCTGCTTCTCGCCAAGTTCCTTTTGGACTCCCTGATAGTAGGCGACCGAGATGGCGGGAGGCACAGAAGTGTCTGCTCCTCCATGCCACACAATCAAGCTGCCGCCGTGGTCGGCGAAGGCACGCAGGTTGGTGTTGGCCGCGTTATAGAGGTAGCCGATCTCCCGAACACGGTCGAACCACTCCTGGGTGAACGTGAATTTGGCCATGATCTCTTCTGCGCTGTCCGGAGAAACCGTCGGCAGCAACAAATACTTGATACTGCCACCGGCCATCCCGCCGCCACGCCCGCCCCCACCAGGACCGCCGGGACCGCCCGGCGTCCTCCCCGGCAGATTCCACTGCTTCTCCGACCCGAGAGGAA
>Ga0335077_10002305_pt1 | contig 22792 bp, 22 predicted proteins | sample Lox_Sample_31_FD_207151 | JGI IMG/M metagenome (GOLD analysis project Ga0335077, IMG submission 207151) | Soil microbial communities from Loxahatchee National Wildlife Refuge, Florida, United States - Lox_Sample_3.1 | ecosystem: Environmental > Terrestrial > Soil > Wetlands | place: USA...
GCGCATCGATGGCCCCTACCGGTTCGTGAAGCTTGCCGACGGCAGCGAGATCTCCTGCCACGCGCTCCTCATCGCCACCGGCGTGCAGTGGCGCAGCCTGAATGTTCCCGGCATGGAGCGCCTGCAAGGCGCGGGTGTCTATTACGGTGCCGGTCCGGCCGAAGCGATTTCCTGCAAGGATGAAGACGTGTACATCGTCGGTGGCGCAAACTCCGCCGGACAGGCCGCGATGCATTTCGCCAAGTATGCGCGGCGTGTCGTCATGCTGGTGCGCGGCGAATCCCTTGCCAGTTCGATGTCGCAGTACCTCATCGATCAGATCAAGAGCACGCCCAACATTCAAGTCGAACCCCATACTCAGGTCGTCGAGATGCACGGCCAGCAGCGCCTGGAGACCATCTCCATCCTTTGCAGTGACAGCGGGAAAGTGGAGCAGGTTCCGGCCAGCGCGTTGTTCATTTTTATCGGCGCAGTGCCGCGGACCGAATGGCTCGAGGGCATCGTCCAGCGCGATGAGCGCGGTTTCATCCTGTCCGGACCCTTACTGATGCACGACGGCAAGCGGCCCAAGGGCTGGACGCTCGATCGTGACCCGGGCTTGCTCGAAACCAACGTTCCAGGAGTGTTCGTTGTCGGCGACGTGCGCCTGGGATCCGTGAAGCGTGTGGCATCGGGCGTCGGCGAGGGCTCCATCGCGGTACAGTTCGTTCATCAGTATCTGGCGAAGGTATGAGTCTCACCGAAGATCTCCGGAAAATCAAGACCTTTGAAGATTTGCCCGAGGACCAGCTCGCCTGGCTGGCCGAGAGGGGTACGGAAATCCGGCTGGCGCCGGGCGAATTGCTCACGCGGGCCGGCGATCCGGCTGACAGGATGATCGTGGTTCTTGAAGGCGAGTTGCAGTTTCGCCGGGATGGTTCGTTCGTTACCAACCTTCAACCCGGCGCGGTGAGTGGTTTGTTGCCGTTTTCGCGCATGACCCACTTTCCCGTGACTGGAGTGGCATTGACACCGGCGCGCGTTGTCTGGTTCAGCTCCAGTATCTTTCCAGAAATGTGCCAGCGGATGCCGCCCCTGATTGGCCGGCTGGTCGCTTTGCTCACGGACCGCGTCCGCGAAATGACCCGGATGGACGAACAGCGCGAAAAGCTGGTGTCCCTCGGAAAGCTCTCGGCCGGGCTGGCGCATGAGCTGAATAATCCAGCGGCAGCGGCGCGAAGGGCCGCAGCCGGGCTCGGCGACCTTCTTGCGACCGCGCGGGAAAATAATCTCAAGCTCAATACCTACCCTCTCACTCCGCAACAGCGCGAGCGCGTTGCCCGGTTCGAGCGCGATACCGGCCAACGTGCGGCGCAAGGTCCTGCATCGCTCAGCCCGCTCGAGCAGAGCGATCGCGAAGAACAGCTTGGCGCCTGGCTGGAAGCGCACCAGGTGCAGGATGCGTGGAAGCTCGCGCCCGTGTTGGTTGAGTCCGGCGTCGACTGTCAGGAACTGAATTCCCTGCTCGAACAGACCGGCCCGGAACTGTTGAGCTTGGTCCTCGGCCGCACGGTAGTTCTGCTTACGGCTACTGGCCTGGTCCGCGAGATCGAGCACAGCACCGCGCGCATTTCCGACCTGGTGAAGGCCATCAAAGAATATTCCTACATGGACCAGGCGCCGGAACAGGAAGTGGATATCCACAGCGGCCTGGATAACACCCTCACCATGATGGGTCACAAAATCAAAAAGGCGGGCGTCGCGGTCCGGCGCGAATACGACCGCGCGCTGCCGCGAGTTTGTGCCGCAGGGAGCGAGCTCAACCAGGTCTGGACCAACCTCATCGATAATGCCTTGGACGCCATGGCCTCCAATGGCGCCGGAGGCGTGAGACAGTTGACCGTACGCACGGCGCGCGACCCCATGGGCGTGCTGGTTGAGATCGGGGACACGGGCCCCGGCGTTCCGAAGGAAATCCAGAACCGGATTTACGATCCGTTTTTCACCACGAAGCCTGTAGGCGAGGGCACCGGCCTCGGCCTGGATGCCGTGTCACGAATCGTGCGCAGGCATCGCGGCGACATCCGCCTGGAGTCGCAACCGGGAGATACCCGTTTCCAGGTTCGCTTGCCCCTCAGCAGGGCGCAGCAGTAAGGAGCATGCTATGGCAGAAACATGCACTCATCTGGATCAGGTGCGCAACGTAAAACCAACGACTCGCGGCTGCGAAGAGTGCCTCAAAATGGGCGATCGGTGGGTGCACCTGCGGCTCTGCCTCACCTGCGGCCACGTGGGCTGCTGTGACTCGTCCAAGAACAAACACGCCACCAAGCATTTTCACGCTACGCAACATCCCATCATGCGATCGATCGAACCCGGTGAAGATTGGCGCTGGTGTTACGTCGATGAAGTTCTGATGGAATGAAAACGCTGCGCTACTTCTTGGTCTGCGTGCGCCAGGCGGGAGTCTCCGGCGTGATGACTGCCATGTCGCCCACGTGCTCATGGCTTACCGTTCCCGGCATCTGCACTTCGCGCCGGCTCAGCAGCCACAGTTCCGGAATGATCTCGCCGACCATCTTCCCATGACAAAAAACGCGAACCGTGGCGCTTTCCGAAACCACGATCCCCACGGACGCGGTCACTGAACTGATGTTTGCCGCCGCCAGATGCCGGCTTCCAAGGCCGAGAGGGATCTCGATGCCGGTTCCCGTTGTGTTCAGATAACGGCACGAAGCCACGAACACGCCCGAGTTGCTGACCACGAACGCGCCATCCAATTGGGCAAGCTCCTTGATGGTGCCGCGCAGATTGGGGTCGTTAATGTTCCGTGACGATTCCGGATGCCCAGCGAGCGGATCGAGAATCAGCGGCCGCGACTTCTCCAGTACCGCCTTCTCATCACCCAACGTGAACAGCGTGCCGATTCGTCTGCCTTCCCGGCCTTCGCGCGCGATCTCCACCGCCAGCTCGATGAGGGCATCCAGCACGGCGGGATCATACTCCGGGACTTGGCAAAGGATCGATTCAAACACGAGAGAATAGCCGCTGGTTCAAGATTAGGCCCCGGCCCCGGGCGCATAGCCTCGCTCCAGCGCCTGGCGGTCCCAGTTCGCGAGCCTTGCGGCGGCCGTATAGGTGCTCTGCAGAAATTCCATCAATGCGCTTCGTGGCGACTCTGCGCGCCGCATGTCGTCATACATCAGAATGAATTCGGATAGCTGCCTGCTCCAGAGAGCCGCAGCGGGACGCACCGGCTCCACGGACAATCCGTCGGGTGAAGGGGCCGCGTAAGCATAGAATGCCGGTCCGCCGATCCCGGCTCCAGGCCAGAATCCCGCGCTGATCACCTCATGCGAATAGGCCTCGCTGGTGATGATCCCGTTGCGCGACGGAGCCCGCCGGCCCGAGAAGCGCGTGCAACACACGTCAAAGCTGCCCCAGAAGAAGTGAACCGGACTTGACTTGCCGAGGAAGCCCGATCGGAACTCCTTCAAGACCATATCGGTCGAAAGTAGGATGCGCCAGAAACGCTGAGCATACTCCGGATCGTAGGATGCATGCCGGTTGTCCTGCTCAAACGGTATCGGCTCCGCGACTTCCTGCGGTTTTGTATTGATCGCTACATGAATACCCAGCGTGCGCAGAGCCGCCATGAGCTTGTGGTAAAAAGTGGCAACCGGCTGTGGCGAGAGGGCCAGCCAGTTCCGCGCGCCATTGCTTGTCGAAATTTCCAACTCGTGGTTCAAAAAATCAAACTGAATCTCAAACGAACCGGAACCGTACGGGATGGGGGATGTAGTGAGACCGCACGGGCTCACGTACAGCGCGACGTGCCACCAGTGGTTCATCCTCGGGCTGAGCATCAGCCGGATCTTGCCCACGATCTGGGTCCACATGTGCAACGTCTGGTAGGTATCCTGCCAAGCGTCCAGCGGCAGCGCAGGCCAGGATAACTCGGCATCGGGTTGGCTGGCATGGACACCGGTCATACGCGGATCCTCCTCAGGCACACCGGCCAGACGTTGTGCCCGCTAACGACAGTGTCCCACAACCGGTCTGCTCGTGAAACGCCCCCTTCATTGGATTCCGGCCGGGCGCCGTTGGGTTCCACGCTGAGCACGGACCGGATCCTTCGCCCTCAGTGCCGGGCGCGTTCCCCGATGAACGCGTCTATGCGACGGGCCAGATCCGGAAGCGCATCGAATTCCGCCACGGGCGCCAGCAGCGACAGAGTGGGGATAGGTAGCAACACGGAGCCATTCCCAATCTGCACCGCGACCTTAAGCGGGGACGACCCGATGTGGTTGATTTCTTCTTGAACCTCGGACACTTTTTCCACGCGTTCCATCAAGGCGACAAAGGCCGGCCCGGTCCAGCGGAACAAACGGTCGCCAGGCGACAGGCACGACGCCAGGTGCTCGCACACCGTACGAAGCATCTGGTCGCCGGTCGAATATCCGTAGCGCGCGTTGATGACGTGTAAGCGGTCCACCACGAACAGAGCGGCATATGCGTGAAGGCGCGACTCGATGGCGGCGGCAAAAGCTCGTTCTGCGCATCCCCGAGCCTGGAGTCCGGTCAGCGAGTCAACCGCAGCGGGAACGCTAGCCGCCTTGCTGCTCTTCAGGCCTTGTGCGATCTCCAGTTGTTCGCGCAGTTGCGCCAGAGCCTGAGCCATTCTTTCCCTCTGGTGCAGCGTTTGATCTCGCAACTGCTGCAGATATTCCGTCAGCCGGAACCGCATTACGCGAACCGCATCGATATTGCACGCCTCTTCGATCTGGTCCTCAATATCGCTCAGGCGTTGGGTGAAATGCTCGCTGGCCAGGCACAGGTTAGTGGCTGACTGGACCGCTGCGCTGAGCAGGTCCGCCGATGGGTTCGCGCTCTCGCGCTGGAGTCCATCCCCCGTGGCAGCGCCGTCTGTCTGATCCAAGTTCATCTCCCAGGCCAACCCTTCCGGGCAGTCGGATGACGCCCGGCCCGAGGGTCGAACGCCTTCTGCCTTACATCGGCTGCCTGCGAGAAAAGAAATAGAGTCGGTCTAAGCCGCCTGTGGGTGCGCGATTAGCCGGCGGCCCTCGATGTGAAATTGCCCGCCCAGGACGATGCGGATCGCTTCGCTGTAAATCCGGTGCTCTTCCACTAGAATCCGCGCCGATAGCGAATCGACCGTATCGTCGTCCAGAACCGGGACGGCAGCCTGCAAGACGATCGGACCTGCGTCCAGAAACTCGTCTACCAAATGCACCGTGCACCCTGAGATCTTCACCCCGTGCTCCAGGGCCTGCTTTTGAGCATCCAGGCCCGGGAAGGCCGGCAGCAGCGACGGGTGAATGTTCAGAATGCGTTCCGGAAAGGCGCGTACGAACGAAGCGCTGAGCAGGCGCATAAAGCCGGCCAGACAGACCAGATCGACAGCGTTCTCTCGCAGCTCCTGGATCAGCAGACTATCGTAGGTCTCACGATCCAGGCCTCTCGACGGGATGCAACGAGCCTTCAGACCGCGCCGGCAGGCTACCTCGAGTCCTCGCGCCTCCGGCCGGTTGCCGATAACCACGGCGATCTCGGCATCGATCTGCCGGGCGGCCACCTGGCCGGCGATGGCTTCGAAATTCGAGCCCCGGCCGGAAAGGAGGATACCCAGCCGCTTCACCGGTACTCCACGCGCGGCCCGCCGCGCCGCAGCTTAACCACGCGGCCAACGGTGTAGTGCGGTTCCCCCATCCTCTTCAACAAGCGTTCGGCCGCCATGGCATCTTTCTCACCCACCGCAAGAATCATCCCGATACCCAGGTTGAGCGTACGGCGCCAGTCGTCCTCCGGCATGTTCCCGATGTCGCGTAGCAGTGTGAAAATTGGCGGCACCGGCCAGGCGGATACTTCAATGGCGGCCACCAACTGGCTGGGCAGCATGCGCGGGGTGTTGTCGGTAATACCTCCGCCAGTGATGTGAGCCGCGCCTTTGAGCAGACCCGCGGTGATCAAGGCACGGATCGGTTTGAGGTAGCTACGGTGGATCTTCAGCAGCTCCTCCGCCACCGTAGTGCCCAGCTCGTGCCGCCACGTGTTCGCCTGATATCCGGCGATCTCAAACAGCAGCTTTCGCGCCAGGGAATAGCCATTGGTATGAAGTCCGGTGGAGGGGAGCCCGATCAGCACATCGCCGGCGCGAATTGTCCGGCCGGTAATTAAACCGCTTTTTTCGACAGCGCCCACAATCGTACCCGCCAGGTCGTACTCACCCGGGGGATAGAGACCCGGCATCTCCGCCGTCTCCCCCCCGATCAGCGCGCAGCCGTTTTCGCGGCAGCCGCGCGAGATTCCCGAGACAACGCTGGAGGCTACCTCCGCATCCAGCTTGCCGACCGCCAGATAATCGAGAAAAAATAGCGGCACCGCCCCCTGCACCGCGATGTCATTCACGCAGTGGTTCACCAGGTCTTGGCCAATCGTGTCGTGCCGGCCGGTGAGGAAAGCGATCTTGAGCTTTGTGCCGACCCCATCGACGGAACTGACCAGCACCGGCTTTTTCCAGCCTGTCAGTGCATAGCACGCTCCGAACGTGCCGATATCGGTCAGGACACCCGGCGTAAAGGTCCGCTGCGCCATCTTCTTAATGGCGCCGATCGTCCGGTCCGCTTCGTCAATATTGACGCCCGCGTCTCGGTAGCGGATTCTCTTGGCTGTGATCATTGGGGATGACAACTTATCATTATATCGAGTCAGCGAAACTTCCGCCGCTAAGTGCCCGGCACCGGAAGCATGCCAAACTACCGAATCCCAGGTTTCAGCACAGCCACGCCTATCTTCTGCAATTCAGATTGTAGTTCTCGAAACATGTCTTCATCCTTGTAAGTGCCCACGATCGCGCCGCCCGATCCGGCAAAGTTGGAGGTCGCGCCCACTCGTCGCGCCGCATGAACCATGTCCAGATTGCCGTGGCTCAGTTGGAAGATTTTGGCACGGAGGTCGAAATTTGCGTTGATGAGGCCATCCAGCGTCTGATAGTCGCGGTCCATCAAGGCCCGCCGGCCCCGTTCGGCGTAGTCAGCCCAAGTTTTCATGGCGCCCACCACCTCGGGATCTCCTGCTCTCCACCTCTCCCGCACATTGGTGTGGAATACTTCGGTCCCCTCGCTTAGACTCGTGCGGTAAGCCACGTACACCGTGGGCAGCAACCTGGTGTCCATGCGCTCGTAATTCCCGTATCCCTGACGGTCCATGATTTCCTTGCTGAAATCCATGAACACCAATCCTTCGTATGCCTGAATCACCCGGTCCTGCAACCCCGCGGGCACGCCCAATTCGCGTGTCTCTGTCTCCAGCACCAGGTTCGCCTGCACCGGCAGTGCAATGTCTATACCGAAGTACTGACACAGCGCCCGCAAAGAAGCTGTGATGATCGCGCTAGATCCGCCGAGACCTAACCGCTGCGGAATATTAGACTCGTACTCCAAAGTGAAGTTACGATTGGGCAGAGCGATTCCCTGTTCTCGGCAATAGTCCATAAACCGCACCAGAAGCGCCTGAATAATACGGATTCCTCCGTAATATCCGCGCCACCGCGTCGTGCGGTACAAATCGTCCATGTCTTCGAAGAGGGGTAGGTCTGCTTTGGAAAACTTGATCTCCAGCCGCGCGCTGGGATACACCAGCACCCTGGCGCGAAAGTCCTGGAAACAGAACGAAATCGTCTTCCCGAAGTAACCATCGCTAGGATTACCTAAGAGGCCGGCCCTGGCATAGCCGTAGGTTTCGATGAAGGAACTCATGAGCGATCCGAATCACATGATAGAGTCACTGGTCCGTCATTCACAAGGAAAACACTCATGGAGGCCCGAAAAATGCCGGTTTCCACCTTGATGGACGCGGCGCGTGCGCGGTTCACAAAGTATTCGTACAATTCTCGAGCTTTCTCTGGATCGGCGGCTAAGTCAAAGCTGGGCCTTCTCCCCTTTCGGCAGTCCCCATAAACTGTGAAATTAGATACGATCAGTAAGCCGCCGTTGACCTCCACCACACTGCGGTTCATCTTCCCGAAATCATCGGAGAAGATTCGGAGGTTGAGCACTTTTTCCACCAGATAGTCCGCATCCTGGTGGGAGTCCGTCTTAGCAACGCCAAGCAACACCAGCAAGCCCGCACCTATCGCACCAGTAACTCGACCTTCTGCCTCCACGCGGGCCTCTTTCACCCTCTGAATGACCATTCGCATACAAATAAATTATGAGATTATCTTGACACAGCTAATTAATGCTTATGATATATTGTGCGAGGGAGAATTCATGCCTAGAGGCAAATCATCATCTGATCCGACAATGTTAGCCATGGCGTTGGTCGGATACGAACTCGAAAAACAGAAGATTGAAGAAAAAATTCGCGAGATCCGTGCACGCCTGGGCGGAGGTAAAGCGGCCGGCCGCGCGGCAGCCGCTGTATCCGCGAAGGCGGGTGGCCCGCGGCACAAGCGCACGTTGAGCGCCGCAGCACGCCGTCGCATCGCAGCAGCTCAGCGGAAGAGATGGGCCGAGCATCGCAAGAAACTCGCCCAGAGCGCCAAGAGTTAGTCAGGCTCGTTACAACCGGCTGCTGGCCTGCCGGTGAAGCGAGGTTCGATCCCAACTAAAACGCGCGACCACTTCTGGCACGCTCCCCTCTCCGGCGATCTTCCCTTTTTCAAAGAAGACAGCGCGGCTGGCGAGAGCCCGGGCGCAGTCCACATCGTGAGTCACCAGGATTTTGGCCTGCGGTAACTCGTCGAGCAGTTCAACTAAGGCGTTCTGACCCGGCGGATCGAGAAAGGTGGTCGGTTCGTCCAGCACCAGGATCTCCGGATTCATCGCCAGAATTCCTGCGATCGCCACGCGCTTCTTCTCCCCTGCGCTCAGATGATACGGCGCTTTGGCGGACACGTGCGCCATGCCTACCGCCCCCAGCGCATCAAGCGCGCGCGTTCGCGCTTGCTCCGCGTCCAAGCCCAAATTCAACGGTCCGAAAGCCACATCTTCCAGCACGGTCGGCATGAAAAGCTGGTTATCGGAATCCTGGAATACCAGGCCAACCTTTTGCCGCACTTGCGCCAGCGTCGCAGGCTGTACCGGCACTCCGCACACCGTTACCGAACCCTGTCCCAGGAGCAGTCCGTTCAGGTGCAATACAAACGTAGTCTTCCCCGAGCCATTGGCGCCGAGTACCGCCACCGTCTCTCCAGCGAAGAGTTGGAAATCCACCCCATCGAGCGCCACCGTCCCGTCGTCATACCGGTACCGCAGATCGCGGACCTCAACCAGCGGCTGCATCAGATCCACGCTTCCACAGCGGCGCGCGCGCCCGCCACGATTACCAGCGCCGCCGCGACGAAAAACACATCTGCTCTGCCAAAACTCCGGCCGGACAGCGTGAGAAAGTGTCCCCGGAATCCACGTGCCAGCATGGCTTGATGAATGCCCTCGGCGTGCGCATACGATCGGGCGAACAACACACCCAGCGCTCCGCCCGCCGCCGCGAACTTCCCGCGATCCCATAAGGCTCGCCGCAGCGTTCCGCTCTTGGTTTGCAACGCGGCCCGCATATGCTGGGCTTCTTCTGAAATCACGAACAGATAACGATACAGAAACTGAGCCACCATCAGCAGGTACCGGGGAACCCCCATGCGCTCCAGGCCGCGCAGCAGTTCAGGCAACGGGGTCGTCGACACCAGAACTAATACCGCCAGCGCCGACAGGTAGCTCTTTCCGACCAAAGCCGCTGCGCGCATCGGTTCGCCCGCCGCTAAGCTGATGGCCACGAAAACCGCCGTAAATGGCAGCACCACCGCCGCACGCTTGAGCGCCGCTCCCAGCGGCAGGCCCGCCGCAACAATGGTCGCCGCCAGAATTCCCAGGTAGCACAGGCTCAATGGCAGGAAGGCTCGTTGCGCCGTTGCCAGCGCAATCAAAAAAATCAGCACCACGATGGTCTTGGCTCGCGCATCGCGCCGGTGCAGCGCGCTTTCCCCGCGGCTCCAGCGATCCAGCACGACGTGGTGCACTACGCGCCCCTCTTGCGCGCCAGCCATTTGCCGCCCACGAGCAGAGCGCCATAAATCAGGCTGATGCCCGCAAGTCCCGCGCCCGCCTTGCGCAGCCAGGCGGAACCGAGCGTGCCCAGTTGATAATCCGCCAGCGGCGTCCGCAGCAGCGTTGTGGCGTGTGACGCAATCCCCGTAGCGTCCGCCAGTCTCTCAATTCCATCGGGATACGCTGAGGCCATGGCCACCCCGGCCACCGCCAGAATAATCGCGCCCACACCGATCCAACCCAGCGCTCGCCTGCCGTCCGATTGCGGCTGCCGCAGGAGTTCCGGGTGAATGGCAGTAAGCGCCTGCATGATCGCCAGCGTAATTGCCCCTTCTAACACCGCGGAGACCAGAAACACGCCGAGCGAAAACCGGATCACCACTCCCGGCATCGGCACTCCGGACAGAATCAGCTCGCCCATCGCGAGCACGCCGCTCGTCAGCAAGGAAAGGAAGCCGCCGAGAAAAATGGCCTGGCGCCTCCAGCGTCCGGCGCCCAAAAGCCAATACGGCAGATAGCCGGCCAGCATTCCTGCGATGGCCATGTTGATCACGTTCGCGCCCAGCGCCAGGATGCCGCCGTCCTGGAAAACCAGGGCCTGCACCGCCAGGATCGCCGTCAGCACCACCCCGGCCGCCGCCGGACCCAGGGCATACGCCAGCAACGCCGCCCCTACCAGGTGGCTGCTGGTTCCAGCCGCCACCGGAAAATTGATCATTTGCGCGGCAAACACAAAGGCGCCCATCACGCCCAGCAGCGGCACGCTCGATTGTTCCAGGCCCTTCTGCGCCCGCCGCGCCAGGTAGCCCACCGCCGGCGCCGCCGCAACGTCCAGCGTCGCCCACACGGGTGTGGCCAGGTATCCATCCGGTATATGCATTGAAGCCGTTTCCACAGTAGCACGAGTGAAATATTCGTGCCACCCGAGGCCCTCCAGCCTGCTCTCCTCTATAATCTGAGTACGAATGAGTGGCCTCAGCCGGATTGGAGTGGCAATCGATTCCCAGCTTCTGGAGAAGTTTGACCAGCTAATCTCCAAGCGAGGTTATACCAACCGTTCCGAGGCCTTTCGCGATCTGATCCGCGACGAACTCGTGCAAAAGACCTGGGAATCGCCTGACGCCAGCGTCGTCGGCACCGTCACCCTCGTCTATGACCATCACGTGCGCATGCTGAGCGAGAAACTCACCGACCTGCAGCACGAGTTTCACCGCTCCATCCTCTCCACTCTGCACGTGCATCTGGATCACGACAATTGTCTGGAAGTGCTGGTAGTGCGTGGGAAGGCCGCGGTCGTCGAAAAAATCGCCGATGCGCTCATCAGCACCAAGGGCGTCAAGCACGGCCGCCTGACCATCACCACTTCGGGGGCCGAGCTGAAATGATCCTCGGCACGGGCGTGGATCTGGCCGAGGTTGACCGCATCCGCGCCGCCATCGCGCGCTATGGCCGCCGCTTCATCGAGCGCATCTACACACCCGCCGAGATCGCCTACGTCGAGCGCAAGGCCAACCGCTTCGAGCGCTACGCCGGCCGCTTCGCCGCCAAGGAGGCCGGGATGAAGGCCATCGGAACGGGCTGGAAGCGGGGCGTCCGCTGGCACGACTTCGAAGTCGCCAATCTCCCCTCCGGCCGCCCCACCCTCAAGCTGCACGGGGAAGCCGCCCGCATCGCCGACCAGCTCGGCGTCAAGCTGATCTCCCTCTCCATCACCCACACCTCTGAGTTAGGAATGGCTCACGTGATCTTGGAAGGATAGGACCGACGCCGGTTGTTGCACAACGCCGCGCGGGTGATGTTAGATAGTAAACGTGACCGAGTTGGTGTTTGATGTAACCCAGGACAGCGACGGCGGATACATCGCCGAGTGCCTGACAGAGAATATTTTCACTCAGGGTGACTCATGGGACGAACTCCGCGCCAACGTCAAGGAAGCCGTCGCAGCCTTTTACTTTGACAAGACTTCCCCTGATCGGGTCCGCCTTCATCTCGTTCGAGACGAAATGTTCGCACTGCGGTGAAACTTCCGCGTTCCGTTAGCGGCAACCAACTCGTGGGTCTGCTCTGTCGAGAGTGGAATTACGCCAAGGTCCATCAGGTAGGCAGCCACGTCATCCTGGAAACCCATGTGCCGTCTCACCAGAGAATCGCGGTGCCTGACCACAAGACTCTGCGGGTCGGAACGCTGAACGCCATTCTCCGCGCGGTGGCCAACCACAAAGGCGTTACGCGAGAGCAAGTCCTGAAATCGCTCTAGCTAGGGCATTTATGCGCTTGTCTCATGTGGCATTCTGTGAGCCTACAGTTTAGGCTGCCGAAAAAGATAGTGGGATAATCAGGCGAACGTCCGGTTTTCTTTCCGAGCATTGGCGAGATCTTCTCGGAGTGGCAGTGATGCTGCTTGTATGGTGACGACTTTCACAAAAACCGATCACCTTGCATCTTTCAGAGCGCAGCTCTGCGGACGCGTCGGCGCCACCGTTAGTCTCTGACGTGCTGCCAGCTTTAGCAGAGGAGCTTCACCAGCTTCTTGTTGAGCAAGGCGAATCGAAACTTGCGGACCAAGTACCGGGATTGAGAATCGTTGACCGATGCCGCTATGGTGATGATTTCTGCGCAATGTTCTACGTGCGCCCCAAACCGAAGGGTGCGTATGGCCCGGGTCAGCGCAACTTGCCGCTAACGCCGAAAGAAGGAATGCTGATTCTTGATGTGGTTGGCGAGAAGATCGCTGCTGTTGAAGTTCTATATCGGGACGATCTTCGTAAAACCATTGAAAGAATCGTCCCTTGAGCCTCGGCGCCCGCGCTCTCTATGCCTTCACGCTTCGCGCCGTCTCCGCCTGCGGCACCGCGCGCAGTTGCGCCTCTTCCAGCCGCTTGGCTTCCTGGTAGGTGTAGATCATGCGGTGAATCACCGTCAGATTCGATAGCACCGCGATCACCCACAACACCGGCGCCATGCGATCGAATAGCGCTCCGATGATGATCAGCACCACGCGCTCCGGCCGCTCCAGAAAACCGACCTTGCATTTCGGAATCGTGCACTCCGCTCGCGCCCGCGTGTAGCTCACCATCACCGACCCCGTCATCACGATGGCCGTCAGCACGATGTAGAAGAACCGGTTGATGGACGCGTAATACACCAGCAGGCCCATGAAGAGCGCCAGGTCCGAATAGCGGTCCACCACCGAATCGAAGAATCCGCCGAAGCGCGTCACGCGGTTGGTTTCGCGCGCCACGCGGCCGTCCACCATGTCGAACAGGCCGGCCAGGATCACCACCACGCCCGCCCACCGGAAGCTCCCCGCCGCGAACAGGAAAGCCGCTACGGTGTTGATGACCAGGCCAAGGAAAGTGAGTACGTTGGGGTGAATCCGGGACAGTGCGAGTGCGCTTACGATCCGGTCAATGATCTTGCCGGAAACCCAGCCGATGGCACGGGTATAGGTCATAGCTAATCAGTCTTTTCGTGAATGGTGATCAACTCTAGAATCTCAAACTCCCTCATTCCCCCCGGAATCTGAACCTTAACCGCGTCACCCACTTCCTTCCCCAGCAAGCCCCGGCCGATCGGCGAAGTGGTCGAGATGCGTCCGTTAGCTGCATCCGCCTCTTCGCTTGTAACCAAATTATACGTGATCCGCTCGTCCTTCCGCACATCCAGCAGCACCACGCGCGACCCCAGTCCCACGCGGCCCCGCGGAATCTTCGAAAAGTCCACCATCGACATCTCGGCCAGCCGGTGTTTCAAGTGGTTCAAGCGCGCATTGACGAAGCCCTGTCTCTCTTTGGCGGCATGATACTCCGCGTTCTCGCTGAGATCGCCGTGAGCCCTCGCTTTCAGAATCTCTTTCGGAAGCTCATTGCGCAGTTCATATTCGAGCGCGGAAATCTCGTCCTGCAGTTTCTTCTTAAAATCGGGCATGGAGCAAAAAATGTCCTACTCGCACATTATAGGCTCTACGGAGACCGGCTGCCGTGCGGAATATCCCGTTGCACTGCGCTCGTTCTCGCCGCGTCCCCGCGTCTGCGATGCGGCGTTGGCATCGTGCGGCGCCTCAGCGCCGCCGCCCTACTGGCTGACGATCGTCACCGTCTGCGTGAGGTTACCCACCTTTATCTGAAAATCGTTTGCCCCCGCCGTCGGTCCGAGTTTGACATTCAGCCCGTACACTCCTGGAACGAATACATCCGGGGTACTGATGGACGTCACCGAGCCGCCTCCGTCCAGCACGGTTGCAGTCGGGTGCACGCCCGGCACCGTGATTCCGTTATCGTCGGTTACGCGGAATAGCGCGGCGTTCTGAAGCAACTGACCGGGCTTGGGATTCGGCGCCGTGTCGAGTACCGTGATGTGTGCCGGAACGCTGGAGCCCACCGCGAACCAGTACGGCACCCTTTGCTCGATGCCGGAGTTCGTCCCCAGCACGTGAATGAACCCTTCGTATGCGCCCGCAGGCAGTCCGAATCCAGTCATCGCCACCGACACCGTCCCGAAAGATCCCGCTCCCAGCGTCAGGCTGGAGGTCGAAACCGTCACGGCGGGTTGTGTTGTTTCGATGGCGACGGCGGTCCGGCTGTCCGGCGGGATCAAACCTGTTGGCACGTCCCTACCGGTCGCGAAAATCGTGAACGTCTCCTGCGCGTGACTCAAGTTCCAGATCGTGAGCGTCTCCGAGAGCTGCACGTTTCCAGGGGAAATTCCGAAAGACAGCGATGTCGGGAATGTAGCTCCGCTCGCACGCAGAGCTGCGTCCATGTCGAGCACGCCCGTGCCCGCCTGCTGCACCGTCGCGGGAACTCCAGGCAGCAGAAATCCGGGACCGGCCGAGTTGACGAGCAATGACCGGTACTGGTCCACCGTCAGGCCGGGCCGCCCTGCCTTCAGCAAAGCCGCGGCGCCCGCCACAATCGGCGAGGAAAAGCTGGTGCCATCCACCGCCGCATATCCGTTCGGACTATAGACCGCGCCCTTTGAGTCGGACTTCTGCGCCGCGGTATACACACTGGTTCCCACCGCGACCAAATCGGGCTTAATTGACCCATCCACATTCGGGCCCTTGGAAGTGAAATCGGCCAGCCGGTCCGGATCGATCGGCCGGGATGCGATGCTGAAGTCGAGTGTCCCGCTCAACGATGAGTTCGCTGCCAGCATGGCTCTGATCGTGCTTCCGTCCGGGTAACTGACCATCACGGCCGGGAGCGTGGCGCTCCCCACGCTCATGGTGATCGGAGCGGGCCGGGCCTGGTCCGTATACACCAGCCCCGCGACGGCTCCCCCGGCCTGGACATGATTGAGCTTGTCGCTGAACAGGCAAACACCGCGAAGGATCAACGCGATCTTGCCCGTGAGACTGCCGGCCGGGAAGCTCGAGCAGGCGAGGCCATTGTGATCCAAAATCGAAACGTCTGCCACCTGCGCGGTGATGGGGCCTGATGGCGCAGGACCGGAGCCCGGAATTGCGATAAACGTCGTCCCGCTAACCGTGGCCGCGCCGGCGAACTCCCGGTTGTTTGCCGAAGCACCCACCGTAATAGCTCTCGGAGCTGTTCCTGGCGGGCCGATCGTGTGCGGATCGGGTCCGGCATTTCCAGCCGCCACCACCACAATCGCTCCCAATGAAGTCGCGTTCTGAATGGCCAGCACTTCCGGATCCTCTGTAAGCGTCACCGCGACCGGATCGCCCAGGCTGAGGTTGATCACATCCATGCCATCCGTCACCGCATCTTCGATCGCTTTGAGAATCGCGTCCTCGGGGGCGTTATCGTTGACCCCGGGAGAGCCGAACACCTTGTAGTTCCCCAGGTACGCTTCGGGGGCTACGCCGCGAATCGTGGCCATCGGCCCTGAGTTCAGCACGCCTCCCGCTGCCATTGCGGTCGCTGTTCCGTGGCCCACGTCATCGCGCGCCGATGGATCCGGGTCCACTGCGCCGAACATCTTCACGTAGCTGCGGGCCACGATCACTTTGTTGTTGGTGTACGTTTTGTCCGAGGCGGCATTGGTTTTTGGAAAGCCCGCTGGAACCGTCAGCGTGGAATCCTGGAAACCGGGATGCGCATTGTCGATTCCCGTGTCGATCAGCGCGATCTTCATCCCCAGCCCGGCTTGGTCCAGCCCAATCTGGTTCCACGCATCCACAATCTTGTGAACCACCACCGCATGATCCAGCACCAGCTTGAATTCCCGTACCGGAAGCACCCGCTTCACACCCGGCAGGCTCGCCAGCCTGGCCGCGTCGCCCGCCGGCATCCGCACGAACAGCGCATTGCCCACCGTGTCGATGCTCTCGATCACTTGTCCGCCCGCCTGCTCGATCTCGAGCCTCGCTGCTGCCTGCTCCGTTCGCACGCTGGCGCGGTACCGGGCGGATTCCATCTCGTTGGCACGCCGTCCCTCGGCTGCCATACGCCGCGCCGCTGGTTCGCCCGTTAGCTCCACGATGTACCGGTCCGGTACCGTCCCCGCCCAGCCAACAGACGAAACGAAAAATGCCAACCAGCAGAACGTGCGATTCATGAATCCAGACACCAGAAGTACTACTCTATCGCGGGCTGGGGCAAAAAACCCAGGTCTCACCATTGGCCCCTCGCGTCGACCGCTCGCTAAGTCTGAAATTGCCTGAAAACATGCATTCTCGTGCGACTGGCAGCACGGGTGCTGTCTAAGGCAATCCGCTTAGTGAGGAGGCAGTAATGCTGAAGAGCTTTAGGGTCGTTCTGTTAGTCGCGCTGATTTTCACGGGCTGGGCTCTAGCACAGTCTTTCCTGGGTTCTATCACCGGGGTTGTGGTGGACTCTACAGGTTCCGTTGTGCCTAACGCCAAGGTCGAGGCAACCGAGGTGACGAAGGGCGTAACGAATTCCGCGAGCACGAACAACGAGGGTCGTTACTCGTTCCCGGATCTGACTCCCGGGACTTACATCGTGACCATAGGTTTGGAAGGTTTCAAGTCCGTGAGAAGCAGCCAGCTCATTTTGACGGCCCAACAGACCGTGCGATTTGACGCCACGCTGGAAGTTGGCGCCTCCGCGCAAAGCATCGAGGTCACGGCTACGCCGCCTACGATGAACTTGGAAAACGCCGAACTCGGCGATCTGCGCACGCACGAAGAGCTGGTCAATATGCCCACGCAGCGCAGCTTGATCCAGATGCTGTTTTTGAACTCTGCGGTCCCGCAGGGCGATGGTTCCAGCGAGATGGTGGGAGGCCTGCGCGGCAATTACACCAACTACACCGTCGACGGCATCACCACGTTCAACTCGCTCTGGGGCGGCCGCTCCGGACCGCTGACGGACGCGCAATCGTTTGAGGGTATCCGCGAAGTCAAGGTCATGGAAAGCAACAACACCGCCGAGTTTCCCGGTGTCGCGACCATAATGACCGCCACCAAGTCCGGCGAGAACCAATTTCATGGCAGCGGTTTCTTCATCACCGACAACAGCGCGCTGGACGCGGTTCCGTTCCTGCAGGATCCCAGTTCCAAAGGGATCGGGCCCCAATTCCACTGGTTTGGTGCCAGTATTGGCGGCCCAGTCTATCTGCCCAAGATCTACAACGGACGCAACAAGACCTTCTTCTTCTTTGATTGGGAGGGCCGGAACTGGCCGCTGGCGGCGGGGAATATTGCGACATTCAATACAAATGTGCCAACCGCGGACTTCAGAAAAGGTGACTTCTCCAAACTGGACCAAGTGATCACCGATCCGACCACCGGGAAGCCTTTTCCTGGGAACATCATTCCTTCCGGGCGTATCAGTTCGGTTGCGCAGGCCTTTCAACAATACTATGTGGATCCGAACGCCGGTCCGGCGGACAGTTACGTTGGCAACTACCAGGGTACGAAGCCGCGGCCCGAGACCGCGAAACGGTTCGACGTCCGCATCGATCATCATTTGAGCGACAGAGATGCGCTTTCAGGCCGCGTGACTCGCCAAATAGACCCCATGCCGAATAACTTCGAGTGGCAGAGCAACACGCCCATCTTCGGACATTCCTTAAACCGGAATGTCGCCAATGCGTACGTTTCGGAAACGCACACGTTCACGCCAGCACTGCTCAACGAGTTTCGTATCGGCTTCTCGCGCGATTTCTATGACCTTCTGGCTTACCACGACGGCGCCCAGGTGGTCCAGCAAGTGGGTCTCCAAGGCGTTCCCGCGGCGCCGGCTGGCTTTACCGGCTTCCCCGCGGTGTTCATCGACAATTTTGGCGGGTTATACGATCGTCCGCAGAATCTCTCGATCGGCCAGACCTGGGAGTTACTGAACAATGTGACCTGGCAGAAGGGTGCGCACAATATCAAGGCCGGGGTCTTAGTCCGCTATGCGCGTCCGCAGGCGACCGACACCAACAACCGGTTTGGAACATATGACTTCACCGGATTTGCCACCGGCTTCAGCTATGCTGACTTTCTCCTCGGGATCCCGCATGACACCGCGCGTGTCATCAATCCTCCCGACCGGTATAACCGCTTCACCGACCCAGCTCTGTTCGTGCAGGACACCTGGAACGTGACGCGCAAGCTGACCCTGAACCTGGGTATGCGTTGGGAATACTTCATGCCGCCTGTGGACAACAATGACCGGCGGTACGCGTTCGATCCCAAGACCGGTGGTCTGGTAGTGCCGAACACTCAATCCCTCCAGTTTGTGACCCCGCTATACCCTGCTGAGATCCCGATTGTCACGGCGCAACAGGCGGGCTTTCCGGGCCGCTCTCTGATGTACGGCAACAAAAAGAACTTCGGCCCGCGCGCCTCGTTCGCTTACCGTTTGGGCGATCGGACCGTCGTTCGCGGCGGCTATGGCATCTACTACGTCGATAACACGTATGCAGTGATGGACAATTTCGCGGGAGGGCCGTTCGGTACGCGCGAGTACTTCACCAACAGCATCACCAACGGCGTGCCTTTCTTCGCATTCCCGAATCCCTTTGCTGGAAGCCTCTCGCGCCTGAATCCTGGAGACGTCAGCGTCACCGGGACTGATACGCACCTGCGGACGCCCCGCACACAACAGTGGAGCCTGACGGTGGAACGCGACCTGGGCCACTCGTTGGTGGCGCGCGCCAGTTACCGCGGCTTCATGTCAACCCAGATCCCTTACATCGCCGATCTCACCCTTCCACCGGCGAGCGCCAATCCCAACAACAACAGCATCTATCTCTATCCCAATTTCTCGCAGGTGACTTACTCGCAGGACGGCGGGATTCAGAAGATGAATGCCTTGGATCTCGCTGTGGAGAGAAAATTTTCGAACGGGCTGACCTTCCAGGCCGCCTACACACTGGCGAAGGACCGAACCGATGTCGGGAACGACGGCGAAAGCGACACGCCCGAGAATCCTTACAACCGGGCGCGGGACATGGCCAATATTCAGTTCGTGCCCCGGAACCGGTTCACGGGTAATGTGCTTTGGGAGATCCCCTTCGGACAGGGCAAGCGCTTCGGTGGCAGTCTGCCGAAGGCGGCTAACGCGGTGCTTGGTAACTGGCAAACCTCGTGGATTACGGTTATGGATAGCGGCCAGTTCCTGACGCCGACGTATGACGGCAATCAACCGAACGTGCGCGCCAGCAGCTTGCGCACGGACTGCGTGGGCAGTTGGAGCGTGTCGAATCCGTCCATGAGCGAGTGGTTCAACCCGGCGGCGTTCGCAATTCCGGCAGCCGGACAATACGGGGATTGCAGCCGCGGTATCATCCACGGCCCGGGAATGGTGAGCTTCAACGTCGGTCTGTTCAAGTCGTTCAACCTGACTGAAAAAATGAGGATGAAGTTTGAGGCGCGCGCCATGAACGCCTTCAATCATCTGAACCCGGGGAACCCGAGCACGGACATCAGTGACACGCAAGGCGTGGGCCGCATCACCGACGTGCGGACCATGTTCAACTCGTCGGCGGCCGGTGGCAACGGCGAGCGGCATATCCAACTAGGGTTGCGGTTCGAGTTTTGATTCGGCGACGACTTGGGGCGGAGACGCAACGGCGTCTCCGCTCGGGTCAGTCAATGGACCTCAGCCATCCAGATGCTTGACTGCGAATCCTGGAACCAGACAGCAAGACGCCCGCCCGTAATCGATATGCCGCTGTCAGGCCGGGGGATCGGCTGATAACGATGAAAATGTTGAACCGGGAACAGCTTCCCCGCGGGGTGATAATCCGGCAACGAAACGTGCTGCCCCCAGATGCAGCGAGTGCCGTCCCGGGTGGAGAAGAAGTAAAGCAAATCCCCTCTTTGAGACCAGCGTAGTCCCCAGATTGAGCCCAGACCAGCTAATGCGATCCAGTCTTTGCAGCCCTCGCCGGCCGCGCCACCGAGCGGAGCGATAAATGTCTCCGGACATCCGTCCGGCGGTCCCGGGGCCGTTACCGCCAGCCACCGGCCATCCGGAGATACTGCAGCGTCCGTAACCGATCTCTTCAATGCCTGAAGCAGAATCTGGCTTTCGCCTGTAAGGGTGTTCCAGACTTGCAAGCGGGCCGGAGAATCTGCGGCGATCAACAACCGCTGGCTGTCCGGCAGCCATTCCAAGGGTCTCCCGCAGTTGTCGCAGAGTTTGCGCGTTGTGCCGCTGCCCGCGTCCCAGAGCTGGATAGCGCTGCCGCGGCTCGGACGGCTGACGTAGGCGACTCGTGCTCCGTCCGGCGAGATCAGCGGCTGTTCCTCCGGCCAGGGATTCGCCGCCACAGGAGTTTCAGCGCCGGTTTTCAAGTCCTTGAGCCAGATGTCGCGGTTGCCCAGACGTGTGGAACAGAATGCCAGTTTTGAACCGTCTGCCGAAAGCTGAGGAGACTCGCCGGGCACGAGCGAACTGTCCTGCGTGAGGCGGTCCAGAGTCGCGGTGTCTTGATCCGGGTTCGGGACGAAACTCGAGATTTGCGAGACGATGTTCTCGTTAACAAAGACGATACGGGCGCGGCCCGACCCCAGGGACGCCACGCGCGGGTATGTGTTGGCCCCGGGCCCGGTAGTAAGCCGTTGCGCCGGGCCGGAAACGTGAAACGTCTTTGCAGACAGTGTCAGTTCCCAGAGGCTGGCCGATTCCTTCTGACCGGCTGAAAACACAACGCGGTCGCCCAACCAATCACCGGGAGCTGGCGGATAGGCCGGGTTGCCGAGCTGTTGCCGCAGGAATACATCCTTTGCCCCCGAGGAGAATGCACGGCCGCCTTCGAGCGGAACTACCAGCCAATCGAACTCCGCGTCTCCATTCCTCACCAGTGCCAGCAAGTGCTTGCCGTCCGATGTCCAGAGCGGGTAGCTGGCGGCGGAAGTCGCAGAATCTGCGGCCTGCGGCGGCCCGCCCATCGCTCCCACCGTGTAGAGTTTCCCGTGCTGCCCTTCATACGCGATCCTGGCGCCGTCGGGCGAAAAACGCGGGTTGAAACCAAGGTCGGCGATCTTCGTCTCGACACGGCTCAGCAGCGACAGTACATAAAGTCCGCCACCGTCGCGGTCCGATTCGAAGACGACTCTGGTGCCGTCAGGCGAGATGTCGGTCTGACGGTTCTTCGTGCCTGAGTGCGTGAGCTGAACCGGCCCTTCCCCTCCAATCACCTGGGCGAACAATTCCAGACTGCCCCGCCCGCCGCGATCTGATGCAAACACAACCAGTTTCCCTTCGCGAGAGACGGAAGGAAACGCGGATGTCGCGTCGGTTGCAAACGTAAGGCGCGTGAAAACGGGTGGGACGGGAGATGCAAACCATTTCGGCCAGACCAGCAGCGCGCAGACCGCTCCCAACGCAATCAGCGCGGCGACGGCCCACCAAAGGGTCTTTCGCCGGTCGACGGGAGCTGCAGCAACTCCATCGCTACGAAGATGAAAAACCGGGACATATCCGCCTTTGGGAAACTCGATCACCAGGGTGTCGGAGCGCCCGTCGTTTTCATAATACCGTTGCAGCCGGGTGCGCAATTTTCCCGCCTGCACGCGGACGATGGGGTCCAGGCGCGGATCGAAGGCGTCACCACGACCGAAGAGCGTGGTGCCTAGCAGAGATTCTTTCAAACTACCTGGGTCGCCATCGATTGTTTTTTCAACGGTATACGAAAGGAACCGGCGCAGGCTGCCGGAATGCACAAACTCTTTGCTGGCGAGGATTTTTTCCAGATGGGCGTGGACCGCACTCGAAGGCACCTCCGGTCGCACCGGCGGACCTTCGACGTTACCCCCGAACTCTCTCAAGAGTTCCTCTCATTCACCAGCAGAGCAGGATGCCTCTCATTCTATATCCGACAGAAAACAAACGCAATTTACGGTAAACGAACCGTAACTCTACCCCGAATTACTTTAATTGGTGACCCATTAGGGCTATACAGGAAGAAATCTAGCGGATAAGGGGTTTTACTGCGCGTGCACGCTGCGGCCAATGAGAATGTCATGGGCCCAAAGTGCACACTAACGAAGTGTGGAAAGGACCGCATATGCAAAAGTTCAGACTGGGGCTCATCATTTTGGGTTTGGCGACGGCAATGGCTTGGGGTCAGTCATTCCTCGGGTCGATCACTGGCTCGGTCCTGGATGCGACCGGCGCCTCCATACCAAATGCAAAGGTAGTAGCCACCGAAACCCGGACGAATGTCACTCGTGACACGGTAACGAATACCAGCGGCGATTATGTCTTGGCGGACCTGCTGCCGGGACGGTACACAATCACGATCACCGCGGCGGGGTTCAAGGAGCTCAAGAGCGGAGAGATCATCCTCACGGGAAACCAGGCGCAGCGCTTCGACGGACGGCT
>Ga0335077_10002306_pt1 | contig 22782 bp, 20 predicted proteins | sample Lox_Sample_31_FD_207151 | JGI IMG/M metagenome (GOLD analysis project Ga0335077, IMG submission 207151) | Soil microbial communities from Loxahatchee National Wildlife Refuge, Florida, United States - Lox_Sample_3.1 | ecosystem: Environmental > Terrestrial > Soil > Wetlands | place: USA...
CACTGCCACTTCCTTCCGAACGGGCGACAATTGGGCGTTGCCGCACTCCAAGGTCGATGGCAAACTCCAAACCGTCGCCATGGAAGCTCTCGACAATGCCGGCCCTGCCGGCTCCATCAACTCTTCTATTGCCGACATGTCCAAATGGGTTTTACTTCAGCTGAATCACGGAAAAATTCCCGGTACGGAATCGCGCATTTTCAGCGAGAAATCCTCGCGCGAAATGTGGGCGCAACAAATGATCGTGCCCATCGGCGAGGCGCCTCTGGAGTTGAAAAGCCTGCAGCGCCGCTTCTCCGGCTATGGTCTGGGATGGGGGCTACGCGATTACAAGGGAAGAAAGTTGGTCGGCCATTCCGGCGGGGTGCTGGGCTATGTGACGCGAGTCCTGTTGGTTCCCGAAGAGAATCTCGGCGTGGTCATTCTGACCAACGCGGAAGAGGACTACGCGTACGAATCCGTCCTGATGCACATTCTCGATGCGTATTTCGGGGGCCCCACGATGGATTACATCACCACGTTCAAAACGATCGAAGACAAGGGACGTAAGAACGCTGAGGAGACCATGGCGAAGGCTAATCAGGCTCGAGCCACGGATTCCAAACCTTCCCTAGCGCTGGAAAAATACGCCGGCGATTACTCGGATCCTTGGTACGGGAAAGTCAGCATTCGCATGGAAAATGGCGGCTTGGTTTTGAACTTTGAGCGCACGTTGAAGGGCCTGGCCGACCTGCAACCCTGGCAGCACGACACCTTCAAGGCCCACTGGCGCGACCGTACGGTCGAAGACGCTTTCGCGACGTTTACGTTGACGCCCGACGGTTCCATTGACCACTTCACGATGGTGGCCGTCTCGCCGCTCGCGGATTTCAGTTTCGACTATCAAGATTTGTACTTCACGCCGATGAAAGAAGAGGTAAAGAAGTAAGAATGAAAGAAGAACGGTGTGATGGCGGCCCAAGGCCGCCGCAACAGAAACGGGAATTGAGGACTACTCTTCGAGGAATTCGACGCTGGCGGGACCCGGCAGCAGGCCGGCGGCGGTGCCGCGCTCGATCAACTCGCGTACCGCTTTCTTACCCTTCTCGCCATAGCCGAGCGTCCACCGATTAACGTACATGCCCACAAACTTTTCTGCGAGTTCCGTATCCATCTCACGCGCAAACTGCATGGCGTAATTCAAGGCTTCTTCGCGGTGTTCCAATCCGTACGCCACACTGTCACGAATCGTCCTGGCGATCAAACGGCCCACCTCGGGCCCCAAGGCGCGACGCACACCGTTTCCGCCCAGCGGCAAGGGGAGAGAAGTGCGCTCCTGCCACCAGATGCCGAGATCCACGACGCGGTGCAGTCCGAGTTGCGGGAAAAAGAGTTGTCCTTCATGGATCAACAATCCCGCTTCGACCATCTCATTTCGTACCGCCTCAATGATCTTGTCGAACGGCATCACCACGGGCTCGAAACTCGGCTCGAACAGCTTCAATGCCAGGTATGCCGACGTTTTGAGGCCAGGCACCCCGATGCGCTTGCCCTTCAAATCCTGGGGCTTCATCGGGCTGGTGGCCACCACGATGGGCCCGTATCCCTCGCCAAAACTCGCGCCGCAATCCAGCAGCATGTATTTGTCGCGCAGGGATGGATAGGCGGCGAAGCTCAATGCGGTAACGTCGTACGTTTCCGTGAGCGCCGCTTCATTCAGCGACTGGATGTCCGAGAGGGTGTGAATGTACTTATAGCCGGGGGTGGCCAGTTTATGCGTCGCCAGGGCGTAGAACATGAACGCGTCGTCGGAATCGGGAGAGTGCGCCAACTTGATCTCCCGGGGCTCCTTCTCTGTTCTGGACGCCACTTGTCTTGGAGCCATGGGCCTATCGATCCTTTGCCCGGGCGGCTCCCTGCACAGAGACGAATACCCGCTCGTACGACTGTCCGTGTGAACCGCAAGGAGAGGACGAGCGACGTAGGGACTTGCGTGGCTCTCGGCCGGGCTTAAAGTTTCCGCAAAAAGCCTAACACACAGATGCCCCGTGAACAAACTCCACGCCCATTCGGGCACTACACCGCCGAGACGAGGTGGGCAATCGCGTCGTCGAAATTTACCTTCCCATCTAAATAGGGTTGCCAGTAAAGCTGCAGGAGAAGGTGATATTGTTCCCATCCTCGTTGCGTCAAGATATCCTTCAACTCGTAAGGCACCAGGTTTGGCTTGGGTTTGTTCGGCGCCGCATCTTCCGCCCCTTTCTCAGGCAGAGTTTCCTTCACGATCGGCCGAAGTACTTCGGCGGTCGTGTAGAAGATCAAAGCGTGCCAGAGGTCGCGGGGAATGGGTTTGTCCCGCTGCCTGCATTCGCGGCCGATGGCGGTTTCCACGGGCTCGGCAATACCGTGCGACGCTTCGTGGAAGAGGACCTCCAACGCTTCTGTCCCCTGATTTCGCGCGTCGGTGCTGGAGATCGTCACCCGGAGTGGGTCCAGGGTCGTGTACGCGCCGGCGGCGTTCGCAAAAGCACACACTTCGACGCGAATCTTCTCCTTGGGCCAGCGAGCCTGGTAGATGTCCGCGAGGCGCTCGGAAAGCCCGACGCCTTGTTCTCTCACCAGTGGCGCAACCCGGGCCACCCAGCGACGATTCGCGCGGTCCTGGTCCACCCACCAGTGCGCACGGTAGACCGGCGCCGCCGCTTCCAGCACGGATCCGATTTTCCCGGGGAGACCTGCATCACACGCGCGCTTCTTCCTGCCCAGCAGTTCATCGCAATCCTCGAAATCGCCGAGCTGGTCTTTCAGGAGAATCAGGTCAATGTTGATTACCTGGTCTTTGTCCGCATAGTTCGCAATGTAGTAGGTGATCGCGTCATCCCAGGTTTTCTGCTCCGCCGGGGACATTGGCAAAGCGGACGCACTCTTTTGCTTCAGGACGGGGACAGCGGTTTTGCCGGCTGCGTCGCGTGCCTCCTTCGCCGCCATGCGCACCTTTGCTTCATGGTAGAGGAAGTGATGCAGGTTCACCCAGTATCCGCTATGAAACTCAAACACGGGTAGCGGCCCGTAGATCGATTCCACTTCCTGCCCACGACAAGAGGGAGCCGCCACAAGCAAAGCAACAAGGCATGCAAATACACCGAAGCGCAAGAGAGCCTGCCGCATGTCGTCTTACCGGAATGTTAGCTCAACTTGCGTCGTGCACAAATTCTCTGTTGGGCTGCAGAGTCCTCAAGGGCTAAACCTGGTCTTCTTGCAAACGACTACTGTGGAGGCTGAAGCCCCACCTGCCAAAGTGGATTCGGCGGGGAAACGCAAGACCCCACTTGCAAAGGCGGCACGTGGGGCACCCGACTCGCTGCCAGAGGCGGCGCTCGCTAGAACTCTTTTCCGGGTCCTCGATCCAGTGGTCCAGCTTGGCTACTCCGACGAACCGGCTTCAAACGCGACTCCCATGCCCAATCCGTAGCTTGCGTAGACAACGCGGCCAATTGCCTCGAACACTTTATCGTGGTGGGTGATTCGGAGACACACCTTCGGACCCGGGGGGACAGGATTCAAGGTATCGACATAGCAGCCCGTGCGGCTGATGTCCGCGGTGCGCGCGCTCAATTTCGCGCTGCTGGGCAACTCCACGACGTCCACGGCCAATACCATCTGGTATCGTGGCGCAATTCGCCGCTCTACCGCTACGTCCGACATGCACCCTCTCCGCTTGCGTCAACTGCTTGGTGACGCGTCTGCCGGGAGGGAGCCTATTCTCGGCCAGAGAACTCTTTCAGCCGATCGCCAGATGATCCCACTCTATTTTCCGGCGAAGAGAAAGAAGCGGCAACAGTCTAGAATGTGAAATCGCCAATGAGTAAATGCGGGTGTGTCAAATCGCGACAGTGTTCATTCCACTTTGGGATCGAGCTCGGTTCCAACAGCCCCGCGGTGGTCGGCGCCGTGCAGTACGCCCGTCGAATCCCGGAAAAAGGAGCGCGCGCCCGTGCGTCCATATTCCACGGGAATCGCGGCAAGTTCGTATTTCGCCGGCGCGCCGGAGTTGTTCGCGCCCACGATGACGTAGCGGAACGAGTAGCCGTCTTTTCGCCCCGAGGCGAGTTCTTTCTCCACCAGCCCCGCTTGTTCACTTTTCGCTTCCCCCTTTGACGGGGGACCTAAGTCGACAAGCGCGCTGGGCAACCGCGTATATGTGACCCTGTATTTTTCGATGGCCGCCGCCAACTCTTTCATCGAAGCTAGGGCCGATTTTTCGTTGTTTTGAATTTCAGCGCGGTCCCATTCTTCCGAGAGTGCTGGGAGGTCCAGCAATAAAACTCCGAGGGAGAGCAGTTTCCACTGGCCATTTTCGCGCACCAGCCCCATGGTGACGCGCCGCGCGCTGTCGCCTGTCGTATCTCCGACGTCGCTTACTTCCAGCGGCAGGTAGGCGAGATTGTCGCGGACTTCCACCACACCGATCTCGAGTTGCGTGGTCATTTCCTGGGTGACGCAAAAAATTTTGAGAGCACCGGCATCGTCATTTTCCGCGCGCGGGGCTCCGGCTTTGTCCAGCAGAACGAACCGCTTCAACAGTGTCGCCTGGGCCGCGGGTGTCATGCGCGCGAATGCTTCCGCATTTCTCACGGTCAAGTATGCGGCAAACCGCTTGGAGTCCTGGGAACACGCGGCCATTAAGATGTTCCGAAGTATCACTGCCGGCTCGCTCGCCGCTTTGGTTTGCCCCGCGCAATCTCCACAACCAAGGAGCAGGACTGCCCCAACGAACAAACCCATGCGCTTCTGAATCGTCCTCTTCAATCTCAAATCATCCTCTCAATCAATCGCCGCACTCAAAATGCTGGCCAGCCGCTGCGTGAACGCCGACCTGGGCATCACTTCCGTCGCCCCCGCAGCGCGTGCCTGGGCAGCCAAATCGGCCTGCACGTGAGACAAAAACGCGATCACAGGCAACTCCTCCTCGATTGCGCGAAGCCGCGCTATGGTTGCCACGGGATCGCTCTTCGCATTTAAGTCCACGATCACGAGCTTCGTCGGATCGTCCAGCATGCCCGCCAGCACCTCCGCATTTCCGGCCACTTTGAATTCCACTCCCACACGCTTTGCCGTCTCCGCCACCTTCATCTGGAAAAACAGGTCGTCGATTAACCCCACTACACGGCCCATATCTTCTCTCCTGAAGAGAATTGACCTAGTCCTGCAACTTTGCGTCTCACCTGCGTACGGCCTAGAATCAGCCTGCCTTTGCGAGGCTCGCGATGCAACCTCTTTCTCCTGCTTTTCCGCTGGAGGTCACGCTGTACAGTCGACCGGGCTGCCATCTTTGCAAAGAGGCGAGAGCAATCCTGCTGCCCTTGCTGCGCGAATTCGGCGCGACGCTCCGCGAAGTGAATATCGATGAGGATGCGGAACTCACGCGGCAATTTGGGCAGGAGATTCCAGTAATCTTCATCGGCCAACGGAAAGCGGCAAAGTATCGCGTCAATCCGCAGCACTTTTGCCGCCAGTTGGAGGAAGCCCGCGCGCGGGCAGAGAGCTAATGTCCGCCGGTGGGGCCGTGAGCGCCGACAGTCTTGTCCGGCACGTCGCCTTCGCGGCCTTTCACGCGGTCGTAGACGCTGACTTGGCTGACCGAGCCCAGCGCTTCGTTGTAAAAGGTTGGCACGCCCAGGGCGGTGCGCAGTTCTTCGTTGAATTTGCGAAGATTTGCAAGCTGCCCCGCAACGGCCGGCACTTTGATGCCTTCATCGGTCAGCAAAAATTTCTGGTAACCCGCGTCCCACAGCCGCGTGAAGCGCCCCTTCAGCATGATGCTGGGCAGAATGGTCATCTGGAACCGTCCGTCCGGATTCTGGCGGAATTCCGCGCCACAGCCGTACTTTTCCACGCGCACCACGCCGCGCGTGCTGCCGACGGAGAAGCCCAGCGCCGCCAGACTATCCATCTGCCTTTTCTCAAATCGTTCCTCGACGTTCCACATAGTGTTCAGCCTAAACAATCTGCCCCGCGCTGTAAAGCCGCCTCGGGCCCACGTTGGCACTCTCAATCTACTCGTTCTACGTGCGCCCGATCCCACCTGGCGTATGCGAGCATTACGGCGGGAGCGGCGAGCGCATAGCAGGCAATCGCGGGCAGCGCGCGTGTCGCATGCAGATGTTGCCCGGAGAGCAGCTGCGCGAGGCCCGCGTGCCGATTTGCTTTGCAGACGGCGAAGGTCTGTCTCGCGAGCGAATCGCTTAACCGGACCACCCAGACTGCCGCCATCGATCCGACGGCAAGCAGCAGAGTTGCAATCGGAAGTAAGGGCGTGATCTGTTTCGGCGCACCGCCAATTTTGAACAGCACCAGAGCAATCAGGATGGTCAGTAGGGTGTTGCCCAGCATGTTGATCGTCGGCGGACATCTCCGCGAGAGCTTGGGAGTGGCCCAAGCGATGACCATTCCCACGGCAAAGGGTACCAGTTGCTTGGTGGCGATTTGATACGGAAGCACCACAGGTGAGATCCACACTTCACGGTTGTCGAGTCTGGCGGCCGCGGCCACCACAAACGGGATCATCACCGGAACCAGCAACGCCGCCCACACCTGGTAGCTAGCCGCCATATGCATGTCGAAGCCCCTGCGCGCCAGGTTGCGTGTCAGGAGTGGCACGCCGGGCGTCGCACCAACCATGAATAGTCCGGCTAGTTCTCCCAAGGTCAAGCGAAACACGTTCGCGAGGATGAGTGCCAGCAAGGGCGGAAGGATAAACGTGGCCGCCACCATGCGCACCCACGCCAGCCAGGTCAGCCGCCGCCAATTGGAAGCGACCTCGGCAGGTTTTAGGCTCAGGCCGACGGAAACCATCAACAGGAAAACTGCGGCTGGAAGCAGTAATTCATCTCGTCGAGTACCGGGATCTGGCAGCGAAACCGATCTTACCGGAGAGTACTTCTCGCGAGGCGGTTTTGTATACTGGGTCTTTCGCGGGAAAGAACAGGACGCCTCACTCTTTTCTAATCGACCACTACACACCGCCGCGTTGACCGCGTAGAATAGATGAGGGAAGGAAAGCAATGTCAACCAAGACGCAGCCGTTGACCGGCCAGGCGCCGGCAGCGAGCCTTACCAACGAAGAGATCCTGCGCTACAGCCGGCACCTGATCATGCCGGAAGTGGGGATGGAAGGACAGCTCAAGCTGAAGGCGGCAAAAGTGCTGCTGATCGGCACGGGCGGACTTGGCGCTCCCCTTGGTCTATACCTGACGGCGGCGGGCGTGGGCCACATCGGGCTGGTGGATTTCGATGTGGTGGACTTCACGAACCTGCAGCGACAGGTGACGTTTGGGACGAGCGATGTAGGGAAGCCGAAGACGGAAGCAGCGCGGGAGCGGCTGAGCAACTTGAACCCCGACGTGCAGATCGCGACGCATGAAATGAAACTGACGAGCGAAAATGCGCTGGAGCTGTTCAAGGGCTACGACATCATCGTGGACGGCACGGACAACTTCCCGACGCGCTACCTGGTGAACGACGCGTGCATCTTGCTGGGCAAGCCGAACGTGTACGGCTCAATTTTCCGCTTTGAGGGCCAGGTGACCGTGTTCGGCATGCCGGAGGGGCCGTGCTACCGCTGCTTGTACCCTGAACCGCCTCCACCGGGACTGGTGCCGTCGTGCGCGGAGGGAGGAGTGCTCGGCGTGCTACCGGGCATCGTGGGCTCGCTGCAGGCACTGGAGACGATCAAGCTGATCATCGGCCGGGGCGATTCGCTCGAGGGACGGTTGGTGCTGTTTGACGCGCTGGCGATGAAGTTCCGCGAGCTGAAGTTGAGGAAGAATTCGCATTGCCCGATGTGCGGGACGCACAGAAAGATTCATCAGCTCATTGACTACAATGATTTCTGTGGGATTCGCGGGGAAGAGGAGCCGGAGAGCGGTCTGCACGTGCCGGAGATTACGGCGCGGGAATTGAAAGAACGCCTGGACCGCGGCGATGACGTCTTTATCCTGGATGTGCGGGAACCGCACGAGTATCAAATATGCAATTTGAAGGGCCACCTGATTCCGCTGGGCGAATTGCCGCGCCGGGTGCACGAATTGGACTCGGCGCGAGAGATTGTAGCGCTGTGCAAGGTGGGGAAGCGTTCGGCACAGGCCGTGGACTTTCTGCGCCAGGCCGGCTTCCGGAAGATTTACAATTTGCGGGGCGGGATATTGTCGTGGTCAACGGAAGTGGATCCGAGCGTTCCCAGATATTAGGGACGTGGACCGTGGCCAGTGACTGAAAACTGGGCCCTAGCTCGATCGCTTGACGGAGGGACTTGTGGCGGGGACAAAAGTGACAATTTTCAATAACGGCCCGATCCGCATCGAGGGCGACTTTGAGATTGTCGATCAGGCGGGCAATGCCTTTGGCCTTGGTGGCCGGACCGCGGTCTCCCTCTGCCGCTGCGGCCATACAAGGAACACCCCGTTCTGCGACGGTACGCATAAACGCAATGAATTCAGCAGCGCTGTCGCCGCGCGTGACCTCCCACCGCCGGCGAAGGTGTGAATCAGAGATGCGTCGCGAAGTGAGACTGTCTCATGTTGAGACTTTACGCACTTCCTGGGCACGATTGCCCAAACCTCTGCTAACCATCTGGATACACTAGCGATACAATTTCAAAACGAGATGTAACCTGCTCCGGATTGCGTCTCGCCCGTGTCTCAACGGACCAAGGGGCAATTTACCCCTCATGTAAATCCTTTTCCAACAATAGCTTCCAGACGGACTTCCACTGGCGGAAAAGGGCATGGACGTGCAAATCCCCCGGTGTTGCCGGGTTTCTCCGGCGATTGGGGGATGTTTTGGGGAGTTGGGCACGAATCACCGGGTTTCTCCGCCAACACAAGGGCAATGGCCCCGCGCTGGCCTACGGATTCGTCCTGGCTTTGTTCCTGGGCGCGGTCCTCTATTCCCGCTACGCGAACGTCCTCGGTTCGCCAACCACTTATCTCTATCTCGAGGTCGGCGGCTCACTCCTGAGCTTCTGCTATGCGGCCAATGCACTGATCCGGTTCCGTGGAACGCACGATCGCATCGCGCTGATCCTGGCTTTTGGGTTTGTGTTGTCCGGGATGGTCGAAACGGTCGGGTATTTTGGGCTAAACGAGCTTCTGCGCAGCGGACAGCTGGCCCTATCGCATGTGCCGATGGGGTGGATGGTCGGACGGACGCTGCTGGCGGTATTGCTGCTGGCGGCGTTGGGAGTCGACCGATTTTTGCCGACGTCGCGGCAGCCGAGCCGCGAGACGGCTGGGGCACTGTTCGTGGTTGCCGCCGCGGCGTACATCACGAGCGCGGCGTTCATTGCGGCGCCAGCGACGCCCGCAGCCAAGTACAGTGCGCTGTTGTCGCGTCCGTGGGAACTGCTTCCAGGAGTGCTCTTCGCACTGGCAGCGGTGTTCTTCTACAAGCGATTCCAGGCACAGAATCAAAGCGATAGCGACGCTTCGCTTTACGATTACTCGCTTTTCATGGTCGCGCTGCTGAATGCGGCGTGTCACCTTGCCGCGCTGTTCTCGCGACGGTTGTTTGACGGGCCGTTCTTTCTGGCCGAGCTGAGCAAAGTCGCGAGCTACGCCGTGATCTTGTGCGGAGCGCTGATCGACCAGGCGCGGCTGTTCGATCAGGTGCGGACGCTGGCGATCAGCGATCCGCTGACAGGGCTCGCGAATTACCGGCGGCTGATCGCGGTGATTGAGTCGGAGTTGGACCGCTCGCGGCGCACGCGGCGGCCCTTCAGCATCGTGCTGCTCGACATGGACGGACTGAAGACCATCAACGACCGCTTCGGACACCTGGTGGGAAGCCGATCGCTGGTGAGATTGGGAAAGATTCTGCGGAATCATTCGCGCGCCATCGACACGCCGGCGCGCTACGGCGGCGACGAGTTTGCGCTGGTCCTGCCAGAGGCAGCCAAAGAAATCGCTTCGCGGGTGGCGACGCGGATCAGCGAGCGGCTGGCGACCGAAGCGGAAGAACCGCAGCTTTCCGTGAGCGCGGGCATCGCTTCCTATCCCGAAGACGGAGACACGGCCGAAAAGCTTCTAGGTGCGGCCGACCGAGTTCTCTACCGCATGAAGCACCGCGGGAACACCATAAATTCCATTACGCGAATTGCCGCGTGCCTGTGAGGAATGAAAACCATGCCTCGCCGGAATAATTACACCTTTCACCGCCGCGAAGATCGCATTCCGATGGAAATCCCCGTAGTTCTCGAAGGGAACCGGCATCTTCCCGGAGTGGAGTCAACGTTCACGGAAAACGTGAGTGCGCGAGGTGCGCGAGTAGTCAGCATCCGGCACTGGGACAAGGACGCGAAGCTCGTGCTGGCTTCGCGCACAGGAGAGTTTCGTTCCTCGGCTCGAGTGGCATACTGCCATCCCCTGCGTGGCGACGGCTACGCGGTGGGGTTGGAGTTCCTGGAGCCAAAGGGGCGATGGGTGGTCGAATCTGCAAATTAGCTTGACGGAATTCGGCAAGCGGCTAGGAGGGAACTGCTGGAACATTTCTTGAGGAAGTCCAGTTACTTGCGCAAAAGTAAAAGCGCCGCACGGGTCGAGAAGGAGCCGTTCGGCGCTTTCCCTTTTTTGTGATGCTGGGTAGCTGCCGCAAAGCGCAGTGAACGGAAAGATATTCCCGCCGGTGACCACTGCACAACCTGCGCACATTTTGGCAAAAATGCAGCGAGAAGGCCGGCTGGAGATCAGAGATCGGAGAGAGAAAGTCCCATGCCAGCGTTTTTCCAGGCTGTGGCAAACTGACGTTCAACCCAGGAGGCGTCCGCGGTTTTGCCCTGGGCGGAAAGCGATTCTTTCAGCCCGAACAAGGAACGCGGGTTGCGCGGGTTCCGGACCAGGTCGGCACGAAAAACCTGTTCGGCTTCGCCTGCTTTGCCGGTTTTTAGGAGAGCGGCCCCAAGAGACTCACGCACGGGGTAATACCAATCGGCGGGTTCGTCGTAATTCAAGTCGTCTTGAAGCTCGACCGCTTTTTTCCAGTGTTCGATGGCCTCTTCCTTGTGTCCTTTGGCAGACGCGATGCGTGCATCGAGGACGTGCGCAGCCACGGCAAAGACGTCGCTGGCTTTGTTCATCTCTCCGAAGAAAGCCTCGGGAGGGAACGAGGCAACCTCTGCGGCGAAGAACTCCTTCTCCTTTTCGGCGTCATTCACTTTGTCGGTTTGTGCAAAGGCGAGGACCCGCGAATAACGCCACAGCGCGCGAGTGCCCGGCAGCTCCGGGATTGGCTGAGAACGGAGCAATATCGCCTGCCATTTTCCGAAGCGCGCGTCCACCCAAATGGGCGTAGCCAGGAAGCCGTCGAGCATGGGCATCATCTTGGCGTGCGGCATCAGGCGGGCGGCCATGGCGTCCGCGGCTTTTTTTGCTTCGGAGTAATTTCCCTCCATGCAGGCCGCCATGGCGAGGAAGTGCTGGTTGTGACTGTGATACATGAGGTCGTATAGACTGCCGACCTGTCCCGTCCTTTCGGCATAGGCTTGATCGACTCTGGCGGCTTCTGCATTGTTTTTCACGGCTTCGGCGTAGAAGCCGGTGCGCTCGTAGATGTGGGCGGGCATATGGACGAGGTGCCCGGCCTGCGGCACCAGGGTGTCCAACCGATGGGCACTCGGCAAGGCGCGCTCCGGATTCGGCGAGGCCTCAAGAGCGTGAATGTAGTAGTGATTCGCGCCGACGTGCAACGGGTTGCGGTCTAGCACGGACTCCAGTACACGGACAATTTCTTCGGTGTTTTCGGCAGGCCTTCCGTCGTGGCTCCAAAGCTTCCACGGATTCAGGTTCATCATGGCTTCGGCATAAAGAGTGGCCGCGTCCAAATCGTCCGGATATTTGGCCGAGAGCGCATTCATGGCGGCGGCGTAATCGCGCGCGAGTTTCTTGTAGTCCGGGTTGGCGTCGCCGGAATACCGCACGGCCAGCGCTTCGACATAGTCGCGTTCGATTTCCGGCGCATTTGTGGACAACGTTCTCGCTTTCTGAATGGTTTCGAAGGCAACTCTCTCGCGCTCGGCGTCCACATCCAGGTTGTAATTGGGCCCGACGGCCATGGCGATGCCCCAGAGCGGCATGGGTGAGGCGGGATCAAGTTCGGCGGAACGCTGAAACGAACGCGCGGCTTCTTCGTGGTTGAACCCGTAGAGCAGAGTGATGCCCTGGTCAAAATAGGCCTGCGCCTTGGTGTTTTTGGTGGCAATGGGGTGGTGCTGGCGACCAACGGCGGTCAAGGTCAAATCAGCGGGTTTGGCGAGAGGAGTTTTTTCCTGGGCAGAGGCTGAGAAGACGCAAAGAGCCAACGGGATGACTTTGAGGAGCGACCGCATCATTGTCACCATTCCTTTTCGTTTTTGGAGACCCGGCAATACGGGAGAATCGCGCACTCGGAAAAACAAAGAAAGAGTACATCAGAAGAGAAGACACAACAACAAAGGCGGATTCGGAAGCAAAAGGTCACGCGACTCCTCATCTGTTCCCAAGCAGGCTGCTGAAAAAGCGCTTCCCGTCATTCCGAGCGGCGCGAGGAATCTCTCTTCGGCCTGAATGCTGCCAATTTGAGAAATTCCTCACTTCGCAGACTCCGTTCGGAATGACGAATTTGGAGTTTTCAGGAGGCCCGCAGGGCCTCTTCGTAGACACTCAGGGTGTTTTCTACCATCTTGTCGGCGGAGAAGGCTTCCGCGATGCGGGCGCGTCCGGCTTCGGCAATGCGACGGGCCATCTTCTGGTCACGAAAGAGGCTTTCCACAGCTGAAGCAATTTTGGCTGGATTTTTTGGCTCTACCTGGAGACCACTGCGTCCGTTTTCCACGATTTCCCCCAGCGCGCAGCCGAAGAAGGTCACCGATGGAACGGCACTGGCCATGGCAGAGAGGAGGGATGTGCCCAAGCCCTCGAAAAGAGAGGGGAAAACAAAAACATCGATGGCTTCGTAGATGGACGAAATCTCTTTCACAAAGCCAGCAAAAATAACGTGCTGCCGCACGTCCAATTCGTTAACGAGAGACTCGAGTTGGGGGCGAAGCTCGCCGTCTCCGGCAATCAAGAGCTTGCACTCAGGGAATTCCCGGCGCAGTACCGCTAATGCCCGGATGACCCATTCGTGGCCCTTGTCCGATTGCAAGGCGCCCACGCAACCGACGACGCGATCGGACTTTTTGAGAGACCACCGTAACCGGGCCGCTTGTTTCGCGTCGGCCGACGGTAAAGGCGGGATTTCCACTCCTTCGTAGACCACACGGAGCTTTTCCTTTAGCGCGCCAGAGGCGGCGGCCTGGCCGGCGACCCAATGGGAATTAGCGAGAATGAAATCGGCGCGCAGGTAACGCGCCTTGGCGATCCGGCTTTTGCCGAGGGGGTATCCGACGCGGCGCGAGACGACAAAGGGAGTGTCCCTTCCATACAGGGCCAGCCACGCCGCTGTGACGGCATGCGCCTCGTTGGCGTGAACCAGTTCGATTCGTCCATCGGAGAGGAGGGAGCGAATTTTTTTAGCGGCCGCAAGACGGAAGAGACCGCGCGAAACCGGGTGGACGTAGATTCCCTTTTTTTTTGCACGATGACTAAGCGAGGAGCCGTGAGCGGCCAGGAGTTCAGCGGCGTGTCCCCGCTCATAGAGGCCCTTCAGAAGCAGGAGCGCCTGATTCTGACCGCCGCGCCATTCCGTTTCGAGATCCACAATAAGAGGAATCACACTGCACCGCGATTCCCGGCGCGCTTCTCCGCTTCCACCAATACGCCGAGCTTTTTGAACTTCAACCAGACACCGCGGGCCGCCATACGGGCGATCACGGCGCCACGGGACCCGTCCAGAAATCCGGCGCCAAGGAAGAAATGGTGGAACCAGCTCCAGGGAGCAGCCAGCCACATGGCTGTGCGCCAATCGCGCCTGCCGTCTTCGAACATTTCTTTAGCGATGGCCGTGGTGTACTTCTCGAGCTTGGCCTCGTGCTCCGGAAAGGTGCGAACGGTATAGTGAAGAAGGTCGCCGCGCAGGCGCCCGATGGCGCCGTCATGACGGACAGCGGAATGAATGGCGCCGCTAAAGGCGGCTTTGTCGCGGCGGTAGAGACGGCGCTGATAGTCCGGATACCAGCGCGAATGACGGATCCAGGCGCCCAGATACCAGGTGAGCCGCGGCATTTCGTAGACGGCGCTCTGCGGTTCGCGGGTTTTCCAATCCCGAATCGAGTTTTTCAGCTCTTCGCTCAGTTCCTCGTCGGCATCGAGAAGGAGAATCCAATCGTGAGAAGCGAGCGAAGCGGCGTAGTTTTTCTGGTCAGCATGGTTGGTGAATGGGCGAAAAAAAACCTTTGCGCCATGCTCCTGGGCGACCTCTTGAGTGCTATCGTAGCTGCCGCCATCGACGACGACGATTTCGTCCGCGACCCCTTGAACGGATTGCAGTAGGCGCGGCAAGTTTTCTTGTTCATTCTGTGCGACGAGGCACACCGTCAGATGGTTCATCTCGGCGCCAGTATCTCACACCAGGGTGTGGGCGTTACTTGGGTTGGAAGGTTAGACGGATCAGACTGCTGCCGATGCGGAACTCGGCCCCATCCTGAAGGACTGCGGCGCGCACGCGTTCCTCATCGAAGAAGGTGCCGTTAGTGGAATCCAAATCCTTCAGATTCACGAAGCGATCCCGAAACTCCAGGACGCAGTGGTGACGGGAGACTTCGGGATCGTTCAGAGCAAAGTCCGCGCCCTTGCGACCGATGACAACGCGCGGCTTCGCCAATTTGAGAGAGTAGCCCTTGTCCGGTCCGTTGACAACAGCGAGGACGACGTCGACATCCTCGGGCAATTGCAGGCCTTCCTCCGTGGCCTGGGGCTTCAGATTGGCCGTGGAGGCATCCGCGCGGGCGAACGACGGCATGGGAGAGATGACGACAGTCTCATCGGTGCGGCGGCGAACCTCCACGATGGTCGTCCGGCCGCATTTGGTGCAACGAAACTGCACTTTCGAATGCTTCGCCAGGACCGCATCGTTCAGCAGGTGTTGTTGCCCGCAATGAACGCAGCCTGTCTGCATTCTCTCAAGGTACCACGTCAGGGAGAAAACTGCTGTCTACGCCAGCGGAGCTTGCAAGATGGGTTACGAGTCGGAAAGGAGCCGGGTCGAGCGCCGCGCCTCCGGCGCTCGTGGAAGCCGGGCATCTTCACAGGCGCGGCGCCACCTGTGCTAGCATAAAAGATTGAATTTCATGCAGGAGACTCAGCGTGCCCGATCACATTTCTCGCAGAGAACTGAAGCAAGACAAGGTCCGGGAAACTTTCGAACACGGCGCCGAGGCGGTGCTCTCTCATACCCGGCTGGCTTCGATCGCCATTCTGGCGCTCGTCGTTGTGGCGGCGGGCTATTTTGGATGGAAGTTTTACGCGGATCGTCAGGCGAATCAAGCGCAGACGGCGCTCGACGATGCCATGAGAGCCTTCAATGCAACGATTATCACGCCGGGCACGACGACGAGCTTGGCCACTATTCCCGGGGAACTCACTTACGCTGATCCTTCGCAGCGCTCGCAAGATGCAGAAGCCAAATTCTCGGCTGTGGCCGCCCAATACCCAAGGACCAGTCAGGGGAAACTCGCTCGGTATTATTCGGCACTTTGCCTGATGGATCTGGACCGGTTGAATCAAGCCGGGGAGGAGCTGAAGAAACTGGATACCGGCTCCGATAAGGAACTCGCGGCGCTGGCAAAGTTCCAGACCGCGCTCATCGCAGAGCGGACCGGAAAGAAGGACGACGCGATGAAAATCCTGCGAGCGCTCTCAACGGACGGCTCGGTGCTGGTGCCGAAGCCCATGGTGCAGTTGGAACTTGCGAGGCTGTTGAGCGAATCGGATCCCAAGCAGGCGGCAAGCCTCTACGAGCAGCTCAAGAAGGATTACCCAAACACGGGGGTTGCAGACCAGGCGGACCGCGGCTTGGAGTTGCTGACACCGAAGTCCTGAGCGGGCCGCCCACCGCCGGAAAATGCCGGAGGTTTCGGCCATCGAAATCCAACGTGCACTTGCACCCTGGGCCATGCGCACCGGGAATTCCCGCGGACGGCGCTATCCGGAGCGGCCGCACCCCTACAGAAGCGAATATGCGCGAGACCGCGACCGCATCGTGCATGCGCGCGCGTTTCGTCGCTTGGAAGCGAAAACGCAGGTATTTACCTTGCGGTTTTCGGACCACTTCCGCAACCGGTTGACCCACACACTGGAAGTTTCCCAGATTGCTCGCACCGTGGCCGGAGCGCTGGGACTCAATACGGAACTTGTGGAAGCTTTGGCGCTTGTGCACGACATCGGGCACCCGCCCTTCGGGCACGCCGGAGAACGAAAGCTCGATGAGTTGATGCGCGCGCACGGCGGCCACTTCAATCACAATCTTCACGCTTTGCGAATTGTGGAGCAATTTGAGCACCGCTATATCGGGTTTAATGGCTTGAACCTGACGTTTGAAGTGCGCGAAGGCATCGTGAAGCATTCGCGGGATTACCGTGCCGCGGATTTTCCGGAACTGGCGGAATATTTGTTGGAGCTCCGGCCGCCGCTCGAATCGCAGCTCATCGATTGGGTGGACGAAATTGCGTACAACACGGCCGATCTGGACGATGCGCTGGAAGCCAATCTGCTGGACCTGGAAACGCTCTGCCGCGACGTGCCCTTTTTCGGGGAATCTTACGCGAAGGTGGATGCGGAGAACCGCGGCGCGCGCACGAAGCTCAAATTCAACGAAGCGCTACGGCATGTTCTGGACAAGCTGGCGACAGACCTGATCGCAAACACGGAACGGAAAGCTCAGGACGCTGGTGTGGAGTCCGTGGACGACATCCGCCGCGCGCCGGGCCGTTTGGCCGGCTTCAGCGATGAGGCGAGAGCGCAGAACGCGCTCCTGAAAGGGTTTCTTTTCGGCCGCGTTTACAACCATCCCCTGATCACCGAAGAATCCGAGCGCTCCATTCGGTACCTGGAAGAGCTATTCCATCACTACTTGCACCAGCGGCGTACTATGCCGCCGCCGTACGAGGAAATGACGCAAGAAATGCCGCGCCACGTGGTTGTGTGCGACTACATTGCCGGAATGACAGACCAGTTTTTGTTGCGCCAGCATCAGGAGCAGGTGGGTTCCGTCACGGCCGGACGCGGTACCATCGGGCGGCGTCCACCGGCAAGATGAAGCTGCGCTGGGGAGTCACGTTCATGCGACCAGGCCGATTCCTGCTTCTGATGGCAATCATCGCTCTTCCAGCGTCCCTCCTGCACGCATGGCCGCAGCTTTTGGGGGCCGCGGCTTCGCCACCCAATGGCTCACCACAGACTGCGCCCCCTCCCGACCCCCTCGGACGCGACAATCCGCGCGGATGCGTCCTCGCTTTCATCAAAGCAGCGCAAGAGGAGAAATATGCCCTTGCCGCCCAATATTTCCAACCGGTGACGGGGCGAAGGCGCCCTTCCCCGGAGGACGAACAGGAACTCGCCGACCAACTTCTGGCGATTGTGAACGAGAAGCTCACCGGGCCGCTCGATTTCGTGAGCCGGGATCCGTCGGGGCGGCTCGACGACGGCCTACCGGCGGATCAGGAGAAGATCGCGACGGTCCTCAACCAACACGAGAGCTTCCCGATTCTACTCGTGCGGATCGAGGACGATCAGGGACGGAAACTCTGGTACTTCTCACGCACGACTCTGGCGCTCGTGCCGCATCTCTACGATGCGCTGACGTTCCCGGGCCTCGAAAAAAACATTCCGGGCTATCTGGTGGAACACCGTTTTCTGTCCATGCCGTTCTGGCAGTGGCTGGCGATCATCCTTTTTATTCCGCTGGCATTGATCTTCGCGCGTGGCATCACGAAATTGATGGAACTGGGAATTCGCTACGCGCGGAAGGCGCGGCACTTGCCGCCGGTGCCCGTCGAGCCCTTGCGGCGGATTGGGCCGCTGACCTTTGTTTTTGCGCTCTTGATTCACTACATGCTGGTGGAGTCCATCGGGACTTCTCTGCTGTATCGGAGTTATTACCGGCGGGTCATCTGGATTTTCCTTGCATTCGCGTTTTATTGGCTGCTGACGCGTGTGACGCGGAGTGTTTCCGGGTGGGTTGTAAGCAGCTTCTCGAAGCGGGGGATGTACGCGGAGAGGTCGATTGTATCGCTGGTGAGGCGGTTCTTCGAGGTAACGGTTTTTGTGTTTGTCACGCTTTTGGTGCTGCACGGACTGGGAGTGGACGTGTCCACGGCCTTGGCAGGGGTGGGAATCGGCACACTGGCATTGGGACTTGGGGCGCAGAAGACGTTTGAGAATCTGTTCGGGGGTGTTTCGGTCTTGTTTGACAAGGTCATCCAGGTCGGAGATACGTGCAAGGTCAACAACCAGACTGGGGTGGTGGAAGACATCGGGCTGCGATCCACACGGCTGCGCACCGCCGAGAGAACATTGCTGTCGATCCCGAATGGCGTGATGGCGTCGGCGGTGGTCGAAAATCTCCGCTTCCGCGACAAATTCCTGTGCCAGCAAGTCGTGAGGCTTCGCTACGATCTCTCTCCCGATCACATTCGCTATGTGCTCGAAGGGATCCGCGACTTGCTTCGCGATAACCCTAAAGTCGAAGACTCTTCGGCCCGAGCGCGTTTCATCCGATTTGCCGATTATGCGCTGGAGATCGAAATCTATTGCTACATTCTGGAGAGCGAATTTGTCGACTTCCTGGCCGCACAAGAAGCGCTGCTGCTTTCCGTCATGGACCTGATCGAGAAGGCCGGGGCCGTTGTGGCATTACCCTCGCAGACGACCATCGTGACGAAGGACTCCTGGATCGATCCGGAAAGGGCAAAGGCCGCGAAGTCGGCAATTGAGAAGGCGCGCGATCCGGGAGTGCCGGGGACGGGGAACGCTCCGCCGAATTCCTGAGACGCAGGAAGGATTGTCGCGGTGCAACTCGCGGGCGGAATTGGGCGTACAAGCAGATCATTTACGACGCAAACCCAGCTGCGGCAAGCAGGCGGCGGGTCGCTCAGAATGACAACTGACAGCTGCGTTGGTTGGACCTAAGAACCCAGGTCTGCGAGGAATCCGCGTCAACGAAGCTTCGTGGCTTCGGCTTTGGCCTGCTTGAGAATGGGGAGATCCGCATCGGCGCTTTTCCAGAGGGCAAAGAACTGTTGATACGAGACTTTTGCCTCGGCGGATGACCCGGCGGCGGCTTGCGATCTGGCTATGCCAAGCCTGGCTAAAGAGCCGGACCAACAATTCCCGATCACGCCGGGATTTGCTTCGATCTTTTGAAACTCCATTGCGGCCTGACGGGGCTTCTGAACGCGCAATTGCGCTTCCCCGCGCAAGTAAGCGGGAATCATGCAGGAATCGCTGAGGTTGCCGGTGAGCTGGCCCTTTTCATAAGGCAAAACAATCTCCAGTTGTTGGAGTGCGTCGGCGTCCTGTTGCCTGTGCATGGCCATCTGTGCGCGAACGACAGGGAGCCAGGCCTTCTGCATCACGGTGTTGGAGACATAGAGGGCTCGCAGGTCGTCCGTGATGCTCTGGGCGTCCGCCTCATTGCCGGTACGCGCAAAGATGAGCGCCACCATGGCTCGCACATCCTTGCTCTTCGGAGCGAACCGCAATGCGTCGTCAGCGTCCTTCTGCGCTTCGGCCGAATATCCGAACATGGCCTCTCTCATTCCCGCCTCGGCGGCCCAGACAGCAGCCGATTCCCGCAGATCCGCTTTGACGGCGGCATCTATCGCGCGTTTGGTGTAGTCGCGAGCCTGTTTCAAGTGCCCGAAGTAGGCTTCAGTGTCTGACTGGGCGGCCAGGAGGGAGTCTTCGCCGCTGGTTCTGCCGGCGGCCCATCGCAGTTGTTCCTGCATGAGAGCGGTATCCGCCTTCAGGAACGCCACGGAGTAAAGATTCGCATGCAAGGCGGCATCATCCAGGTTTCGCGAGAAGGCTTCCTTCAAGGTCTTCTCCGCTTCGTCAGGGAGGGAGAGTGCCAGGAGTGCCGTCGAATAGTTCTCGTACCAGGCGGCGGAGTCCGGATCGATCTTCAGCGCTTCCTCGGCGTACTTGGCGGCCTGTTCGTAATCTCCCAGGACAAAGAATTCGCTGGAGAGATTCCCGAGAGCGACGTCGTCGTGCGGGTAGAGGCGAATATATTCCTTGTACTCGCCGATGGCCTTCTCGACATCACCCTGGGCCAGATCGTAGTAAAGCGTTTTGATGTTCAGGCGTTCGCGCAGGGTCTGGCGGTCGCCCGCCTCGTAGGCTTGGCGGATTTCCTCGCTCGCCTGGGCCATCTGATTCAGGTTGTAATAACTGACGGCAAGGCCGGACCTTGCCATGGCAAAGCGCGAGTCGATTTCGATGGCCTTCTTGTAGAAGGGTACGGCCTCGAGGTCGCCCTTCTCCCGGAGTGTGACTCGGGCCTGCTCATAGGCTTTGAGAGCAGCGGGAATGGGAGTGGTTGCGCGCTCCAAAGGCACGTCGAAAATCTTCAGCGTTTCTTCCCCTTCTCCAAGGTCCGCGCGCAGTTTGGCGGCCGCGAGCCCCAACTGATGAATCACCTGGTCTGCGCGTTTCGCCTCCCCTGCCTGCTTTGCTTCCCGGCCACCGCTGGGCCAGCGGCGAACTTCGATTTCAAGAGTGTAACCTTCGGGGGAGCGCATGACACGGCCGTTCAAATAGGCTTTTGCACCCACCCGCTCGCAGAGAGCTTTTGAAAGCTCCGGTGTGAGTGGTTCGGATTGCGGCTTGCCGAGGTTCCCGAGCGCCGTGCGGATTTTTTCGTCAGGGACCAGATTGAGGTAAGGCGACTGGAGCAAAGCTACCCGCAAAGCTTCCCGCAGCGAGCCATCGAAATCCGGTTCGCCGCTTTGATTAGTGAATTCTCCCATCAGCAGATAGTCCGGCGCGCCGAGAGGCGCAGGTTTCTTCCACCACCACAGCGCGGCACAAATGAGCGCTATCGGGAGCCCGGCGGCGAGTAAAATTCGTGGTTTCATCGGAGTAAACAGGGGTCTTACTCACAATCTATCGTGACTTTCCGAATGTGGATGATCTTCCGGCGCCCCTGTGTTCAACCAAGAACATGCCCTGGAGCGGGTCTGAGTTGTGTCGTTCAAGACAACGCCGGCTACCGGAGCCCGGGGTGACGCGCTAGAATGCTCGCATTCATGTCTCCAAACACGACAAAGACAGACCGCAGGCGAAAATCCCGCACGCGTCCGCCGACTCTCGTCTATGTCGAGCTGAGTTCTGTGAATGGCGGTATGATGCGCGACCTTTCGGAAGAGGGTTTTTCCGTCCGCGTCATGATGCCGCTACGCGCGGGAGAAAAGACTCCTTTCTCCTTTTCCCTGACCGCATCCGAGCGCGTGGAGGGTGAGGGGAAGATCCTCTGGGTCGAAGAGAACGGGCGCGTGGCTGGAGTGCAGTTCACGCAAATTTCCGTCGAGAACCGGTCTCTCATCCGCGATTGGTTGAAGCGCCCTGCGGAGGCCAGGGAGCGCCGCGACACCGCGCCAGTGCCTCCTCCACCGTCCGCCAAAACGCCTGAGCAGCTTATGCAGGAACTACAGACCGTGTCCGCTCGGGGAGAAAAACCACAGCCGGATGTGGGAGTTCCAGAGAAGCCTCCGGAGTCATTTGCCCCGGTGATTGAGGCACCCCCGGACCCAGCGCCACAACCGAGCCTGGCATCCGCTTTGCACCTTACGGAGCCCACAGAGAGGGCAGCCGGAGCAAAGGTCGAGAGGGATTTTCACATGGCCCCTTTTGCTGAAGTGCCTCTGGCACCTCCACCACAGCCGGATGAGGATTCCGCACTGCACCGTGAGCCCGTAGGGCCAGTGGAGCCAACAGTCACGAAGATTCCTGAGGCAGCTGCGATTGCCGAACCGCCACTGAGTCCACCGCCAGTGGCGAGTGTGGCGTCTGCGCTGCACTTCACTTTTCCTATAGAGAGACCGACGGAAGCGAAAGTAGAGGAGGTTCCCGAGACCGCTGTTGCGCCCGAACCACGCCCGAGTCCACTGCCAGCAACGAGTGTGGCGTCTGCGTTGCACCTCACTGTGCCTGAAGCAAAGCCAGCGGAATTGACCACAGAGAGGGCCGCCGAGTCTGCCTCGATTCCCGAATTGCCGCGGCTTATTTTGCCGCGCGTTGATTTTGGGTTTGAGGCTCTGACGACCGCCGCGCCAACAGGGCAGCCGACTTCGGCGATGGGAGAGCATGTCAGAGCGGCCGAGCCGCCAGAAACTCCGGAAGCCAAGGAAGAAGATGAAGTCGAACCTCCTGTGGGGCTGCCGGATATTTCCACGATTCTGATTCAGCCTTCCGGGAAGCACGATGAGCATGCCCCGCACGGCGTCAGGTTGAGCGCCCTGCCACCCATCGGCCATATGCCGGCGAAGCTGGATGCGGGACGGCAGGTTCCATTTACGTTGACCGCAGCAATAACTATCATGTGCATTCTGACGGCGCTCGTGGGCGTTTACGTTTATCACCGCGAAATTGGAGGAGGACTGATCTGGCTCGGCGAACAGATGGGGGGCGCCGAAGGGAAGAATACGCAAGCCGTCACTCCCAACCAGAATCCTTCGTCCAGCCCTGCGAGCGAAACTCACAATGAGCCGACAGGGACCGAGGAGAAGGGCGCCGAGAAGACGGGCCCGAACGATGCGCTTCCACCGGTCACTCCTCTTTCGGGGATTACTGCTCCTTCTTCCGGGGCTGATCAAGAACCAGGCCAAGCCGAATA
>Ga0335077_10002307_pt1 | contig 22777 bp, 21 predicted proteins | sample Lox_Sample_31_FD_207151 | JGI IMG/M metagenome (GOLD analysis project Ga0335077, IMG submission 207151) | Soil microbial communities from Loxahatchee National Wildlife Refuge, Florida, United States - Lox_Sample_3.1 | ecosystem: Environmental > Terrestrial > Soil > Wetlands | place: USA...
CGGGGACTGCCCGTCGTACAGCGCCGCGAGCTGGTAGACGGCGCGGTCGATGACGCCGGTCTCGATCCGCACGACGTAGGGCACGGTCTGCCCGTTCACAGTTGCTGTCGCCAGGTCGGCCGGACGGCTCGCGGGGTCGGACAGCGGCACGAACGCGCCAGCGGTGTTCTTGTATGCGTACGAGACGACGGTCGGGGCGAGACAGTCCGGCGGGCTCGAGGCCGCGAGGCCGAAGGAGGTCGTCTGGCAGACGTACGGCAGCTGCTGCCTGCCGGAGAACACCGGACCGCTGACGGAGTGATCTATGACGTCCAGTGACGACGCGAACTGGCCGTGCACGGAGGCGACGAGCCGGTTGCGGCCGATCGTCAGGCCGGTCACGAGTCCGAGGAGGCTCCCGTCTGGCTGCACCTGGAAGGCGGACGTGACGTCATGGTCGTCCGCGGTGACCCGGACGCCAGCCGCGCTGATGTGCCGGGGCACGTCCACTCGCACCAGAACCTCGCCGCCGCTTACCAGCTCGGGCCGCGGGTTGGACACGGTAACCAGCGCGAGCCGGCCAGGCGACTGCCCGCCGCCAGGCGGCGCGGCCTGTGCGACAGCAGGTGCGAGCCCGAGCGTGATCGCCGCGAGGCCCGCCAGCCACCAGAGAGCCCGGCCTCGCATTAACCGTGCGGCCACAGAGGACCTCCCTTACCTGCCCGAAGGGCGGTAGCCGAAAAAGACACTCCATACGCAGGCATATCACTCGATCAATCGCCCCGAATAGGGTTCTCCCGGCACTTTCGCAAGCTCAGCCGGCATCCGGCCGGCGGGTCCAGCCGGAGCTCACCGCTGCGCCTTCCGTTTCCACCCGCCGATCAGCAGCGGCCAGAGCATCGGCCGGTCGGGGAACCGGGCTGCCTCCGGCAGGCGGCGCTCAGTGCCGAGCGGTTCGAGCCGGCCAGCTCGGACAGGTGGAACAGCAGCAGCTGGCCGGACCCAGGCCGCCACTGTCAGGCCCTCGTCGTGGAACAGCTGATGCAGGCAGCGCAGCGAGATGTGATGGGCGGCGGCGATCAGCGCCGGTGACAGCGCAGGGGAGGCCAGGCGCGGCGGCTCAGCCCTTGCAGAACGCGGCGAGGTCGCGCGCGGTGTCCCGGCTGATCTCGGGGCACGCGATCGTGAAAATCTCGGTGCCGTGCATCGTCCCCATGACCTGCCGGCACCGGGCCGGAACGCCGGCCGCGAGCAGCAGCCGGTAGAAGTTGATGCCCTCATCGCGCAGCGGGTCACACTCATTGACGCTGATGACGGTCGGCGGCAGGCCCTGCATATCCTCGGCGGTCGCGAAGGACGGCCACGCGAGCGGGTTGCGCTCGCTGAACGCCTCGATGCCGTAGCCGACCGCGCCCCGGTTGCTGTGCAGGTCGAGCAGGATGCCGTTGTTCTCGGTCGAGGAGGGGCACTCGGGCGTCGGCCACTGGCCCGCGATGTAGGGGCACAGCGCGTACAGGCCCTTGATGAGGCCGAGGTCCCCGTCTCGCCTGAGCTTAAGGCCGGTCGCGAGGGTCAGGTTCCCGCCGCCGCTCTCGCCGGCCACGATGATCCGCGCCGGGTCGATGCCCAGGTGCGCGGCGTTCGCGGCTACCCACTTCAGGCCCGACACGCAGTCGTTGAGGCCGGCCGGGAACGGGGCCACCTCGGGTACCGACGAGGGCACCACCGCGTTGCGGAAGTCGACCATGACCACGGCGACGCCGTTGGCTGCGATGATCTTGCCCCAGCCGCGGTACATGCCGTCGTAGCACGACAGGGCGGCCATGCCGCCGCCGTGAATGTAGTAGACGCAGGCGACAGTGTCGTCCGTGTCAGGGCGGATGACCTGCAGGTTGATCGAGTTGCCATCCGGCTCAGAGACGATCTTCTCGGTGTGCACGCGCAGCCCGGCGGACGGAGCTGCCTCCTCGGTGTCGCACAGCTCCATGAACGAGCGGAACAGCTCCGCCTGCTGGCGCGCGGCCTCGGAGCTGGACTCGGCCAGCAGCGTCTCCCGGCTGTCGACGTCGCCGCCGCCCTCGACCGGGATGCCGGCAAGGATCGCCTTAAGCCTCGGGTCCAGCCGGATGTCAGCGGCCACGTCATACGCCATGATTCGTCCTCCGGGATGGATTGCGACCGTCGTCTGCCCTGGACACTAGACGCATAGCCAGGCGAAGTCATCCGCCGGCCGGGCACCGCCCGGAGCGGGCTCTCCCGGCGGATCCCCGGGCCCGGCGGAGCGAAATATGCTAAACCATGACAGTCAATGACTGGAATCGATGGCGCCGCGACGACGGACGCTCCCTGCCGCGCCGCAGTGGCGCAGGCGTGCCTGGGCGCGCTGTGCATCTCTGCATCGGCGGTCCTGATCCCGCTCGCAGGCGCGCCGCCGGCGGCCGCGGCGTTTTACCGGTGCGTGCTGCCGCTGCCAGTGCTCGCCGTGCTCGCCGCGGCCGAGCGGCGGCGACTGGGCCCGCGGCCGCCGGCCCGCCGCGGCCTCGCCGCGCTGGCGGGCCTGCTGCTCGCGGTCAACCTCGTGCTCTGGATCCACTCGATCGACGACGTCGGGGCGGGCGTGGCGACCGTGCTCGGCAATCTCCAGGTGTTCTTCGTGGCGGGAATCGCGTGGGTCTTGCTGCGCGAGCGCCCCGGCCGCAGGTACCTCGCCGCGCTCCCGACGGTGCTGGTCGGCGTCGTGCTGGTGTCGGGGATGACGGGCGGCGCGGCGACCGGCGGGCATCCGGCAGCCGGGGCGGCGTACGGCCTGGCTGCCAGCGCAGCGTACGCGGGCTTCCTGCTCATCCTTCGTCATGCGGCCGGCGACGCCAGGCACGTGGCCGGGCAGGTGCTCGACGCGACGGCCGGCGGCGCGGCCGGCGCGCTCGCACTCGGCCTGCTGTCGGGCGACATGGGGCTCGCGATCGGCTGGCGCGCGCTGGGCTGGCTGCTGGTTCTGGCCGGGTCGAGCGGCGTCGTCGGCTGGCTGCTCATCACGGCGTCGCTGCCGCGCCTGCCGGCCAGCCTGTCGGCACTGCTGCTCCTGCTGGAGCCGGCGGCGGCGCTGATCCTGGCCGCCATCGTCCTGCGGCAGCGGGCGACTCTCGTGCAGATCGCCGGGGCCGTGCTCGTGTGCGCCGGGGTGCTGATCGTGGCGCGCCGCGGTGACGCCGGGCCGGCCGGATCAGCTCATGGTCAGGCCCCCGCTGACGCTGACTGTCTGGCCGGTCACGAAGGACGCCTCGTCCGACGCGAGGAACGCGACGACGTTGGCCACGTCGGCCGGCTGGCCGAGCCGGCGGAACGGAATCGCGCTGGTCAGCGCCTCCCGCAGCTTCGGCCCGGCGAACGACGCGAACAGCGCGGTGTCGGTGGGCCCGGGGCAGACGCAGTTGACCCTGACCTGATGACGGGCCATCTCCCTGGCCACCGACTTGGTGAACGCGATGATGCCGCCCTTGGCCGCCGAGTAGACGGCCTCACCGGATGACCCGACGCGGCCCGCGTCCGAGCCCAGGTTCACTATCGCGCCCGCACCCTGCGCGGCCATGACCGGGAGCACTGCCTTGCAGGTGTGCAGCACGCCGTAGAGATTGATCCGGATCGCGCGGTCCCAGTCGGCCGGGTCGGAGTCGACGAACGGGCTTGCCTTGTCCCAGCCGGCGTTGTTGACGAGGACGTCGATCCGGCCGAACTGCCGCAGCACCGCGTCGGTCATCTGCCGGACGCCGTCACGGTCGGTGACGTCGGTGCGGATGGCGACCGCGCCGCCCAGCCCCGCCGCCGTCTGCCGGGCGGTCGCGCCATCCAGGTCGGTCACCACGACGGTGGCGCCCTCGGCGGCGAGCTTCCCGGCGATGGCCCTGCCGATGCCCTGGCCGGCGCCGGTCACGATCGCGATCTTGCCGTCGAGCCTTCCCATGACGTGATGGTAGCCAGCCTGCCGCGCGACGGCCGGCTCCGCTCAGCCCGCCTCGGCCCTGGCTGCCGTGACCGCGACCGTGGTGTAGCCCATCACGAAGCTGCCGCCTGCGGCGTCGATAGCCGCGCCGACGCCGGCGAGCAGGTCGCTCATCGTGGCGGGCGCAATCCTGCCCTGGAAGCCCGAGGTCTGCATCTGATCGAGGAACTCGTCCCTGGTATAGGGCCGCTCCCACGGGAACTGCCACTGCTCTGGCTCGCCGAGCAGGCCAGCGGCCCGCATGCCCTCGGCCGTCCTGCTCGCCACCGACGCATACAGCTCAGTCCCGGTCGCCCGCGCCCACGGCACCGGGAACCCGGGGAGGACCCGGGTGTAGACGGCGGCGAACTCCGCGCGGAGGCCGTCCGGCGGCTGGAACGCGTTCCAGAACGCCGCCAGCCGGCCCCCCGGCCGCAGCACGGTCGCCGCCCTGGCGGCGCCGGCGACCGGGTCGACCCAGTGCCACGCCTGCGCCGCGATCACGGTGTCGAAGGTCCGGCCGGCCGGCTCCCAGTCCTCGAACCTTGCGACGTCGACCGGCAGTCCGTGCTGCCGCGCGACATCCGCCATCCGCGCGTCGACGTCGACCCCGAGTACCCGGCACCCGGCCGCCGTGAACAACCGCGCCGCGATGCCGGTGCCGCAGCCGACGTCCAGGACGTCGGGCCCGGGGCTGGCGCCCACTATCCGCTCCACCAGCGCGGCCGGGTAGCTGGGCCGGGACCGGTCGTAGCGGCCAGCGTCGGTGCCGAAAGACTCGGCCATGTCACGTGCCTGATGTGACAGCTGGCCCCGGAACGGGGACCCGCCGGGCGGTATAGTGGGCACACGCCCACCTTAGTGGGCGGACGCCCACTCGGCAACAGCAGCCTGGGCCCGCGAAGAAGGCAGGGGGCACGCACGGTGCCGACTGGGGTTGCCATCCGCGACGTGCGCGAGCAGCTGTTCGATGCGGCGGAGCGCGTGCTGCTCCGCTCCGGCCAGGGCGGGCTGACCAGCCGGGCCGTGACCACCGAGGCCGGCTGCGCCAAGGGCGTACTGCACCGCCACTTCCGGGACTTCGACGCGTTCCTGGCCGAGCTGGTGCTGGACCGTATCGGGCGGATGGATAGTCAGGCCGCCGCGCTCCGCGCCGCAGCCGGCACCGGCACGGTTGCAGGCAATCTCACGAGCGCGCTGACTGCGCTGTTCGGGTCGGTCGCGGTCGCCATCGTGGGACTGCTCACGTCGCGCGACAAGCTCCGCGCCCGGCTGCGCGAGAGCGTGCCTGCCGGCGTGCCGGTACTGACAGAGGGCGCGGTGATGATCGCGTCTTACCTCGCCGCGGAGCGGGACCTCGGCCGGATCGCGTCCGATGCCGACGTGGACTCGCTCGCCCCGATGCTCGTCGGGACCGTGCACCTGCTGGCAGTCGGCAGGGACGACGGCCCGCCGCCGGAGGATGCGGTGCGCACGGCAGTGGCCACCGTGATCGCGGGTCTCGAGCGCAGTCCGCAGCGCTGAGACGGCCGGCCGCCGGCTGCATGACGCGCCGTGTGCGGGCGACAGACCAGGGCATGACGCCGGCGCCCGCTCGTCGGACAGGCCGAGATCGACGATCGCCGGAACCAAGTCGTTCATGCGGTCGCAGCGCTACTCGCGCGCCGGGGCAAGCCGGCCGAGCAGCACCTCGGCGGCGACCAGGAGCACGGCGAGCACGACCAGGGACGGCCCGAGAACGGCGAGTCCGCTGAGCCCGATCGCGAGCCCGACCAGCGCGGAGATGCCCGCGCCGCCGGCCGCGGCCGCGCCGACCTGCCAGGCGATCACGTGCTGGGCGCGCTCGGGGCCGAGCCGCGCGGGGGTGAGCGCGATCAGGGCTGGGAAGATGCCCGCCAGCGATCCGCCCAGGATGACGAACCCGGTGACGGTCACCGCCGTGCTGGGCTGCCACCAGATGAGCGCGGTCGCGACGAGCGCCACGCCGCTGCCCCAGCGGACGATCGCCTGGCTGCGCGGCGGCCGGCGGGGCAGGGCCAGGCCGATCCGCACGGCCGTGAGCGCCGCCCAGAAACCGAACGTCGCCAGGCCGGCCGCCGCCGCGGACAGGTGCAGGTGGCCGCGCCCGTAGCTGGTCTCCCACTGGCCGGCCGCCACCTCAAGGCCGGTGTACACGAAGAACACGGCGATCCCCATCACGACGGCAGCGCGCACGGCGGGCGGCCGCCAGGTCGCAGGCCCCGCGGGCGAGCCGGGCGCCGCGGGGCGGCCGGGCGCCGCGGGGCGCTCGGCGGGACCGTCCTGGCCTGTCTCGGCCCGGCCGTGGAGCACCCACAGGACCGCGAGCGCCGCGTCGACGACGAGCAGGAACAGGTACGCAGGCTGCCATGATCCCGCCACGATCGCGATCGTCACGACCAGCGGGCCGATGGCGGTGCCGACGCCGTAGAAGCCGTGCAGCAGGTTGAGCAGCCGGCCCCGCCCGGACAGCCCGATGGCGGTGTTCAGGCCGCCGTCCAGCGTGCCTGCCGCGAGCCCGAACAGCACCGCGACGCCGATCACGACGCCGATCGCCGGCGCCAGCGCGAACCCGGCGGCGGCGACAGCCGCGCAGCTCAGCCCCGCCGCGAGCAGCCGGGCTACGCCGGTGCTGCGCAGGATGCGCCCGATGAACGCGGAGATCACGACGGAGCCGACGGTGGCGGCCAGCAGGATCAGCCCGAGATAGCTCACCGGGGCGTGCAGGCCGGCCCGCATGGCCGGCCACGCCGTCCCGAGCATGCCGTCCGGCAGCCCGAGCGCCACGAAGCTGGCCAGGCTGAGCACGTCCAGGCGTCGCTGCGCCACCGTCGTAAGCATCGGTACAGTCTGGCCTATCGGTGCAAATCAGCCGTCTGCCGCTACCCGATCCACGCAGCCTGCAGGGCCCGGTAGATGTTCCCGCCGAGAACCGCCCGGATCTCGTCGTCGCCGAGGCCGTGGCCGACCAGCCAGTCGCAGATGTTGGCGAAGTTCTCCGTCGGGTTCTCCAGCCCGTCGACGTAGCCGACCGGGTCGAAGGCCGGGCCGCGCATCGCGGCCAGGCTGAGCAGATGGGCGAACACCCGGTGCAGGGCAACGTGGTCGCCGTACAGCGTGTCCGGGCCGAACGCGACGTGCTCGATGCCGATCAGGTCGACGCAGTAGCGGAAGTGGTCCATGACCGACTCGATCGTGTGCCGCGGGTGATCGTGCGAAAGGGTCGTGTGCGGTGCCGCCGACATGCCGATCACGCCGCCCGTCGCCGCGACCGCCCGCAGCACGTCATCCGGCTTCATCCGGGCGGTGTCCCAGACTGCCCGCGCCCCGGCGTGGGTGATCAGCACCGGCCTGCCGGTCTCGGCGCACGTGTCCAGCGCGGTCCGGTCCGAGGAGTGCGACAGGTCGATCGCGAGGCCCAGCTGGTTCATCCGGGCGACGGCCCGGCGGCCGAACGCCGTCAGCCCGCCGTCGACGTGCTCGCTCAGGCCGCTGCCGAGTGTGTTCGCGTCCGAGTAGGCGATCCCGATCTGGCGGATGCCGAGACCGTACAGGACGTCCAGGCGGTCGATCTCGTTCTCGATCGGGGTCGCCGCCTCCAGCCCGAACACGAGCCCGACCCGGCCGGAGCGGTGCGCCTCGTCAATGTCGGAGATCGTCTTGACCAGCAGGAATCCAGGCCCGGCGTGGGCCAGATCGGCGAGCCGCATGCCGAGGTCGGTGATGATGTCGTTCCAGCGCCACGGCGCGTTCCCGGTGACGCACGCCGTCCCGTCCATCAGGTTGTCGAACACGACCGTGAGCCCCGACGCGAGCAGCCCGGCGTACGCGGCGTGCTGGCGCCCGGTCCGGTTGTAGGCCGGTGTCTCCGCCATGTCCCGCGGAAAGCGGACCGGGTGATCGTGCAGGCTGATCACCAGGCTGTCCCGCAGCAGCCGCGCGGACCGGTCGGCCTGCGCCGGCGTCAGGCCGGATCCCGGGTACGGCGGAACGCGGCCGAACTCCGGTGCCAGGTCGAACGCGGGCAGCGTGCCCGCTGGCAGGTAGGAGAAGGCCGAGTACGGCGAGGGCATGAGCTTGCTACCTCCGATCACCAGCCGGCGGCCAGCTGCCGCCAGAGTGTCTCCCAGGCGCGCATTCCCTCGCGCAGCCTGCGAGTCCGCATGAACTCGTCGGGCGCGTGCAGGTTCTCGTCTGCCGTGGAGAACGAGAAGAACAGGGTCTTGGCCCCGAGCACGCGCTCGAACAGGCCGGCCGCGGGCAGCGTGCCCCCGATCTTTGCCAGCAGCACCTCCCTGGCCGGGTACACCGCGCGCAGCGCGGCGGCCGCCGCCCGGATCGCAGGATGGTCGGCGGCGATCGTGTATGCCGGGATCCGCGGCGCGTCGGGCCGGACGGTCACGCGCACCCCCTCGGCGCCCTGGCCGAGCACGTGCTCGCCGATGCGGCGCAGCACCGCCGCTGGATCCTGGCCCGGCACCAGCCGCGCGGACACGTGCGCGACGGCAAGGTGCGGGACGACGGTGTACTTGCCGCCGCCGCTGATGCCGTTGACCTCAAGAGTCGGGCGCTCCCACAGCCGCTCCAGCGTGGAGAAGCCGGGCTCGCCGACGGCGCTGCCCGCGCCCAGGTCCCGGAGGTAGCTCCGCTCGTCGAAGGGAACGGCGGCAATCTCCCGCCGGCGGGCGGCACTGAGCTCGGGTATCCCGTCGTAAAAGCCGGGAACCGCGACGCTGCCGTCCGGCCGGTGCAGGGCCGCCAGGATCGCGCTGAGCGCGTGCAGCGGATTGGCCACAGTGCCGCCGAACCGCCCCGAGTGCAGGTCGGCCGCCGCGCCCTCGACCACGATGTCGAGCGAGACCAGGCCCTTGGAGCCCAGCGAGAGCGATGGCTCGTCCGGCCGCCACATCGCGCCGTCCGCGGAGATGACCAGGTCGGCCGCCAGCTCCTCCCGGTGCCCGGCCAGGTACTGCGCCAGGTGCGGGCTGCCGATCTCCTCCTCGCCCTCGACCAGGAATCGCACATTGAGCGGGAGCCGGCCCTCCTGCGCGAGGAACGCCTGGAAGGTCTTGACGACCAGGTACACAGGGCCCTTGTCGTCGGTGACACCGCGGCCGCGGACGACGTCGCCGTCCACGGTCAGCTCGAACGGCGGGCTGCTCCACTCGGCCAGGTCGCCGGTCGGCTGCACGTCGTAGTGGCCGTAGACCAGGACCGTCGGGGCGCCCGCGGCGCCAAGCCAGTCGGCGCGCACGACCGGGTGCCCCCCGGTCGGCTCGACCCGGCCGCCGGCCGACGCGAGCCGTCCGGCCAGCCAGCCGGCTGCCGCCCGCATCGTGTCGCGGTCCGCGTCCCTGCTGACGCTCGGCACGGCCACGAGCTCGGCGAGCTCGCGCACGTATCCGGCGTCATCCGGGTCGAAGGTCAGCGCGCCCGGCACCGGACCAGCACCCGTCACCGGACCGGCACCTTCACTGGAAGGCGCTTCCGCCGTCGATGGCGATGACCTGGCCGGTCACCCAGCCAGACCGGTCGGAGGCGAAGAACTGCACGCCGTTGGCGATGTCGGCGGGCTCCCCCAGCCGCCGGGTGGCGATGCCCGCGAGCAGGGCGCGCTGACCGTCAGGCCCGTAGCCTGCCCACTGCAGCTCGGAGGTCGGGTTCGACCGGATGAAGCCGGGGGCGATGCAGTTGACGGTGATGCCGAGCGGCCCGAGCTCGTGCGCCATCTGCCGGGTGAAACCGATAAGGCCGGCCTTGGCGCTGGCGTACGCCTGGATTCCGGTCTTGCTCACGGTCAGGCCGGCGGCCGACGAGATGTTGATGATGCGGCCCCAGCCACGCTGTTTCATGCCGGGCACGACCGCGCGGGTGCAGTGGAAGGCGGTGGTGAGGTTGGCGTCGACGACGGCGTGCCAGTCCGCGTCCGGTACCTCCTCGAGCGGGTGCCCGACCTGACCGCAGACGCCGCCGGCGTTGTTGACCAGGATGTCGACAGGCCCGACCGCCGCGAAGAACGCCGTCACCGCGGCCGAGTCCGTCAGATCGGACGTGTCCTTGTCGACGCCGTGCACGGCCGCGCCCTGCGCTCGCAGCCCCGCGGCGATCGCGGCGCCGATCCCGTGCGCGGTGCCGGTAACGACAGCGACCCTGCCCGCAAGTCCGTCCGTCATCTGGCCCCTTCGGTTTCCCGTTCTCAGTGCCTGGCCGGCGCCGGCCCGGCTGACGCGCGCGTGATCAGGTGCATCGGCTCGCGGATCAGGACATCGGACGCGGGGGAGCCCTCGATCCTGGCGATGAGGGCGTCGACCGCGGCCGCGCCGAGCTCGGCCAGCGGCATGCACACGCTCGTCACCGGGACGTCCAGGAACGCAAGGCACTCGTCCTCGTCGAAGCTGACCACGGACACGTCGCCGGGCACTCCCGCGCCGGCCGCGCGCAGCGCGGCGAGGACGCCGAACAGCTGGTTGATGCTGCCGACGCCGAAGGCGCTCGGCACCTGACCGCCGTGCAGCAGCCGCTGCGTGGTGTCCCAGCCGCCCTCCTCGGTAGCGGCCGCGTGCCGGATGGTGACCTGCATGCCCCTGGCGGCGGCGTACTTCCGCGCCGCCTGCACGCGCCGGTACACGGTGTCCACGTCGCGCGGGCCGTCGATGAGCAGCACGCTGCGGTGGTCCAGGCTGGCGAGGTGGTCGACGAACAGCCGGACCGCGCCCGCCTCGTCCATCACGACGTCGTTGCCGGGGTCGGGCCCGCGCCGGTTGACGTAGACGTGCGGCACCGCGCTGACTCCGTCATCGGTGCCGGTCAGCCGCAGCGCGGTGGCCAGCAGGAGGCCGTCCGCGCGGCTTTCCTCCACGAGGTACCGGTAGGCGCCCGGCGGCCTGGGTGCCTCGGTCGGCTCCTCCATCATCATCACGGCGTAGCCGCGCTCGCCGGCCCGCTGCAGGGCGCCGCGCTGCAGCCGGACCCAGATCGGGTTGCGCAGCAGCGGGATGACGAATGCGAGCGCCCCGGTCCTGTCCTGCCGCAGTGCCCTAGCGAGGGCGTTCGGCCGGTATCCCTGCGTCCGCGCGGTGGTGAGGATCCGCTCGATGGTCTCGGGCCGGATGGACAGGCCGGGGTCGCCGTTGAGCACCCTGGACACCGTGGACACGTGCACTCCGGCCGCGCTGGCGATGTCGACCAGGCGCGCCGCCCGCCGCGAGCCGGCCGGGGCCCTGCGCCGCTGGGCAGGTGCGGGGGGGCCGGCCGCCGGCTCGGTGCCGTTACCCATCGCGCCTCCCGCGGCACGGCCTGGTCGGATGCATGGTCACGCCGTCGATCCGCCGTCGACCATCAGGACCGCGCCGTGCACGTAGCTGCCCGCCGGGGACGCGAGGAACGCGATGGTCTCGGCGACCTCGGCGGCGGTGCCGATGCGCCGCGCCGGGACGGTGCGCGACCACTGGGCCAGCGCATCCTCGTCCTGGCGGATCCAGTCCGCCATGGCGGTGTCCACGAGGCCAGGGCAGACGCAGTTGACGCGAACGCCGTCCGGGCCGTGGTCGATGGCGAGGCTGCGGGACAGCTGCACCAGCCCTCCCTTCGAGGCGCAGTATGCCGCCCGCCGCCTGCCGCCGCGCACGCCGGCCGTGGATGCCACGTTCACGACGCAGCCGTCGCCGGCCCCGATCATCGCGGGCAGGAATTCCCGGCAGGTCAGGAACGGGCCCTTGAGATTCGTGTCAAGTATCCGGTCCCACTCCGCCTCCGCGAGCTCGGTGATGCGCTGGATGCTGAAGACGCCCGCGACGTTGACCAGCAGACCGGGCGGCCCGAGCGCGGCCCGGACCGCCGCGCCGGCCGCGCGGACGGAGTCCGCGTCGCGGACGTCCGTGCCGACACCGACGCCCGCCGGCAGCTCAGCCGCGATCCCGGCGGCGGCGGACTCGTCCAGATCCAGGCAGGCGACGGCGAAGCCGTCCGCGGCCAGCCGCCGGCACACCGCGGCGCCGATCCCGCCGCAGGCGCCGGTGACCGCCGCGACCCTGACGCTGCCAGCGATCATTCGGTCTCCGCCACCGCGCCGGCCTCGTCGGCTGGCTGGCGCGGGGCCGGGACAGCCGCGGTGAACGCGAAGTGGCAGGCCGCGGCGTGAGCCGGATCACCGCTCGAGGTGAGAGCGGGGTCTTCCTGCGCGCAGATCGGCTGCGCGATCGGGCACCGGGTCCGGAACCGGCAGCCGCCGGGGATGCGCAGCGGGCTCGGGGGGTCGCCGCGGACCGCGGGCGCGTCGCCGTCGGCGGTGAACGTCATCCGCGGGATGGCCGCGAGCAGGCCCTGCGTGTACGGGTGCCGCGGGCTGGCGAAGAGCGTCTCGGTGGGCCCGACCTCGATGATCCGGCCGAGGTACATCACCGCGATGCGGTCGCACAGGTGCCGCACGACGGCCAGGTTGTGCGAGATCAGCAGCAGGGTGAGCGAAAGCTCGGCGCGCAGGTCCTGGAGCAGGTTCAGGATGGTCGCCTGCACGCTGACGTCGAGCGCGGACACCGGCTCGTCGGCGACCAGCAGCTCGGGCCGCAGCGCGAGCGCGCGGGCGATGGCGACCCGCTGCCGCTGCCCGCCGGAGAACTGGCGCGGGTACGCGTGCACGGCCTCCTCGGTGAGGCCGACGAGCCCGAGCAGCTCCCTGGTGTAGGACTCGACCTCGCCGCGGGGCACGACACGGTGCACCCGGAGCAGCTCGTGCAGCATGCCGCCGACGGTCAGCCGCGGGTTCAGGGAGGAGTACGGGTCCTGGAAGACCATCTGGATCTTGCGCTGGTCGGCGCGGGAGCGGCGCGCGGGGAGCACCTTGCCGTCGAGCCGGATCTCACCCCGGTCCGGTCGCTGGAGCCCGGACAGCGCACGCGCCAGCGTGGACTTGCCCGACCCGGACTCGCCCACGAGCGCGAGCGCCTCGCCGCGCTGGATGACCATGTCCACGCCGTCCACCGCGTGCAGGACGTGCTCCTCGTGCCGCAGCCGGGCGACGATCGCGGAACCGAGCGAGAAGCTCACCGAGATGTCACGCGCGTCGAGCAGCGGGAGGGCCGGGTCGGTCATCCTCGGGTCGGTGGTCGCGGCGGGGGTCGTCACCGGTCGGCTCCTTCCGTCCGCAGCTCATCCAGGCAGCGCTCGAAGTGCAGGCACGCCGTGGACCGGTGGGCGTCGATCATGCGCAGCCGGGGATCGGTGACCGTGCAGTCTTCCTCGGCGAACTTGCATCTCGGGTGGAACCGGCAGCCGGCGGGCGGGTGCACAAGGCTGGGCGGTGCGCCGGGGATAGGCACCAGCGAGGCGCGCACGTGGTCGACGTCCGGAGCGGACCTGACCAGGCCGAGAGTGTAGGGATGGCACGGCCTGGTGAGCACGTCCTGCACGGTACCGCGCTCGACGATCTGCCCGGCGTACATGACGGCCAGCTGCCGGCAGACCTGGGCCACCACCGGCAGGTCGTGCGTCACGAAGACGAGGCTGGTGTTCGACTCGCGGCAGAGCCGGGCCAGCAGCCGCAGGATCTGGTCCTGGATCGTCACGTCGAGCGCGGTCGTCGGCTCGTCACACAGGATCAGCTCCGGGTCGCAGGACAGCGCGATAGCGATCATGACCCGCTGCCGCATGCCGCCGGAGAACTCGTGCGGATAGGACCTGAACCTGCGCTCGGGGTCGGGTATCCCGACCCGGCGCATCAGCTCGACGGCGCGCTCGGCCGCCCGGGCCCGGTTCATGCCGAGGTGCACCTGCGGCCCCTCGGCGATCTGCGGCCCGACCCGCATGACCGGGTTGAGCGCGCTCATCGGCTCCTGGAAGATCATCGCGATCTTCGGGCCGCGGATCTTGTTGAGCTGCGCCCTGGGCAGCTCAACAAGATCCGCGCCGTCGAGCACGACCCGGCCAGAGGTGATGGTCGCCTCCGGCGGCAGCACGCCGAGAATGGCGCGCAGGGTCATGCTCTTGCCCGAGCCGGACTCGCCGACCAGCCCGACGGCCTCGCCCGCCTCCACCTCGAGCGATACGCCGTCGACCGCCCGCACGATCCCGCGCCGGGTGGCTATCTGTACCCGCAGGTCGTCGACCTCCAGCATGGCCTGCCCGGGCACGCCGCGCTCGCTCATGACTGGCCCGGCCGGAGCAGGTCGGCCAGGCCATCGCCGATCAGCGACAGCGCGAGACCAGTGATGATCACGGCGATACCGGGAATCGTGGTCAGCTGCCAGTGCGTAGTGAGGAAGTTCTGCCCGTCGGAGATCATGGTTCCCCAGTCCGGAGTCGGCGGCTGGATGCCGAGGCCCAAGTAGCTCAGGGTGACGATGGCGAGGATGTCCTGCACGATGTCGGACATCGCGTAGATGATCGCCTGGGTGATCACGTTCGGCAGCAGGTGCCTGGCCATGATGCGCAGGTTGGACAGGCCGCCGGACTGGGCGGCCAGCACGTACTCCTGTCGCTTGGCGACGAGGATCTCGCCCCGGATGATGCGGGCGTAGGAGACCCAGCCGACGAGCGTGATCGCGATGTAGATGCTGCGCGGGCCCGGCCCGAGCACGAATACCAGCGCGATGATCAGCACGAAGAACGGGAAGGCGACCACGATGTCGACCAGCCGCATGATGATGATGTCGACCCAGCCGCCGAAGTACCCGGCCAGGCTGCCGAGGATCGTGCCGAGCACGAACGGGAACAGCACCGCGAGGAACGCAATCTGCAGGTCGGTCCGCCCGCCGTACAGCAGCCGGGTGAACGTGTCCCGGCCCTCCTGGTCGGTGCCGAGCCAGTGCTGCCCGCTGATGCCCTGGAGCGTCGCGTTGAGGTTCTGCGTGTCCGGGTTGTAGGACGTGACCAACGGCGCGCCGATGACCATGAACAGGATGATGGCCAGCAGCACCGCGCCCGCCAGCAGTGCGGGCTGCCGGTACCAGCGCGCGCGTCGCGGCTGCGCCCGCTCGGCGGTCCCGGCGGTACCCGCCAGCGAGATCGCGCTCACCGGTCGAACCTCACTCTCGGGTCGAGCGACGCGTACGCCACGTCGGTCAGCAGGTTGACCAGCACCACCATGATCCCGAAGACGAGCGCGACCCCCTGCACGACCGGGAAGTCACGCTGGAAGATGGAGTTGATCATCAGGTTCCCGATGCCGGGCAGCGCGAATACCTGCTCGACGATCACCGTCCCGCCGACCAGGAAGCCGATGTTGATGCCGAGCACGGTCACCGCCGGGATCACCGCGTTCCGCAGCACGTGCCGGACGAACAGCCGGTGGCCGGGCACGCCCTTGGCCCTGGCGGTAGTGATGTAGTCGGCCCCGAGCACGTTCAGCATGCTGGCGCGCAGGCTCCGGATGACGACCGGGCAGAGCGCGACGGCGACGGTGAGGGCCGGCAGGAACATCGCGTGCAGGTGCCCGAGCGGCCCGGAGCCGTAGCCGGTCACCGGGAACAGCTGCAGCCTGACGGCTAGCTCGCTCTGCAGGATCAGCGCCAGCCAGAAGGCCGGCATGCCCAGGCCGAGCAGCGGGACGACGCGCACGATGTGGTCGCGGACCGCGTCCTTGCGGCTCGCCGCGATCATGGCCAGCGGCACGCTGATGACGACACCGAGCACGCCTGCGTAGACGATCAGCCAGAGCGTGGTGGGCAGGTGGCTCGTGATCAGCCCCCAGACCGGCACGCCGTAGTACAGGCTCTGGCCCAGGTTGCCGTGCACGAGCCGGTCCATGAACAGCCAGTACTGGCTGGCCAGCGGCCGGTTGAGGCCCCACTGCTGATGCAAGAGGGCGATCCGCTTGGGCGTGGCGTGGATGCCGAGAATCGTCGCGGCGGGGTCGCCCGGGATGAGGTGGATCAGGAAGAAGGCGATGATCGTCACGCCCACCGCGGTCGGGATCAGCAGCAGCAACCGCCGGATGACGAACGTCATGCGGCCCATGTGAACCTCGCTTCGGCTCGGGGTTGGCGGGGTGCGCCGGTCGGGGTGGGCGAGGTGCCGGGCGCCCTGGCGGCGCCCGGCACCTTCCTGTGCAGGTTCAGCTGCCGGCTACTTGCTCAGCCACACGTTCTCCATGTGGTAGTTGCCGAGCGGCGTGACGAAGAAGCCGTGCACGTTGGAGCTGGTCACGTACGGGTACGGCGAGTAGTACAGGAACGCCATAAACGCGTCCTGCGCGGCGCGGGTCTGCACGACGTTGTACAGCGACTGCCGGGTCGCCGGGACCGTGATCTGCTCCGCGGAGTGCACGTCCTTCACCACGGTCGCGTTGTCGTAGCTGGTGAAGAACGACTTGGCGCCGGACTTCGGGTCCAGGGCGAAGGTGGCGAGCTCGTCCGGGTCGGGGATGTCCATCGTCCAGAGCGACAGGGTCATGTCGTACTTCTCGTCCTGGAAGTTGGTGTTGGCCGTGTTCGGATCGAGCGTCTGGATCTTCACCGTGATGCCGAGCGGCTTGAGCTCGGACTGCATGATGGTGGCGATCGTGGCGTAGTCCGAGTTCCCCGACGGCAGGAGCATCGTCGTGGTGAAGCCGTGCGGCACCGACGACATGGCCATCTCGGCCTTGGCCTGGGCCAGGTTGTACTGCAGGCCCGGCGTGGTCGGGTCGTAGTACGGGACCTGCGGGGGGAACAGCGAGTTGGCTGGCTTCCCGTTCCCGAACAGGACCGCCCTGACCAGCGCGCTGCGATTGATCGCCAGCGAGATGGCCCGGCGGACGTGCACGTCCTGGAACGGCTTCACGTTCTCGTTGAACGCCACGTAGTTGGTCTCGGTGGAGTTGAACAGCGTCATGTCGACGCCGGGCGTTGACTTCAGCGACGCGACCGTGGACCAGGAAGGGAACTGGTCGATCTGGGCCTGACCGCCCTTGACCTGAAGCTGGCGGGTGTTGTCGCTGGGCACGTCGGTCCACGTGATGCTGTTCAGGTACGGCTTGCCTGGCTCCCAGTAGAGCGGGTTCCTGACCAGCTTCAGGGCCGAGCCCTTGTGCCAGTAGTCCCACTTGAACGGGCCGGTGCCGACCGGGGCACTGAAGAACTGGGCCGCGGTCTTGCCGCCGTAGTTGTCCGGCACGATCCCGTTGGCGAACAGGGACAGGTCGGCCAGCAGCGGCGCCCACTTGTACTTGAGGTTTACCACGACCGTGTCGGGCGAGGGTGCGCCGACCGACTTGATCGCCGCGTCGATGTAGCCCCAGCCCGCCGACGCCTTCATCGTCTGCTCCAGCGAGAACTGCACGTCCTTGGAGGTCATGACCTGTCCGGTGGAGAACTTGACGCCCTTGCGCAGGGTGAACGTGTACGTCAGGCCGTCGCTCGACATCTTGTAGCCGGTCGCCAGCCACGGCTGGACGCTCTTGCCGTTGTCGGTGACGGTGTAGAGCGGCTGGAAGATCTGCTCCAGGATCCAGATCGAGTTGTTGTCGAAGATCGTGGACTCGTCCATCGACTGGGCGTCCTGCGGGTTGGCGAACACGAGGTTGCCGCCCTTAACAGGCCCGCTGCTGGACGGGGATCCGGACGGTGACCCGCTCGTCCCGCAGCCTGCGATGAGGGCTAGGGCCGAGCCGGCGATGAGGGCGTTCATGAGGACAATGCGGTGTCTCACTGGCAGCTCCCGGGTATTTCCGGGCGGCGGCTCGGCCGCCGCTTGTGCTGTACGAATTTGACCGTGCCTGGGTGGTTTCGGCCCTAGATGGCACTTCGCTGTGCCGTACGCAAACCTTTGCCTAACCAAATGTGCGGGACGAGTTAGCTGGTTGTAAATAGCGCCGTTGCTCTGTTTACACGGCTTTACTGTGTTGTAACGTGCCGCCGTGCGATACGTCGTCCTTGGCTGTGGCGCGATCGGCGGCACGGTGGCCGCCGGTCTGGTCCGCGACGGTCACGACGTGCTCGTCTGTGACTCAGATCCCGCCGTGGTCGGCGCGGTGAATTCCGCCGGCATTCGCATCACGGGCCCGGTGGAGGAGTTCACCGCCGGGGTGCCGGCAGTGCTGCCCGCGGACCTGCCGGGGCGGATCGACGGCCCGGTGCTGGTGGCGGTCAAGGCGCACCACACCGCCGCCGCGGCCGCGCTGCTCGCGGGCCGGCTGGCTGACGACGGATTCGCCGTCTCGCTCCAGAACGGCCTGACGGCGGCGATGCTGGCCGCGGGCCTCGGTGCGGACCGGGTGGTCGGCGCGGTGGTCAACTTCGGCGCCGACGCGATCGAGCCCGGCGTCATCCTGCGCGGCAACCGGGCGACCTTCCTGGTGGGTGAGCTGGACGGTCGGCCGAGCGCCAGGGTCGCGCTGATCGCCGCCGACATAGCGGACGCGCGGCCGACCGCCGACGTGCTCGGGTACATCTGGACCAAGGAGGCCTACGGGGCGACCCTGTTCGCGACGGCGGTCAGCGACCTGCCGATTCACACGGTCTTCGCGGACCCGTCGTACCGGCCGCTGCTCGCCGCGGTGGCGGCCGAGGTGCTGGCGCAGGCGCCAGTGCGGGCCCTGCCGCTGGACGGGTTCGATCCGGCGGACGTGCCTGGCTCGCTGGACCGGATGGCGGCGTTCAACCGGCAGTCTGCCAAGCTGCACTCGGGGATCTACCGCGACCTGGCGATCCGGCACCGTCCGACCGAGGCGGGCGCGATCCTCGGCCCGCTGCACGGATTCCTGCTGCGGCGGGTCAGCGAGCTGATCCGGGCGATCGAGCGCGGCGAGCGGACCTGCTCGCGGGGCAACCTCGACCTGCTGGCCGCGTACGAGCGGCTGGACCGCCTCGGCCGGCCGGTAAACGCCGTCGCGTCGGTGGCCGGCGCACCGGCCCGGGCCGCGTCGGGCCCGCTGGCCGGGCAGCCGGTCGCGGTCAAGGACATCATCGCCGTGGCCGGCCTGCCGACCCGCTGCGGCAGCCCGGTGACCGGCGGTGACCCGGCGGCATCCGACGCGGTGCTGGTGGCCAGGCTGCGGCACGCCGGGGCGGAGGTATTCGCCACCTCGCAGTGCCTGGAGTTCGCCGCCGGCTTCGCCCACCCTGACGTCGGCGACACGCGGAACCCGCGCGACCCGTCCCGAACCTCGGGCGGCTCCTCCGGCGGCTCGGCCGCGCTGGTGGCAGCGGGCGTGTGCGATCTCGCGATCGGGACCGATACCGGCGGCTCCATCCGCATCCCGGCCGCGTACTGCGGCGTCGTCGGCCTGAAGCCGACCTACGGCCTGGTTCCGGTCGACGGGGTATTCCCGCTGTCGCCGAGCTGCGATCACGCCGGGACGCTGACCGCCACCGCCGCGGGCGCGGCCGCGCTGCTTCGGGTCATCGCGAGCCTGCCCCCCGGTGCGGCGCCGCGACCCGGCGGGCCGCCCGCGGTCGGGGTGCTGACCGCGCAGCTGGCCGACCCGTCCGTGACGGCCGAGGTACGGGACGCGATCCGGGCGGCGCTGGACCTGCTCGCGGGCGCCGGGTGGCAGCTGCACGACGTGCGCCAGCCGTGGCTGGACGAACTGCCGCGGTGGGAGCACGCCCTCGCGCTGATCGTCGCGAGCGAGGCTTACCGGGTGCACCAGGCGCGGGACAGCACCGGCTACGCGGCGGGCACGCGGGCCGTGCTCGAGTTCGGCCGCCAGGTGACACCGGCGCAGTACGCGGCCGCCAGGGCCGACCAGGAGGAGCTGACCGCGGCCATCGAGGTGAGCCTTGCCGGGCTCGACGTGCTCGCCGGGCCCACGGTCGGGTACTGCGCGCCGCACGAGGATCCGCCGTTCGGGGTCGGCGATGACAACGGGGAAGGCCGGTTCACCGGCCCGTATAACCTGACCGGCCATCCGGCGGTGTCACTGCCGGGACCGGCCACCGGCCTGCCCGTCGGCCTGCAGCTCGCGGGCCGGCGCGGCGAGGATCTCGGCCTGCTCGCGATCGCCGCTGCGGCGGAGCGCGTGCTCGCCGTCGGCACCTGACCAGGAGGGAGCACCGATGCCGCCGACAGTAGTGCGCCGCGAGCTCGAGCTCGGCGGCCACGCCGTGCCCGCCGTGGAGGTCACCGGGACAGCGGACGGCCCGCTGCTGACGGTGATCGCGGGCGTGCACGGCTGTGAGTACGCGTCCATCGCAGGGGTCCGGCGCTGGCTGCGGGAGCTGGCGGAAGCCGAGTTCCGCGGCCGGGTGCGCGCCGTGCCGGTGCTGAATATCTCCGGGTTCGCCGCACGGGCGCCCTTCGTCGTGCCCGAAGATGGCAAGAACCTCAACCGGTGCTTCCCCGGCGATCCGGCCGGCACCGCCGCTGACCGGCTCGCGTACGACACCTACCAGCAGCTCATCCTCGGCTCGGACGCGTTCATCGACGCGCACTGCGGCGACATGGTGGAGGCGCTGGAGCCGTTCGCCATGTACGAGGCCGGCCCGGCGGAGGAATCGGCCAGGGCAATGGCCGTGGCCTACGGGCTGCCGTACGTCCTCCGGCAGGAGCCAGGTCCGGACCGGGCCGTCTCCGGCACGACCGTCGGCGCCGCCGCGAGCGCTGGGATCCCGGCGATCTGCGCCGAGTCCGGCGGCTGCGGACTGGTCCAGGAGCAGTTCGTCGCGCTGCACGTCGCGGGTCTCCGCAACGTGCTGCGTCAGCTTGGCATGACCGACGAGGACCCGGCAGCGACCCCCGGCCAGGCGTCCCTGAGCCGCTTCATCTGGCCGCGCTGCGAGCGCGCCGGCTGGTGGTCGCCTGCCGTCGGCGCGGGCGACCGGGTGACAGCCGGACAGACCGTCGGCACGGTCAGCAGCCTGGACGGATCGGAGGTGTTCGAGACGATCACCGCACCGGCGGACGGCGTGATCATCTTCGTGACCAGCTCGCCCGCCGTGGCCGAGGACGGGCTGCTGCTGGGACTCGGCGCGAGCTAGCGCCGCGCGGTCGCGGCGAAGGCCGAGCCGTGCCAGCGCCGCCCGCGAGCCGCTGGCGGCGAAAAGCTGCCCGGGCCATTCTCGCCGGCATTGACAGCCACGATCAGGGCCAGGACACTCCGGTCATGAGGGACCGCCGCGTGCCGGGAAACGGCGAGAAGCCGCTGGTCACCTTCGTCTGTCCGGTGCCCGGATGTCGCGAGAGCGCGCTCGACACCGATCCGCCGCGGTGCAGCAAGCACGGCGTCAGGATGAGGCAGGCGTAGCCGCGGGATTCGCGGCCGGCTGCGAGCCGAGAACGCGCAGCACCGTGACGTAGCCGTGTGCGCTCGCGACAGCGGCGCGATAGCTCACGAACGCCAGCGCGGCGTAGGCCAGCGCAAAGCAGAGCTCGCCCGGCAGCTCCGCGCGCCGGTGTACCAGCGCCGCCGGCACCAGCACTGCCAGGCAGGCGAAGATGAGTGCCGACAGGCAGTAGATATTCAGCTGCGACCGATACCGGTCATGCTCGGATTTGAGCTCCGCGGTCATCAGCGGGTATCTGCGGTAAACGAACTCCTCGAGGTTCTCGCCGGGTGCGAGAGTCAGCCCGTCCTCTGCCGCCCGCAGTGTGTTGCCCAGTCTTGTGGGGAGGATCCGGTGCGGCTCGGGATGCTGCCGGATGCGGGTCATCGCCGCGTCCATCTGCCTGAGCAGCTCTGGCGCCGCGTACTGCCGCCAGTTGACTTTCGCGGCTTCCGCTATCCGCGCCCGGTCGTAGTGATCCACGCGCTTGCGGTGGGTCTGCCGGTCGATGATGGTGACGATGTCGCGCGGCAGTTTCCTGGTTCGCATGGTGGCCCTGGCGCTGGCGAAGGCGAGATCCTGATAGGCGGCGTAGCGCCGTTCCAGCGCGATGAGACGGTCGAGATGATGCCGGGTCCGCCTTCTGGACAGCCTGTCGAGCACTCGCACCGATCCCCAGTATCCCTCGAATATCCGGATGACCTCGAACTCGAATGCCTGGGTGATCACGCTCACCAGGATGATGGCGAGCAGCAGGACGATGAGGATTCCGAGCGGCTTTCGGGTCAGCGCGATAATCGCCGCGCCGAGATTCAGATCGTGCTGAGCATGGAGTTGCAGCAGGAGGGCGCAGTTACACACCAGCATAATCGCGGGCAGCCACGAGCTGAGGCTCAGCTGATCGAGGATCCTGGTTATGAATCTCGAGAGGCTCTCGCCCGCACTGGTGTCGGCCTGCGGCGAAGCGGCGGATTCAGCATAGTTCTGTGCCACGGGAGAATGATGTCCGGTACCAGGCCGCGCAGGGAGTTGGCTCGCCGTCGATTCTCGATCTCGACCGCCAGTGGGTAGCCTCTGTGCGGTGCCCGAACTCATCCCCCCTACCGTCCTGCTGCACGACTCGTGGCTCGATGCACGCGACGAGTGGGGCCGCGGCGTCCACCAGGACGGCTCTGGCCTGCGTCCCGAGGACGAGGTGGACAGCGCCGCCGGGTTCAGCGCCTGGGTGGGCCGGCTGCTGCGGGAGGCCGATGCCTCGATCCCGGCGGCTCCCGGCCGGGTGCACGCGACCTATTTCTGGATAGTCGAGGCCGGCTCATTCCTCGGGGCGATTACACTGCGCCACGCCCTCAGCGAATTCCTGCTGCGTGCGGGCGGGCACATCGGATACGGCATCCGTCCGTCCGCCCGTGGGCGCGGACTCGCGACCTGGGCGCTGCGGGCCGTGCTGCCCGAGGCGCAGGCGCTGGGGATGGAACGCGTGCTGGTGACGTGCCGAGACGACAATCTGGCCTCGGCCGCGGTCATCGAGCGCAACGGCGGCGTGCTGGACGACCTGCGCGAGACCGAGCTCGGCCTGACGCGGCGGTACTGGATCACGCTCTGACCGGCTCAGATCCGGCTC
>Ga0335077_10002308_pt1 | contig 22776 bp, 18 predicted proteins | sample Lox_Sample_31_FD_207151 | JGI IMG/M metagenome (GOLD analysis project Ga0335077, IMG submission 207151) | Soil microbial communities from Loxahatchee National Wildlife Refuge, Florida, United States - Lox_Sample_3.1 | ecosystem: Environmental > Terrestrial > Soil > Wetlands | place: USA...
GCGGACAGCAGTGCCCGTAGTCCGCCCGAGGGACGAGGCTTCCCCGACGCCCGCCGGGCGCTTCCAGTAGAATCCCGGCGTGCCCAGAATCGGCATCTTCGACTCCGGCGTGGGCGGGCTCACCGTCCAGCGCGCCATCCTGGAGGCCCTGCCCGGTCTCGAGACCACCTACCTCGGCGACACCGCTCGGGTCCCCTACGGCACCAAGTCGGCCGAGGTGGTGACCCAGTACTCGCTCAACAACGCCCGGTTCCTGGTCGGGCAGGGCATCGACATGCTCGTGGTGGCCTGCAACACGGCCTCGGCGGTGGCCCTGCCCGCGCTTCGAAAGGCGCTGCCCATCCCGGTGCTCGGCGTGGTGGAGCCCGGGGCGCGAGCCGCCGCGCGGGCGAGCCGAAGCGGGCGGATCGGGGTGATCGGCACGCAGGGGGCGGTGGCGAGCGGCGCCTACCAGCGGGAACTCCTGCGCCTCCGCCCCGAGGCGGTGGTGGCGGCGAGGGCCTGCCCGCTCTTCGTCCCGCTCGCCGAGGAAGGGTGGACTGCGCCGGACGACCAGGTGGTCCGCTCCGTCGCCGACCGCTACCTCGCCCCCCTGCGGGCGGAGCGGGTGGACGTGCTCGTCCTGGGCTGCACCCACTACCCCCTCCTGAAGGGCGCCATCGGCAGCGCCCTCCCGGGCGTGGCGCTGGTCGACAGCGCCGAGGCCATCGCCGACGAAGTGCGTCAGAGCTTTCCCGAGGCGGCAGGGCCCGGCACCGCCGACCACCGCTTCTTCGTCACCGACACGCCGGAGCGCTTCCTGGGAGTGGCCTCGCGCTTCCTGGGCCGACCGGTCGCGGTCGCCGAGCACGTCGACGTGTAGGCGATCCGCGCCAGAGGGAGGGCTGGTCGGCGACTTGATGCCACCCCCGGGTCTGGCTACAGTCGCAAGGATGCCGCCGGGCTCCAAGAAGATGGTGGTCGGCTTCAACCACAACATCAAGCACGCGGGACGGGTGTACCACGTGCAGACGGAGGACTCCGGCCTCGACAACCCGCACGTCATCACCCACCTGTTCGTCGGCGGCAACATCCTCGCCAGCAAGAAGACGAGCTACGCCGACATCGTCGGGGCCGACAACCTCGCCGACGTGGTGCGGGAGCTCATGGAGGAGCAGCACAAGGAGATGCTGCGGAACCTCATCAACGGCGTGTACGACAACGTGGACGCCACCGGCCCGGAGGGCTCGCGCGCGTGGCAGCCGGGCCAGGTCCAGGGAGGAGCGGCGCCGCGCGCCGCCCCGCCGGGCCCGTCCCGCTTCCCGCAGCGCCCGGCGCCGGGGCCGCCCCCCTCCACCCGGGCGCCTCCGCCGGAGGTGGCCGCCGCGCAGCAATCGCCCCCCCCCGCGCTCCGCGACGATGGGGAGACGCTCTTCGGCGAGGACCTCATCAGCGAGAAGAGCCTCGACGAGGTCATCCTCTCCTACCTGGCCGAGGACCTGGGCGAGCGCAAGCCGTGATCCCAGCGTGATCCAGCTCTTCCACGTTTTCAAACAGTACGGTGCCGAGGCGCCGGCGCTCTCCGACGTGAGCCTCGAGGTGAGGAAGGGCGAGTTCGTGTTCCTCACCGGCCCCTCCGGGGCGGGGAAGTCGACGCTCCTCAAGCTCATCTTCTGCGCCGAGCCGGCGAGCAGCGGGCAGATCCTGGTGTTCGGCCGGAACGTTTCGCGCATCCGCCCGTCCGGGATCCCCTACCTGCGCCGCAACATCGGGGTCGTCTTCCAGGACTTCAAGCTGCTCCCGGAGCGGACGGTGGCCGAGAACGTCGCCTTTCCCCTGGAAGTGCGCGGGCAGCACCCTCGGGAGGTGCGCGGAAAGGTGACCCAGGCCCTGCGGGCGGTGGGCCTCGACCACCGCGCGGCCAAGTTCCCGCCGGTGCTCTCCGGCGGCGAGCAGCAGCGGGCCGCGGTGGCGAGGGCGCTGGTAGCGGACCCGGCTCTCCTGCTCGCCGACGAGCCCACCGGCAACCTCGACCTCGACCGCACCTTCGAGGTCATGGCGCTCCTCGAGGGAGCGAACGCCCGCGGCACCACGGTGGTGGTGGCCACGCACGACCGCGGCCTGCTGGCGCGCCACAAGAAGCGGGTCATCGCGCTCGAAGGCGGCCGGGTGGCGTCGGACGGCGACTCCGTTCGCCGGGCTGCCTCCTGACCTCGAGGGCGCGATGCACCGCCTCGTCCTCCTCCTCCGGCGCGCCGTGGATGCCCTCCGCAGGGGGCCGTTCGTGACCGCGGTGGCGGTCGCCACCATCTTCGTCGCCGTGCTTCTCACCGGGATCTTCGCGGCGGCGCTCGGGGGGGCGGAGCGCCTCCTCTCCGCCTGGGCCGGAGAGGTGCCGGTGTCCGTCTACCTCGCCCCCGGAGCGGACCTGGAGGCGGCCCGCGCGGCGGCGGAGCGGCTCGCCCCGGGGATGAGGATCGAGGCGGTGACGCCGGAGGAGGGCCTCCGCCGACTGCGGGCTTCGCTGGGGGATGAGGCGAGCGTGCTCGACGGCGTCGGGGAGGGAGTGCTGCCAGCGGCGGTGGAGGCCCGCCTGCCGGGGATGTCGCTCGCCCAGGCGCGGGAGACGGCGGCGCGACTGCGCCAGGTGCCGGGAGCCGCTCAGGTGGACTTCGGCGCCACCTGGCTGGAGCGGCTCGAGACGCTCCTGCGGCGGGGCAGGCGGGTGGGCCTGGTGCTCCTCGGGCTCATGACCGTCGCCACCGCGGTGCTGGTGGCGAACACCCTCCGGCTGGCCGTCTACGCGCGCCGCGACGAGATCGAGATCATGAAGTTCGTGGGAGCGACGGACCGCTACATCGGGGCGCCCTTCCTGGTGGAAGGAGTCCTGCAGGGGCTGCTGGGTGGGGCGCTGGCGGTGGGGGCGCTCTTCGGCGCCACCTCGGCGTTCCTCCCCTGGCTTCGCGCCGCGCTGCCGATCGCCGGGAGGCTCTCCCGCGCCGACGTCTTGCCCGGGTCGCTCGCGTGGGTGCTCCTCGCCGGGGGTGGGGCGCTCGGGCTCCTCGCCAGCGCGCTCTCCCTCGGGCGCTTCCTGAGGAGGGTGTAGCGGTGCGGATCGCACTCCTGGCTCTCCTCCTGGGCGCGGACCCGCGCGCACAGCTCGAGGTTCTCGAAGCGAGGCGAGCGGCGGAGAGGGCGGCGGCGGCGCTGCTCGCGGCCCGGGAGCGCTCGGTCCTCGACGCGCTCGAAGGGGCGGAGAGGGGGTGGCGGGAGGCCGAGGGTCAGGCGCGGCGCGCGGAGGCCGATCGCGTCGCCTCGGCCACGCGGCTCGAGGTGGCGCTGCGCGAGGAGATGGACGCCGACGGCCGCTACCAGGGGCTCGTCCGGGAGCTCCGTCCACGCCTGGCCGCCCGCCAGCGAATGGGGAGCCTGGGAGAGGTCCGGCTCCTGCTGGCGTCGGGATCGCTCGCCGACCTGGTGAAGCGGCAGGCCCTCCTCGACCGGGTCCTGGCTCACGACGCGCTCGCCCTGCGAACGGCAAAGGAGGCGGTGGAAGCGCGCGAGCGGGCCACGGTCGCGCGCCGGGAGGAGGCGGATCGGCTGGCGCGGCTCTCCGCCGAGGCGGAGGCCGACCGGACGGTGGCGGCGGCTCGCCGGGATACGCGCCGGGCGCTCCTCGCCTCGGTGCGGGGCGCGCGGGAACTGCACGAGCGGGCCGCCCAAGAGGCGGAAGGGCAGAGCCGAATGCTCGCTGAGTTCATCGCCGCCCTCCCGCCGCCCCGCTCCGGCGAGGTTCCGTACAAGGGCTTCGCGCAGCTGAAGGGGCGCCTGCCCATCCCTGCCAACGGCCGGGTGGAGGTGGGCTTCGGGAAGGTGGTGAACCCGCGCTTCCGCACGGTGACGGTGCAGAAGGGCGTGGACATCGCCGCCGCGCGCGGCGAGGCGGTGCGCGCCGTCGCGCCCGGCCGGGTGGTGCACGCGGGCTGGTTCAAGGGCTACGGCAACCTGGTCATCGTCGACCACGGCGACGGCTATCACACGCTCGTCGCCCACCTCGAATCCATGACGGCGGCCGCCGGCGAGGACGTGGACGCCGGAAGCCTGCTCGGGACCGTGGGCGACACCGGCTCGCTCAAGGGTGCGTATCTCTACTTCGAGGTGCGCGAGAAGGGGAAGCCCCTCGATCCCGCCGCCTGGCTAGCCCCCGGAACCGGCACTATGATCGCCCGATGAACCGCCGCTTCTTCCCTCGGCCCGTCGCCTCGGGCGCGCTTGCCCTCCTCTCCCTCCTCCTCCTCGCTCCCGTCCGATGGGCCTGGGCGGCGCCGCGGCAGGACACCACCCAGCCCTACCGCTCGCTCGACGTGTTCTCCGAGGTGCTCGCTTACGTGGAGAACAACTACGTGGAGGACGTGCAGGAGAAGGAGCTCGTCTACGGAGCCATCGAGGGCCTCCTGCAGAAGCTCGACCCGCACAGCGCCTTCCTGCGGCCCGAAGCCTACCGGATGATGAAGGACGAGACCTCGGGCGAGTTCGACGGGCTCGGGCTCGAGGTGGTCCTGCAGGGTGACGACGTGGTGGTGGTGGCCCCGGTCGCCGATTCGCCGGCCGAGCGGGCCGGCCTGCAGCCCGGGGACCGGATCGTGAAGGTCGATGGCGCCTCGGTGCGCGACCTTCCGCTCTACGAGGTGGTCCGGCGCATGAAGGGGCCGGCGGGGACGAAGGTGGTGCTCGAGGTCATGCGGGTGGGGTTCCGAGAGCCGCAGAGCCTCACGGTGGTGCGCGACCGGGTGCGCACGAGCAGCGTGGACTGGAAGGTCCTCGACCCGGCCGCGGGCCTGGTCTACGTGAAGGTGAAGGTATTCCAGGACCGCACCGATCGACAGCTGAAGAAGGCCCTGGACGACGCCCGCCAGAAGCTCGGGCGGGAGGTCCAGGGCCTGGTGCTCGACCTGCGAAACAACCCCGGCGGACTCCTCGACCAGGCGGTGCGCGTGGCCGATCGCTTCCTCACCTCGGGGGTCATCGTCAGCACCGAGGGACGCGGGCAGCGGGCTCCCGAGGTCGAGCGGGCGCGGGAGAAGGACACCGAGCCGCCGTACCCGGTGGCAGTGCTCGTCAACCGGGGGAGCGCCAGCGCCAGCGAGATCGTGGCCGGCGCGCTCCAGGATCAGGGGCGCGCGGTGATCGTCGGCACGCAGACGTTTGGGAAGGGCTCGGTGCAGACCATCATCGAGCTCGAGGACGGGTCGGCGCTCAAGCTGACGGTGGCGAAGTACTACACTCCGAAGCACCGCTCCATCCAGGAATTGGGCATCACCCCCGACGTGGTGGTGGCCGACCGGGCCACCCGCTCCCCCAGCGACGAGGGACCGGCGGAGCGGGACCTCAAGCGCCACCTCCACAACGAGCAGCGCGACGAGGCCGCCCTAGAACCTGCACCGGACGCGAAGGCTCCGACGGCGCACCCGGCCCCCGCCCCGCAGCCGGCCGGCGACGTCCAGCTCGAGCGCGCCGTCGAGGTCCTGCGCGGGGCCCGGGCTCCTCGCGCCCCGGAGGCTGTCGCCGCGCCACTCCCCACGCGGGGCTAGGCTCGCCGGAGCGCCAGAGCCGGCTCGCGGAGTGAAAGGGCAACCCCGGCGGGGAAGCCTTTGAGACCCTTGCGGCTTTTTGCGTTGACTTCACACTCCCAGGCGCTAAACTCCGCGCGGTCTTGAGCTCGGGGAGCGTCTACCTGCGTCACCCCAATGCGAGACGTGTGCTGGGAGCGTCCCGCTGCGGGCGCTAGTGCCCCTCAGACAGCCAGATGAGCCATTTCGAGATCGCGGTCGTCGTCGCCTACGGTTTGGTGTTGCTCGTGCTCTCCGTGTACGGGTCGCACCGGTACTTCATGGCGTACCTCTACTACCGCCACAAGTACAACGTGCCCGTTCCCCGGGCGCGCTTCGCGGAGCTCCCGCGGGTCACCGTCCAGCTTCCCGTCTTCAACGAGATGTACGTGGTGGAGAGGCTCATCGGTGCGGTTTGCGGGCTCGACTACCCGCGCGAGCTCCTCGAGATCCAAGTCCTCGACGACTCGACCGACGAGACGGCCCTCATCGCGCGCCGGTGCGTGGAGTCCTGGCGCTCGCGCGGCCTCGACATCCGCTACGTCCACCGCACCCATCGGGAGGGCTTCAAGGCGGGGGCCCTCGAGAACGGGCTCGAGCTCGCGAAGGGGCAGTTCGTCGCCGTCTTCGACGCCGACTTCGTCCCCACCCCCGACTTCCTGCGGAAGACGGTGCACTACTTCACCGACGACCGCGTCGGGATGGTGCAGGTGCGCTGGGAGCACCTCAACCGCGGCTTCAGCCCGCTGACCCAGGTGCAGAGCATCCTCCTCGACGGGCATTTCGTCATCGAGCATACCGCGCGCAACCGGTCGGGGCGCTTCTTCAACTTCAACGGCACCGCCGGGATCTGGCGGCGCGACACCATCGCGAGCGCCGGCGGCTGGCAGCACGACACCCTGACCGAGGATCTGGACCTCTCCTACCGGGCGCAGCTCAAGGGCTGGAAGTTCGTGTTCCTGCCGGAGGTCGTGGCCCCGGCCGAGATCCCCGTGCAGATGAGCGCCTTCAAGAGCCAGCAGCACCGCTGGGCGAAGGGCTCCATCCAGACGGCCATGAAGCTCCTGCCCCGGATCTTCCGCAGCGACCTGCCGCGCGACGTGAAGAAGGAGGCCTTCTTTCACCTCACCGCCAACGTCGCCTACCTGCTCATGATCCCGCTCGCGGTGCTCATGCCCATCACGGTGGTGGTGCGGGTGAGCCACGGGTGGATCGAGGTCCTCCTCCTTGACCTCCCCTGCTTCGCGGCCGCCACCATGAGCGTGTGCGTGTTCTACGTCGCCAGCCAGCGCGAGATCCGGGCCACCCCCTGGCAGCGCGTGAAGTACCTCCCCTTCCTCATGGCACTCGGGATCGGGATGTCGGTGAACCAGGCGCGGGCCGTCATCGAGGCATTGCTCGGCCACCAGACCGGATTCACCCGGACTCCCAAGCTCGGCGTGAAGACGGGCCAGAGCGCCACCGCTCGGCGCCGCTATCGCGTCGCAGTGAGCTTCCAGCCGCTCCTCGAGCTCACCCTCGCCGCCTACTTCACCCTGGCGGTGATCTGGGTGGCCGACCGCGGCGTCTGGTACTCGCTGCCGTTCCTCGTCCTTTTCCAGGCCGGGTTCGCCTACGTGGGCCTGAAGAGCGCTGCGGAGGGGCTGAGGGACGTGTGGAGCCGGCTCATCCCCGCCGCCCCGCCCGTTCCGGACGCCGAGTAGGACAGGCGCTGGAGCAGCGCTACAGCAGCTTCTCGAAAAGCGTCACCCGTTCGCGCAGGAGAGCGGCCTGCGCGTACCCGCCCCTCTCCCAGAACGCGCGCGCCTCCGCGTTCTCGTCGGTCACGGAGAGCCGCAGGGCGCGGAAGCCCCGGTGGCGGAGAAGTGCCTCGAGCTCCCGGGCGGCCTCCCGCCCGAGCCCCTTTCCCTGCAGCCCCTCCCGCACCAGCAAGAGGCGGACGTGGGCGGCGTCCGGCTCCGGCCAGCGGAGCTGGACGTCGAGGATGCCCGCCGCCAGCCGCCTCGAGCGCAGCCACAGCACCCACAGCACCCGGTCGGCGTCGGCCTCGGCCTCGGCGTAGAGCTCGGCGCCGGCGCCGGGCCCGGCCGGCTCCCCGTGGGTGAGGAGGTGGTAGGTCGGGGTGGCCTCCAGCACCGCCTGCAGAGCCGGGACGTCGTCCGGGAGCGCCGGGGCGGCGAGGAGCCGCACGGTGGCGATGGCAGGGGTCGCCTTCACGTCTCTCCTCGCAGGCCGCGCCCCTCCGCCCAGGCGAGCAGGGCAGGGGCGGCGCCCTCCAGGGTGAGGCGGACCGAGTGCGCCCCGGCGGCGCGTAGCTCCTCCACGCCGTAGCGGCCGGTGGCCACGCCCAGCGCCAACACCCCGTGCGCGCGCGCCGCCGAGACGTCGCGGGGGGTGTCGCCGATCACGAGCACGTCGCCGGGCCCCGCCGGCGCACCGCGCCAGAGCGAGGCGCGGTCGAGGGCGGCGCGCACCAGCAGTTCCCGCGCCTCGCCGTCGTCGGCGAAGGCGGCGACGGCCCGCGGGCCCCAGTCGAAGAAGCGGTCCAGCCCCCCGCGCGCGAGCTTGATCCGCGCCCCCACGCTCACGTTGCCGGTGCAGAGGCCGACCGCGGCGCCGGCCCGGGCGAGCTCCTCGAGCAGATCCTCCACCCCCGGCAGCACCGCGTATCCGGGGCCGTGGATCTCCTCCTTCAGGACCTCGACGTAGGCGGCGAGGAGCCGGTCGCAGAGCGCCGCGTCGAAGGGCCGGCCGATGGCGACGAGCACCTCCCGGACGATGAGCCGGTCCGTCATGCCGTCGAGCCGCAGGCCGGTGAGGGCGCCGTCGATGGCGCCGAGCTCGGCCGACATCACCCGCCCGAGGGCCCGCCGCCCCGCACCCCCCGCGTGGACGAGCGTTCCGTCCACGTCGAAGAGGAGCACCCGCTGGGCGCCGCGAGGCTCAGTCGAAGAGGGCATCGACGAACTCGCGCGGCTCGAACTGGCGCAAATCGGCGACCTTCTCGCCCACGCCGACGTAGCGCACCGGGATGCGGAGCTCGTCGCAGATCCCGATGATCACCCCACCCTTGGCGGTGCCGTCGAGCTTGGTGAGGACGATGCCGCCCACTCCCAGCGCCTCGTGGAACTGCCGCGCCTGGGCGATGGCGTTCTGGCCGTTGGTGGCGTCGAGGACGAGGAGGACCAGGTGCGGAGCCCCCGGGAGGGCTTTGTCGAGGACCCGCTTCACCTTCTTCAGCTCCTCCATGAGGGGCAGCTTGGTGTGGAGGCGGCCGGCGGTGTCGAGCAGCACCACGTCGAACTTCTCCTCCACCCCGCGCCGAACCGCCTCGAAGCACACGCTCGCCGGGTCGGCGGCGTCCTTGCCCCGCACCACCGGGGCGCCTACGCGCTCCGCCCAGATCTCGAGCTGCTCCCCGGCGGCGGCGCGGAAGGTGTCCCCGGCGCCGAGCAGGACCCGGTGCCCGCCCTGGCGCAGCTGGGCGGCGAGCTTGCCGACGGTGGTGGTCTTCCCCGACCCGTTCACGCCCACCACCATGATCACGAAGGGCCGCGCTTCTCCCATGCCGAGGTCCCCGCCGGTGGCCTGGGCCGGGCGGAGCGAGACGATGCGAGCGATCTCCTCGCGCAGGGCGCCCTTCAGCTTCTCGGGGTCATCGAGCTCGCGCCGACGCACCCGCTCTCGCGCGTTCTCGAGGAGGGCGGTGGCGGTCTTCACGCCGATGTCGGCGGTGAAGAGGATCTCCTCCAGCTCCGCGAGCGTGTGCTCGTCCACCGCCCCCCCGCGCCCGCCGAACAGCCCCTGCAGGCGGGCGACGAAACCGCCGCGGGTCTTCTCCAGGCCGGCCGCTAGCGTGCGCCCGCCCTCGGCCTCCTCGCGCAGCCGCCGCTCCTCCTCCTCGCGCAGGCGCGCCGTCTCGGCCTCGTGGGCGAGCCGCTCCGCCTCCTCGCGCGCCCGGCGGGCCTCCTCTTCCCGCTCCAGGCGGCGGCGCTCCTTCTCGGCCCGCTCCGCCTCCTTCTTGCGGCGGTACTCCTCCTTCTTGCGCGCCTCCTCCAGGTCGGCGACCGGGGCCTCGACGGCGGCCGCCGCGGGAGGAGGCGGGAGCGACTCGGGCAGGGCGGAGGCCCCGGCCTCCCGCTCCAGCTCGCGCTCGATCTCCTCCGACGGAACCGGCGCTTCCTGGGGAGGACGACTCGGGCGCCGCAGGAGCCGGACGGCAGCGGCGACGATGAGGGCGGCGAGCGCGACGAGGAGGCCCAGGCCGGCCAGGTCGCCTGCCGAAAGTGCGAACGGGAGGGGCACGAGGCTCCCCGGGGACGAATGGAGGGTCACGGGAAGGAGACGATATAGGGTGTGGTGCCGGGGGGTGTCAACGCGCCCCTGGCGGCCGAAAGAGGCGCGGGCGCCCTGCCGGCGCGCGCTCTAGGCGGCCGCCGACTGGGTGCGGCCGGCGAGGCGCACCGACACGAGCTTCGACACGCCCGGCTCCTCCATCGTCACCCCGTAGAGCGTGTCCACCATCTCCATGGTGCGCTTGTTGTGGGTGATGAGGATGAACTGGGAGCCCTTGCTCATCTCCTTCACGAGCTCGTTGTAGCGGCCGACGTTGGCGTCGTCGAGCGGCGCGTCCACCTCGTCGAGGAGGCAGAAGGGGGAGGGCTTGATGAGGAAGATGGCGAAGATGAGCCCGACCGCGGTGAGAGCCTTCTCCCCGCCGGAGAGCAGGTTGACGCTCTGGAGCTTCTTCCCCGGGGGCTGGGCGAAGATCTCCACCCCGCCGGCCTCGTCCTCCCCGTCCTGGGTCAGCACCAGGCCGGCCCTGCCCCCGTTGAACAGCCGGGGGAAGACCTGCTGGAACTTCTCGTTCACGCGGTCGTAGGTCTCGCGGAACCGATCGCGCGAGGCCCGGTTGATCTTGACGATGGCGGCGCGCAGGTCGGCGAGCGAGGACTCCAGGTCCGCCTTCTGCTCGGTGAGGAAGGCGTGGCGTCGCGCCAGCTCGTCGTACTCCTCGATGGCGGTGAGGTTGATCGCCCCCATGCGGTCGGCCTGCCCCTTCAGCTCGTCGAGCTTCCGCCGCTCCGCCTCTCCCGGCGGCCGTTCGGCGTGGAATCGCAGCAGCTCCTCGCGCACGTCCACCTGGCAGCGCTCGCGCGTCTGCTCCTCCAGGTGCGTGAGGGCGAGCGCGTGCTCCCGGGCGGTCAGGGCGGCGTCCGTGCTGGCCTGCGAGACCAGCTCGGCCCGCTTGCGGAGCTCGCGCGCCTCGGCCTCCCCGGCCCGGGCCTTGGCGGCCGCGGCCTCGTGGGCCGCGCGCTCGTCGCCGAGCGCGTTGCGCACCCGGGAGAGCTCCTCGCCGAGCCGGCTCGCGTCCTCCCGCGTCGCCCCCATGCGGTCGCGCAGGTCGGAGGCGCGGGCGTTGCCGCCGGAGAGGGCCGCGAAGAGCCGCTCCCTGCGCTCCTCCACCTCGCGCCTCGCCTCCTCCACTCGACGCAGCGACTCGCCGATGCCCTCGCGCTTCTCGCGGTCGGCGGCCACCTTCACCTTCACCTCCAGAACTCCGGCGTGGAGCGCCTCCCCCTGTCGCCGCAGGCCGTCGAGTTCGGCCGCCGCCTCCCGCGCCCGCTCCTCCTGTCGCCCGCGCTCGGCCTCGGCCGTTGCCGCCTCGAGCTGGTGCGCCTGCTCCTCGCGCGAGAGGGCGGTGAGCGCCTCCTCCAGTCCGGAGCGCTCGACCTCGAGCTGGCCGGCCCGGTCGGCCACCCGCTCGAGCTCCTCTCCCAGGCGGGCCAGGTCCTTCTCCTGGTCAAGGAGGGCGAGGTCCTTCTCGCGGTTGTCGCGGTCGATGGACTTGAGGGCTCCCTCGAGCTGCAGGAGGCGGGACTGCAGGGTGCGGTGGCGCTCCTGCGCCATGGCGAATTCGGCCTCGAACGAGCGGACCGTCTCCTGGAGCTCCTGGACCTCGCGCCGCCGCTGCAGGGCTCCGTGCCCCTCTCCCTCGAGCGGTCCGCCCGTCACCACGCCGTGCGAGTCGAGCACCTCGCCGTCGAGGGTGACGAGGGTGCAGCCGGGACGGTCCGACTGCCACATCTCGAGCGCGCTCCTCAGGTCGCGTACGATGACGGCGTCGCCGAGGAGGAAGCGCGCCAGCCGCTCGTAGGCTGGGTCGATCCGGACCACCTCCAGGCAGGTGGCCACGAAGCCCGGGTGCGAACGGTTCGGCTCGCCGGGGGCGCCCTCGCTGTCGCGCAGGCGGAGCAGGGGAATGAGCGAGGCGCGCCCTTCGGCAGCGGACTTGAGCCAGTCGATGGCCTCGACCCCCTGGCTGTGGCTCTCGACGATGACGTACTGCAGCCGGTCGCCCAGGACCGCCTCGACAGCGTTCTCGTACTCGATCGGCGCCGTGACCACGTCGGCGACCAGGCCCAGCACGCCGCCGTCCCCCTGGTGATCGGGGGCGCGCGCCCGGGTCATGATGCTGCGCACCCCGCGCCCGTACCCCTCGTAGTTGCGCATCACCTCCAGGAGCGATTGGAGGCGCGCGCGCCGGTCGGAGAGCTCCTCGCGCAGGGTGATGAGCTTGGCCTCGTTCTGGATGAACTCGGAGCGGGTGCGCTCGAGGAGCTCCTCCTGGGCGCCGCGCTGCTCCTCCAGGCGCAGCTTCAGCTGCCGCGTCTTCCCGAGGCGCTCCACGTGCGCCGAGCGGGAGCCGTCGAGGGCGGCGGCGCGCCCAGAGATCTCGTCGAGCTCGGCGCGGGTGCGGGTCAGCCGCCCCTGCAGGTCGGCGCTCTGGCGCCCGAGCTGTGCCAGCTCACTGCGGCGCGCCGCCCCGCGGCCGAGAGCCTCCCCGGCGGCGGCCCGCGCGGCCTCCACCTGCCCGGCGAGGTCGGCCTCGCGGGCGGCGAGCCCGCCCAGGGCGTGCTCCATGTCCGCCAGGCGAGCCTCGTCGTCGCCCGAGAGCCGCTGCAGCCCCTCCCGCTGCCGCAGCAGCGATTCGCGCTCGGCCTCGAGCGCGTCGGCCTGGACCTTGAGCGCCTCCACCTCCGCTGCCTCGGCCTGGGAGCGCTCGCCGATCTGAGCGAGCTCGCGGGTGGCCGCCTCGATGGACACCTCCGAGACGCGCTGCTGGCTCGCGAGCTGGTGCTCGAGGTCGGAGAGCCCCTGCAGGGTCCGCTCCCTCTCGGCGAGGAGCGCCCGGTCGGCCTCGGAGGCCGACTCGATCTGGGCGAGGCGCGCGGCGATCTCCCCCTCCTCGCGCCGATGGGTGGCGTGGCGCTCCTCCGCCTCGCTCCGGCTCACGGTGAGCTCGAGGTAGCGAGCGGCGGCCACGTGGAGCTCGAGCTCGCGGATCTGGGCCCGGAGCGCGCGGTAGCGCTCCGCCTTGCGCGCCTGGCGATTGAGCGAGTCGAGCTGCTTGCCGAGCTCCTGGACGATGTCGGTCACCCGCTCCAGGTTGTGCCGGGTGGCCTCCATCTTCCGCTCGGCCGCCTCGCGGCGCTTCTTGTACTTGGTGATGCCCGCCGCCTCCTCGATGATGGCGCGGCGGTCCTCGGGGCGCGAGGACACGATCTGGCCGATGCGCCCTTGCTCGATGATGGAATAGGCCGTGCGGCCCACCCCCGACCCGAAGAACAGGTCGTTCACGTCGAGGAGGCGCGCCGGCGCCTTGTTGATGAGGTAGTCCGACTCTCCGGTGCGGAAGAGCCTTCGCCCCACGGTGACCTCGGCGAGCCCGCGGTACTGCGGGGGTAGCTCGGAGGGGCGGTCGTTCTCGAAGGTGAGCGTGACCTCGGCGAGGGAGAGCGGCGGCTTCGTCTCCGACCCGTTGAAGATGACGTCCTCCATGGATCGGCCGCGCAGTCGCAGGGCCGACTGCTCCCCGAGGACCCAGCGGATGCTGTCCGCCACGTTCGACTTTCCGCATCCGTTCGGGCCCACGACGCCCGTCACCCCGTCGTCGAAGGCGAGGACCGTTCGGTCCATGAAGGACTTGAACCCCACCATCTCTAGCCGCCGGATGCGCATTGGGGTTGCGATAGCACGCCCGATGGGGCCGTGCAAGCCAAGCCCGTGATTTCCCCGGACATTTCGTTTCAGGATCGGAATCTCCAGGGAAAACGAAAAGTTGCGCGACATGCGATGTAGTGTCACGGCGCCGGTTTTCTTTGCGAATCCAGGCGCGCGGTTAGACTCGGGCGGCGATGCCATTCTTCCCGCGGCTCGCCCGCAACGTCCTCGTCACCTCCCAGCTGTCGCTGCTCCTCGCCTGGGTGGTGGTGATGGGGTCGTTCCCCCTCACCGACGCTCAACGCTCCTTGCTAAGGGTCGTTTTCCCCGCGGCGGCCGTCGGGGCGCTCCTCATCGGATTCGTTCTGGTGAGGTGGCTCACGAGGCCCATCCGGGAGGCGGTGCAGGAGGGGGCGGACCTCGATCACGTGGCGGCAGGGGTGCGCGCAGCCCGGGTCATGCCCCGGCGCTTCGCGATCGCCGCCTTCCTCGCCGCGGGCACCTCGGCGGCAGTGGCGGTGGGGCTCTCGGTCGAAAGGGGCATGAGGCAGGACCTGGCCGTGGCCGGCGCCTTCGTCGGGCTCGCCGCCGCCATCCTCGCCAGCCTGCTCGCTTACGCGGTCACCGCTGGAGCCGCAGCGACGATCCTCCGCGACATCGGCACGCCGATCGTCCAGGAGAGGCATGCCACCGTCCGCGCCAAGATCCTGGCCTTCGGGATGGGAGTCCTCACCATCTCCGAGCTCACCTTCGCGGCAGTGAGCTACGCGCGCAACTACGGAGAGCGGGAGCGCGACGCCTTGCGCGACGTCCGACTCGCCCAGGAGGCCGCGATCTCCATGGCCGTGGCGCACCCGGGCCCTGCCAAGGACGTGGCGGAGATGGTGTGGCGCGTGACGGGGGAGCCCACCGCGCTCTCCGGACCGGGGGGCGCCTTCCAGGGCGGGTTCGGCCAGGGCGCGGACTCGCTCCGGCCGGGGGCGGAGGCCGTGGAGCAGGACGAGCAGGGGTGGCGCGTCACGCGGCGCCTGCCAGGGGGCAACTCGATCGTCACCTACCTCCGCGAGGACCGGTTGGAGACGAGCCGGGCGGGCCACTGGCGCGCGCTCGTCGCCCTCGTCCTCGTCACCTATGTCATCACCGGGGTACTGGTGTGGGTCTCGGCGCAGGCCTTCACCATCCCGCTGCAGGCCCTGGGGCGTGCGGCGGACCGGATGGCGGCGGGCGACCTCACCGGCAGCCCGGCCATCGTCTCCGGTGACGAGATCGGTCGCCTGGCCTTCGACTTCCGGCGCATGGCGCAGGGGCTCTCGGCCCTGGTGGTAGCGGTCCAGGAGGCGAGCCACGGCGTCGACGACGCCTGCCGCGAGCTGGCGGAGATCGGAGGGAGGGTGCGCCGCGGGGCGCTCGACCAGCACTCGGGGATGGACGTCGTCGAGTCCGCCGTGGTGGCGATGCAGGGTTCCATCGGCGCGGTGGAGCGCGCCGTTTCCGGCCTGGGCGACTACGCCCGGTCGACGCGCTCCGCGGTCGCGGAGATGGCCCGCGGCCTGGAGGGGGCGCGGGGCCAGGGGATCGAGCTCGAGCGGGCGATGGCGGCGGCCCTCGCCGAGGTGGAGGGGCTTGCCGGGGCCGGTCAGCGCGCGCGCGAGGCCCTCACCGGACTCACCGGGCTGGCCGCGCGGCTGGGCGAGTCGCTGGCCCGCGTCGATGCGTCCCTCTCCGCCCTGGAGCTGGCGGCGGTGGCGAGCCAGCTCAACGCCGCGCAGGCGGAGGAGTTGTCGGACGAGGCGGGCGAGGTGGTGGCCGAGACGGTGCAGGGCATCGAGGCGCTGCGCGCCGCCGTCGGCGACGCCCAGCGGCGGGTGACCTCACTCGGCCAGCGCGCCGGGGACATCGACCAGATCGTGGACTTCATCGCCGAGGTGGCGGGGCGCACGAACCTGCTCTCCCTCAACGCCTCCATCATCGCCGCCCAGGCGGGCGAGCACGGGAAGGCCTTCGCGGTGGTGGCCGACCAGATCCGCGATCTGGCATCGCAGATCTCCTCGTCGACGAAGTCGATCGGCGACATCATCCGCTCCGTCCGCGAGGACGTGGACGGCACTGCCACGCTCATCGCCCGCGGGGACGAACTCGCCGGCGCCGGGGTGAACCTGGCGCGCCGCTCCGCCGAGTCCCTGGTGCAGATCCGGAGCGCCACCATCCAGGGGCACGAGAACGCTGCCCGCATCCAGGAGGCGGTGCAGGGGCACGTGGATTCGGCGCGAGCGGTGGCCCGTCTGGTGGGTTCGGTGGGAGAGGGGTCGCGCGCGGTGGCCGACGCGGTGGAACGCATCGGGGCGAGCGTGGCCGCCCTCGACCGGGCCTCGCGCGGCGTGGGCAGCCTCGCCGACCGGGTGCGGCGGGCGCTGGAGGAGGAGGCGGCGCTCGGGCAGAAGCAGATGCAGAGCCTGGAGGGGCTCTCGGGCATGCTGGCGGAACTCGACCGGGCGGCGGGCGGGCACGGCGAGGCGACCGGGCGCGTGCGCGAGTCCCTCCAGGACCTCGGCTCGGTGGTGGCCCAGCACGAGGTGGCGGTGACCGAGCTCGCGGCCCTGGCCGCGCGGCTCGAGGGGCGAACGCGCGCCCTGTCGGAGCGGGTAGGGCGCTTCAAGACCGCCTGAAGGTTCCGCGCCGTCGCGATCCCGCACCCCGGAGGAGAGGACGAACCCGCGGGACGGTCCGCTGCGGGCTCGTCCGCAGGCGGAGCTCGGGGAACGGGCGGACGGGAGGAGCGGTCTCTGGGGGACCGCCCGCCCGTCGGTCGGGCCTTCACTGGGCCATGGGGCGGAGCTGCGGCTTGCCGAGCGTTCCGTAGATCTGGAACCCGAAGGTCCCGTCGCGGTTCTTGCCGCTCGCGAGTGCCATCTCGACCACCGGCCGAAGGCTCGTCGTCCCGCTCCGCTGCCAGAAGCCGTCGCTGAGGCGCAGGCGCGCCCGCCCGGTGAGCGGGGAGAACTCGAACCGCGGCTGCAGCTGCGCGAAGAACTGGTCGGCGGAGATCTCGACGTCGTCGCCGCGCGCCTCCAGCCGCTCGAACTCGGCCCGGGCGCCGTGCACCGCTCCCCGGGCGGTGAGGGTGCCGAGGACGATCCGCGGGACGGTGAGCCCGCCCCCCATGCCCGGGACGGGGATCTCACCTCCCTGGATGGCGGCGTTCTTCACGCTCAGCTCGACCTTGCCGGTGTTCTTCGCGAGATCGGAGGAGTCGACGGTGACGTCGACGTCGGCTGCCAGGGTCCCGGTGAGGTCGAGGCCGGTCGCCTTCCTGAGCGCGCCCGCCTTGGAGAGCTCGATCCCGCTCGCCTTGAGCTGCAGCCGCTGCACGGTCTTCCCCTGCTCGCTCACCCCCGAGACCCGGCCGTCGAAGAGCCTGGCGTCGAACGCCATGGCTCGCCGCCCGCCGAGGAGCGCGAACGGCCGCAGGGAGGCCCAGACCTCCTCCACCGGGATGCGGGTCCCGTCGCGCGTCTGCAGCGTCACCTCGGTGGCGCGGATGCCGGTGAGCCCGGAGGGCTGGAGGTCGTTCATTCGCAGCTGCCAGCCCTGGGCGGCCGCCTCTAGGATGAGCCGCTCCTTCACCGCCTCGGTGGGGAAGGTGAAGTGGAGGGCGAGCAGGAAGGCGACCGCGAAGAAAAGCGCGTAGGCCGCGATCCGCTTCCATCCGCGCAGCTCGAGCTTGGGCAGGGCGATCTTCATGGCTACCCCTTGAGACGCCAGGTGGCGATCTGCAGGGTCGCGTCCACCAGGTTCGGGTCGTCGGCGCGCGTAGAGAGCCGCACCTTGCTCACCTTGACCACCCCGGGACCGCGCTCCAAGGTGTCGAGCAGCCGCGCCAGCTTGGCGAGGTCGATGCGCACCAGGTTCACCTCGACGCTGTCCTCCTCCATCCCCTCCGAGGCGGTCGGGGTGCCGGGCCGGAGGTCGTTCACCTCCACCCCGAGCTGCGTTCCCGCCTGCGACACGAAGCTCATGAGCTGGACCGGTGGCCCGCGGAGTCGCGCCTCCATGCTCTGCCGCTCCGCTCGCGCCTGGCGGTATCCCTGGGTGAGCTTTCCGATCTGCGAGAGCATCTCGGTCTTCGCCTCGATGCGCCGCTCCCGGGCGTCGATGGCGCGCGAGACGCCGGTGCTGACGAGGAAGAGGACGAAGAGCGCGATCGATGCCAGCGCCGCCGACACCATCACCCTCTCCCGGGCCGAGAGCCGCCCGAAGAAGGCCTGCGCCGACGCCCACAGCCTGCGAACGAACTCCATGCCTATCCCTTCTCTGCGGGCGCGGGGGCGCCTTCGCAGGTCACGCTGGAGTCGACGGTGAACTCGAACTTCGCCTCGGCCCCCCGCCGGCGCGCCCCGCCCGAGCGGGCGTCGGCGAAGCAGCGCGAGGCGCGCAGCGAGGACACGATGCGGTCCACGTTCTCGGCGGCGCCGGTGGTCCCCTGCAGGTGCAGCTTGTCGCGGGTGATCTCGATGCGATCGAACTTGAGGGGCACGGCGGGGGTTCGCGCCGCCAGCTCGGCGAGCACGCCGGTAGCCGAGACGCGGGGCACGGAGGCGCCCACCGTGCCCCGGCCGCGCAGCACCGACTCGGCGACGGTGAAGTCGTCGAAGCACTTGCCCACCACCTTCTGGGTCACGTCGCAGAGCGACTGGTCGAGCAGCTTCTCCTGCTGACTCAGCGCCACCACCTTCACCCCGGAGCTCACCAGGGCGAGCAGCAGCACCAGGCCCGCGTAGACGGCGAATCGCGTGAGCTTGTCCTTCGTGTCCTGGAAGCTGCGGGTGCTCGCGAACTCCCCGCGCCTCAGGTTGAGGCGCTGGAAGCGGGCCCCGAGCCAGCCGCGCAGCGCCAGCGAGAGGGGCAGCGCGAAGCGCTCGGCTTCCTCGGCACCGAGCCGCGTGGCCAGCGAGCCCTGGAGCGAGAGCGGCAGGACCGGGATCCCGAGATCGCCCGCGAGCGCCTCGCCCAGGCCCGGGACGGCGGCCGCCCCGCCGGCGAGGCGGATCTGCCGCACCGGCCGGCGGGAGGGGCGGGCGTCGGCGGCGCGCTGGGTGGCGCGCAACTCCCGCACCAGGGGCGCGAGGGCGCGCCGAAGCGAGGGCCCGAGCCGCGGCTCGAAGCCCCCCCCTGGCTCCAGGCGGCCGGTGGTGAGGACGGTCGCGGCCTCGGCCTCGCCGACACCCAGGTCCCGGGCCAGCGCCCGGGCCAGGGAAGACGAGCCGCCGGCGAAGGTGCGCGCGAACAGGCACCTCCCCTCCGAGACGACGCAGGCGTGGGTGCGCTCGAAGCCCAGGTCCACGGCCAGCTCCGCCTCCGGCGGCGCCACCGGGTCGGCCACCGCCCCGGAGGCCCAGAGCGCCGCCAAGGCGGGCGCGCCCGGCACCACCACCGCCGGGTCGACGCCCGCGGGGGCCAGGCCGGCGAGGAGGGCGGCGAGCTCGTCCTTGCGCACCACGCCGACGAGGAGGTCGGAGCGCCCCGGCTGCTGGTCGAGCGCGAGCCAGTCCCAGCAGACCTCCTCCAGGCTGAAGGGGATGGCGGCCTCCACCTCGTAGAGCACCGTTTGCTCGATGCGGCGGGTGTCGGAGAAGGGGAGGGTGACGAAGTGGGAGGGGGCCGCCACCCCGGGGAGCGCCGCCACCGCGGTCTCGAACGTCCAGCCCCGGCCGGCGAGGAGGTCCCGCGCTCCCGAGAGCTGCCGGTCGCGGAGCGACTCCAGCCCCTCGGCGGGCGCCGGCAGCGGCGTCTCCGCGACGTCCACCAGAGTGAACCCGCGGATGGTGGTTTCGAGCAGGACTGCCTTCACCGAGCTCGTGCCCAGGTCGAGTCCCAGGATTCGATGGGCCATCTCAGTCCTCCCGCCAGTGGATGAGCCGGCCGAGATCGTTCGTGAGCGGGCCGGCGCGGCTGTCCATGGTGATGACCGCGTCCACCGTCTTCTCCACCTCGCCGGCGCGGCCGGTGGCGTGGATGGTGAAGGTGCGGGACCGGTCGCCGAAGGGATTGCGGGTGTCGCTGTTCTGGGCCTGGAGGAAGATGGGCTGAACCTGCACGCCCAGCGCCTGCAGGATGCTCGCGAACTGGGCCACGCCGAGGGTCATGAAGGGGAGCGGGCGCACCAGGGCGATGGCGGCGTTGAGCTTGGTCTGGAACCCCGGGTCGAGCAGGGGCGCCTGCGGGATGCCGGGGGGATTCGACATCAGGAGCGCGTTCACCATGATCTGCTCGGGGTCGCTGGTGTTGATGTTGGTGGTGGCGTTCACGTCCGGGTACACGGTGAGGTTGTCGCCGAAGGCGGCCAGGAAGGCGTCGGTGATCCCGCCTACCATGTAGAGCTCGTCGAGCGAATCGAAGCGCGCGTTCTTGGCACGGTACCGGTCCTCTCCGCGGTCGTAGATCTGGTTCTCGTCGCCGAACCCGTTCTCGAAGGGCGCGGCGGGGTTCATGCCGATGACGCTCGTGGTGGCGTCCTCGTCCACCCAGTCCTTCAGGTTCACCGCCACGTCGGGGCGGGTGAAGCGGTTCCCGTTTTCGTCCTCGCGGTCGAAGAGCACGTCGTAGCGAGGATCGCGGACGGCGATGAGGAAGCGCTGGAGCTGCGGGGCCGCCACCGTCGACAGCCCGGCGAGCTGCGGCACGTTCAGCTTGCGCTCCTCGTCCTCGATCTTCGCCTGGAACCCGCTCGTCGGCGCGGACGCCTTGCCCCCCTTCGAGTCCGCCGCCGGGCGCGACGCGCCGAGCAGCGCCTGCACCGTGATCGAGTCGACCGGGATGATCTCCCAGAGGCGGAAGGAGATGGAGGAGGCCGAGGCGGTCGACGCCCCCTGGCCGCCGCCCAGCCCGAACTGGGAGAGGGCCTGGGCGCCGATGGCTCCCGCGTCGTCCAGCTTCTGCTGGAAGTGGAGCACGAGCCTCGACACGTTGACCGCGCTCTTCGCCATGTAGGAGGCGCGCAGCTCGTCGCGGGCGTTGGTGGCGATCTGCAGCGACACCCGGGTGTTGTAGGCGAGGTCGACCGCCAGGGCGGTGAGGACGGCCACGGTGAGGAGCACGATGAGGAGCGTCGCTCCGCGGGCGGAACGCCGGGCGCCCCGTCGAGGGCGAGCCGGGCGGACGCGGAGAGGCGGGGGGAGCGCGGGAAGGGCCATGGCCTAGAAGTCGAGGGGGCGGATGATGGCGATGCGAGCCTGGGTTTCGAAGCTGCGCTCCCGGCCGTCCGGGAAGCGGAGCGTGAGCTTCATCCTCACCCGCGTCGGCAGGAGCAAGCGCTCGCCGGGGGCGGTCGACCAGTCGCGCGCCCACTCCTGCTTCTGCCAGTCCCAGTAGGTGACGTCGAACCCGGTGACGTGGCGCAGGAGCAGCGCCTTGCTCCCCCCGCGGTCCGCCTCGTCGTCGATGCGGATCTTCTCCCGCCGGAAGAGGGCGTACTCCCCGGGCAGGTCCGGGTCGGCCTCGACCGAGTACTCCACAACCATCTGGTCCGACTCCTTGGCGTCCCGGACGCCCCGCACGTGCGCCATGCTGGCGAAGAGCAGGCTGTCCCGGTCGCCGGCGTCGCGCCCCTTGAAGAGGGTGGGCCGGTCGCGGAAGCGGCGGCGATCGTAGTGCTCGGAGACGAAGGCCGCCGAGACCTCGCGCGACATGCGCGACAGGGCGGTGCGGGCGCCCGACACCCGCTCGTCCTGCTCCTCCACCGCCAGGCGGAGGGCGTGGGCGCGCTGAAACGCCCCGAGCGTCATGGCCGCGACCACGGCCGTGATGGCGATGGCGATCATCACCTCGATGAGGGTGAACCCTCGATGGGATCGCGCGCGCATGGGTCAGTGGGGCTGCTGGGCCGAGGCCGCCGAGGGCGTTCCTCCGAGGCTCGGCATCGCCTGCAGGAGCGCGGCCGCCGCCGTGGTGCCGGAGGCGCTGGAGAGACCCGGCGGGATGTCGGGGTCGGGCCCGTGGGCGCCGCCTGGGGCCTTGGGGTTCAGCACAACCAGGTAGGTGCTGACGTCGAACCCGTGCTCCTGGGTCCCCTCCTTCCAGGAGACCGTGAGCCGGAGCTCGCGCATGCTCTTCTTGATGTCCTCGCCGAAGGCCGTGAGCTGCGTCTGCATGATCCCGCCCATGGCGCCGCCCGGGGCGGCGTTGGCGAGGGCCGAGGTGGGCCCCCCCCCGGTCGCCTGGGAGCCGGTGCCGAGCAGCTTGCCGAGGAGCCCGGCGGTGTCGGCGTCGTCGACGCTCCCGCCCAGGAACACCGAGAGGAGCTGCTCGGCGCTGAGCTTGCTGTCCGGCTTCTTCACGTCCGCCTTCCAGCGGAACTCCGGGCGTCCCTGGTCGGCGAAGGTGCCGTCGCTCGACTCGTCGAAGTCGTGAAACCCGCTGTCCTCGAAGCTCTCCTCCAGCTCCGCCATCTTGCCGCGCGCCAGGAGCGTGGCCACCGAAAGATCGCGCGCATAGGTGTAGTTCCTCACCGCGTTGCCGGTCACGTCGGAGATGGCCATGAGCGCGGTGGCGAGCACCGCGAGGGCGACCATCACCTCGAGCAGGGTGAACCCCGCCGGGCGGGTGCGGGCGGGCGCGCTCACCGGGGCGCCTCCGGCCGTTTATTCACCACGCGGGCGTGCCCGGTCAGGGGCTCGAGCACCACCGTGTAGACGTTGTCGCCGTCGGCGACCCCCACCTGCGCCGCATCGGCCTGTCCCTGGGGAAAGAAGTAGACGTAGGCGAGCCCCTTCGATTGCAGGTCGCGCTGCCGCGGGGTGAGGATGCCGCTGAAGGTCGCCGAGCCGGGAAGCTGGCGGCGGCGCATCTGCCGGTCCCGGAACTCGGCGAACTTCGCCCGGGCGAGAAACCGCCGCTTCTCGGCGTCCCGCTCGTCGGGGAAGCGCCGGGCGAGCTCGGCCTCGTCGTCCTCGGCGGTGCCGTTCTTCGACATCACCGGCTGGCGGCGGCGCCCCTCCTTGCCGGCCGCGGTGCACTCCGCCCACCAGGTGCGCTTGTCGATGTCGAGCGCCAGGCGGCAGGTCTCGTGGCGGAGAGCGGCGGTGTCGTAGAGGAAGCGGGAGGCGCCGGCGATCTCGCCCGCAGCGCTGCGGGCGTTGGTGCCGGTGAACGAGGAGACCGCCGGGGCAGCCGCCGCCACCACCACCCC
>Ga0335077_10002309_pt1 | contig 22775 bp, 22 predicted proteins | sample Lox_Sample_31_FD_207151 | JGI IMG/M metagenome (GOLD analysis project Ga0335077, IMG submission 207151) | Soil microbial communities from Loxahatchee National Wildlife Refuge, Florida, United States - Lox_Sample_3.1 | ecosystem: Environmental > Terrestrial > Soil > Wetlands | place: USA...
TTTCCCCTACCTGACGCTCGGCGATTCGAACCAGGTGGAAGTCGGCGACATCGTTCTTGCGGTCGGCGATCCATTCGGCGTCGGCCAGACCGTCACCAGCGGAATCGTGAGCGCGACCAATCGCAGCATGAACAACCAGATTGAACAAGAAGAGGATTTCATCCAGACCGACGCGGCCATCAATCCGGGCAACTCCGGCGGCGCGCTGGTGGACGATGAAGGACACCTGATCGGCATCAACACGGCGATCATTTCGGGCAACAGCGGCGGAAATCAGGGCATCGGTTTCGCGGTGCCGGTCAACCTTGCCCGCTATGACATGGACCAGATTCTGAAGAACGGCAAAGTGGAGCACGGCTATCTCGGCATCCTCCCGCAGGACGTGACACCGCAGATGGCGAAAGCTTTCGGCGTGACGGAGGCGACCGGCGTGCTGGTCGGCGACGTGACCCCTGACAGCCCGGCTTCGAGAGCGGGCCTTCAAAAAGGTGACATCGTTCTCGACATCAACGGTCAGCCGGTAGACGACGCCAATGCGCTTCGGGTGAAAGTCGGAATGATGACCCCCGGCGCAAGCGTAAATCTGAGGGTCCTGCGCGACAACAAGACGATGAATCTGACGGCGCAGCTCGGCCAGTTCCCTTCGAATGAGGAACAGGCCTCCAACGCGGCGCCCGGCGAACACGAATCGATGCTCGAAGGCGTGCAGCTTTCGACGCTAACCCCGGAGGTGGCGCAGCGGTTACAGCTCGGGCCGAACGCGAAGGGCGTCGTGGTGGAGAGCGTCAGCCAAGACAGCGCAGCCGCGGAAGCGGGCCTTCAGCGCGGCGACGTGATCCAGCAGGTCAATCATCGTACGGTCACCAATATGAGCGAGTTCCGGCAGGCCATGAATTCAACAACCAAAAACAATCCGGCCCTGCTGTTAGTAAATCGCCAGGGAACCACCCTGTTCATCGCGATTTAAGTTTGCCCCTCAGCTCGTAAGAGCATAGCGGCACAACGGCCGGGTCCCCGCCGCCCTCACCTTCCAGTGCGGCGGACCGGCCGTTGCCTTTTTGTTGGCCGCGAATGAACGCGAATTTCTTATTCGTGTTCATTCGCGGCCATTTTCTTTAACAGCATGAAACTGTGTGCATCCGCGGCGATTATGATAAAGAACACCATCAGCGACGCCGATGCGACGATTGCCCAGGGTTTATCGGCCAGCGCGAAGCCAAAGGGGATGGGCGTCGCCAGCAGCGCCGCACCGATTCTGGCGGCCTTGTTCTTGGATTGAAATATGGTGAAGAGAATCGGAGCCAGCAGCAGTGCGGTGTCGTAGGCGTAAACGTGCGGCACCACCAGCAGCGAAGCGAGCGGAGCAAGAACGAAGATCGGGCCGTTGACGATCGCTCTTAAAAACAGTACCAGGATGCCGGCGATCATGAGCGCCGCAACCCACATCGATTCGATCCCCAGATTCGCCAGAAATCCCTGGTAGCTGACCATCAGCGGCTCGGATATGAACGCGCGGTCCAGCGTCTTGTCGCCCAGCATCGCGACGTACAATCGAGCCTCGGCCATTCCGCCCAGCGCTAGACTCAGCAGGACCTCGCCGGCGCCGACGGCACAGAAGCCGGCGAACATGCGCCAGCGCTTTTGGATGAGCATCGCCACCGGCCACAGCACTACCAGGTGAAACTTGAACAGCATCAGGGCCAGCACGCAGCCGCTCGCGAACGCGTGCCCGCGCTGGTCGATCTCGAACGCGATGATCAGCAGCGCCAGCATGATCACGCAATCCTGGCCGGCTGCGATGCCCAGCGGAGCGGGCAGGAACAGCGCGGAATATACGAGCGCGTCCGGTCCGAAGCGGCGCCAGGCCCAAATCCAACAGCCGATGAGCAGAGCGCTTTGAAGCGCCAGCCATACGAGGAATGCGGCATGATACGGCAGCGCGCCGATGGGAGCGAGCGCCAGAGCATAAAAAACCGGCCGCATGAACGGCACCACTTCGGCCAGATCGGGCACGATGCGGCGTTGCTCGGCGAGCTGAACGGCGGCCGAGTGAAGCTCGGCAAACCGGCCTTCGAGCGCCAGTCTCCCGCCGGTATAAAGATCCAGGAAATCGTGTCTCTGCGCGATCGGCAGGAGGCGGGATCCCAGCATGACCCAAAACACGCACATCCCCAGGACGATCACGGCGGTCGAAACAGGAATCCGACGCATTGTTTGTATAATTTCACATCGGCCGCGGCCCCACCCGACTATACTGCAAGAAATGGTTCTGTCCGATATCGACATCCAGCGCTACATCGAAGAAGGAAAAATCAGGATTTCGCCGCCGCTGCCGCCGGAGCAGTTGGGAAGCTGCTCGGTAGATTTCCGCCTGGGCAACGAATTCAGCATCTTCGAGCACAGCCGCAACGCTTATATCGATCTGAAAGAGGCGCGCGCGATTCAGGACCTGATGCGCACCATCACCGTTCCGGCGGGCGAACCGTTCGTGCTTCAGCCGCACGAGTTCGCGCTGGCGATCACCGAAGAAACGCTGGAGCTCGACGATGACGTTCTGGGGCGCCTGGAAGGCCGATCGAGTTTGGGGCGCATCGGCATCATCGTGCACGGGACGGCGGGGCTGTTCGATCCGGGATGGAGCGGGAAAGCGACGCTCGAGTTGAGCAACCTGGGGCGCATGCCGGTGGCGCTGTATCCGGGAATGCGAATCTGCTCGTTCACCTTCGAGCAGTTGTCGTCGCGGGTTGCGGTGCCGTATCGCAAGAAGGCGGGCAACAAATACGCAGGCCAGGACCGTCCGCTGGCAAGCAAGCTCGCGAGCGAAACCGGACGGAGGTAGCGAAATGACCGCGAATCAGCTTTTTGCATGTTCGCCCCGTGAAACCAGGCAAAAGTTGATACCAAGGGTGCCGGAAAGAAAACGTCTCGCCTACGGGCTCGCCAGGCCCCTAGAAATGGAAATTCTAAGGTCCGTGAAAACGCTTCAAACGGCCACCGCCAGATCTTCGCCTGCATAATCGACCGGATACATGAAAAACTCGTTCGGCAGGTGCTCCATTTCCCATGAAATGGTGCGGTGGATGGCTTCGTCGGTCGGCACGACCTCGCGAAAACCCAACTCGGCGCGGATGCGCGACGTGTCGGTCTCCCAATGCTGCGCGGTATTGCCCGGCTGCACCAGATGGGGCGGCGTGCGGTGCTTCGGGAGCACGACGAATTCGCCGCGCCAGCCGGCGGCGTCAGCGATTTTGCGCGCCCATTCGAGTTCGGTGAACGCGGGGTGGTCCGCGACGTTGTAGATGCGTCCAGCGGCGCGATCGTTGGTTGCGGCGAGCGCGATCGCCTCCGCGACATTTTCCACGTAGCCTCGCGGAGCTTTCCAGGCAGCCGCGCTTTCTTCGAAAATGATCACGGAACGAGAGTCGGCGACGCGGCGCAGCACGGGGAAAAAGCGCTTGCCCGGGTCGCCGGGACCGTAGACCATCGGCAAGCGGCAGATGGTGCCGGGAAGTTCGGCATCGCCCATGATGACGCACTCTACGGGGATTTTGTCGTATTCGTCGTCGACCCAGGGATAAAATTCGCGCACTTTCTCGATCAGCGCAGGCGGGTAGGTTTGGAGTTTCGTCCGAAGCTCGGACTCTTCCGTCAATGGGACCGGCTGGAGCGGACCCTCCTCGCTGCCGTGAAAGATTCCGCAGGCGCGATAGACATCGCAACTGCTGGCCGCGACCACGCGCCGGGCGACGCCCCGAAAGGTGTCCATCAGCGCTCGCGCCTGTTTGCCTGAACTCAGGATCAGGTCGACGACAACATCGGTTCTGATTTTCGGAATCGAGGAGCGATCACCGAAAATGTGCTCGACCGGCAGGTCCAGCTTCGATTTGCCGCGGTGAAAGACGGCGACTTCGTGGCCACGCTCGAGCAGGCGCTGGACCACGTGGGGCCCGATGAATCCGGTCCCGCCGATCACCAGGATTTTCATGCATCCAGTCTACGCCCCGCGATTTCACCGAATTGTGATGCGGTGCATTTGAACCTGTAGGAATCGCGGGTGTACACTGGATACGTCAGGTGGAGGTGGGTCTTCTCGAGTAACCTGCTCCCCAGCAGCCGGTTTCAGGTATTGTCTGCCGGCGCACACGGCGCCGCAGAAAAGCTGTTTTGCGCCCTTGTCAACACAGTTTTTCCCGATGAGTGCCGCGTGTGCGGCGAGGTTTTGCGCGAGATTTCGCGCGTGCCCGTGTGCCGGCGATGCCTCGACGACCACGCACCCTTCGCAGCCGAATACGCCTGCGTCGCGTGCCGGATGCCGTTCGTCAATCGGTTTCCGCTCGATGAACAAGGCCGCTGCGCGCTGTGCCGGCTGGGGCTTTCGGGCTTCGACGCGGTGTACTCGTACGGCGATTACGACGGCGCGCTGCGCAAGCTGATTCATCTGTTCAAGTACGGCGGAGTGCGGCCGCTTGCTGCGCATTTTGGAAAATTGCTGGCGCTGGCCCTGCCCCGCCAGGAGCGCTTCGACCTGGTCGTTCCCATGCCGCTGCACTGGCGGCGGCGATGGCAGCGTGGGTACAACCAGTCAGCGCTGCTCGCGCGGGAGATTGCACGGCGCTCAAACGCTCCGGTGCGCGGCGTGGTGCGCAGGCGGCGCTACACGCCTCCACAAGCGGGGCTGACCAACGCGAAGCGGCGCGACAACGTCGCCGGCGCGTTCGCCATGAAGCGCGGCGCGCGGCTGGACGGCATGAGCGTGCTGCTGGTGGACGACGTTTTGACCACGGGCGCGTCGGCTGCGACCTGCGCGCGGGTCTTGAAGCGCGCCGGAGCGCGGCGGGTGACCGTGCTCACGCTGGCGCGGACGGATCGGAGGGCATCGCTAAGTTATCATCCGGAATTTCGCGCGCAAGCCTCGGCGCTTGCGGCGGGGAGCAGGTGGGAATGATCGCAAAAGAGCATGAGCGGTTGAGGCACCAATTGTACCGGCCCGTGCTGGTGTTGAATTCGAGCTACGAGCCGATCAACGTCTGCGCGGCGCGCCGCGCGCTGGTGCTGGTGTTGAAAGGCGTGGCGGCGGCGGAGGAGCATGCGAGCTCGCATATCCATTCGCCGCGCCAGACCCTGGCTGTGCCGAGCGTGATCCGCCTGCTCGAATACCGCCGCATTCCGCACCAGACACGCGCTCTCTCGCGCAAAAACATTCTGATGCGCGATCGTTACACCTGCCAGTATTGCCATAAAACGCTGAACTCGGGCGAACTGACGCTCGATCACGTGATTCCGCGGTCGCGCTCGGGCGAGACCACGTGGGAGAACCTGGTGGCGTGCTGCCATCCGTGCAACAATCGCAAAGGAAACCGGACGCCGGAAGAAGCGGGAATGCGCCTGGCACGCGCGCCGCGTCCGTTCAGTTTGCACACCAGCCGGCATCTGATGCGGTTGCTCGGCAAGAGCGACGATCAGTGGCGGAAGTATTTGTTCTATTGATTGCGGGCGCGGGTGTTCTTCGACGATCCCCAACGCGCAGCATTACTGCCGCGCCTCATGCAAGGCGACGTTGGTGTGATGGATTACCTTTTAACGCCTGGCGACCAGAATTCGCGATGGATATCCGGTTTGCCGCACCGAATGCGCGCTCAGGATGCGCAGGCCGGCTTCCTGAATCAGCTCGGGAACGGCCTGTTCCACCTGGCGTCCCCAGAAGGCCGGGACCAGCTTTCCTGCGACGTCATACAGGCGATTGAAAAATTTCACGTTTTGCCCGATCACCACCAGCGAGAAGGTGCCTCCGCTGCGCAGCACGCGGCGGATCTCGCGCAGCGTCAGCCGGATATCGTCCTGCGACAGCAGTTCGAAAAGATAGCAGCACACCACGGCATCAAAGCTCGCGTTTTTAAACGGCATGCTGCGGACATCGACGGCTCCGCAATGCGACTGCGCATGGGGGAATTTGCGCCGCGCGCGGCGCAGCGTGCGCGCGGCCATATTGGGTGACAGGTCCAGGCCAAAGGTGTGGCCGTCGCCGTTGGCTTTCACCAGGCGCCGGAACATTTCACCAGACCCGGTGGCGAGTTCCAGGATGCGCATGCCGTTGCGGAGTTCGGCGTTGCGCAGCGCGCACTGGTGCGCCCTGGAATGAAAGAAGAACGTGCTGACGGGATAAACCGAGGCGACCGAATCGTAGATGCGGCGCGTGCGCGCGGCAATGGTGCGCGGCATCCGGTCGGCGCGCGGAAGAAGCAGCGAATAGTTCAGGTCACTCAATGTGTTTTTCCCATTTAGAACGGTACTTCGCTAAACCGTACTGCTCGCAAATGTCTCCAAGCCGGGTGCGACGCTGGCCTGCTCGGGCAGCTCGATCCCGGTGGAGGTCCCTTCGCCCAGACGGCTGTCGATCCACATCCTGTAATCATCGCCGAACAGGACCTTCAAGCGCTCATTCACGTTGCTGACTCCGATTCCCTGCTCGAACAGCGTGGCCAGCTTAGACTCCGCAATTCCCACTCCGTCATCTTCCACCAGGATCTGAAGCCGGTGATCCACCACGCGGCTGCGAATTCGGATGGTTCCTCCATCCACCTTGTTTGACAATCCATGCCGGATGCTATTTTCGACAAGCGGTTGCAACAGCATGCTGGGCACCAGCAGATCCAGCGTCGACGGATCGATTTCCTTGTGGAAACGCAGCTTGTCTCCGAAACGCACCATCTCGATGGCCAGGTAATCCTCGACAAACGAAAGCTCTTCGCCAAGCGGCGTCAGATTTTCCTGCTGGCGCAACAATCGGCGCAGAATTTTCGAAAGCTTATAGACCACCTGGCGCGCCTGCTCCGGGTTGGTGCGAATCAGCGAGGCTACGGAATTGAGCGTATTGAATAAAAAATGCGGGTTGATTTGCCGGCTGAGCGCGGCCAGGCGAGCCTCGTTCAGGTGCAACTGCTGCTGCTCGACCTTTTTTTCGTTACGCGTGCTGTTCCAGACTTTTATGGGCAGAGCGGTGGCGAATAACGTGGTCGCGTAAATGGCGACGATCATGCCCGGACCGTCGGAGCGCCAGAGCTGCTGTAGATCGAAGACGCGAAAGGTGAGCCGCGCGAGCGTGGCGCGCATCGCCTCCGCCAGAAGGATCGTCAGCACGCAGGCGAGGCTGAACAGGGGCAAGCGCAGATCACGGCGTCGCAGCAGACGCCACAAGCTCAAATCCGGAAACGGTGAAAACTTCCAGATGGCTTCTTTATCCGGCGCGATGTCGCGCAGAAGTCCGCCCAGCACGCCGACCGCGGCGAACAATACGATCGAAACCGTTTCATGCTTGAACAGAGCAGGAATCGAGATCAGCACGCCCGCCAACAGACCGGTCACATAGCCGCCCAGCATCCCCATCACGATGCTGCCTTCCATGCCCAGGTCGAGCGCCTGGTAGGATTCGGGATTGAGAACGCGCGCCAGCACACCGGTTCCGAAGATCGCGGCGCATACCAGAGCCATCTGGACACGCTGGCTGAGCGTGCGCTCCTCGCGCATCAGCATTCGCTGAAAACGCCCGCTGCGCGTCAGAATGCTCGCGAGCGATGCCGCCACGGCCAGCTTCACCAGCAGGATCAGCAGATGCTGTTCGACCATCCGTGGATCATTATAATGAAAGTGCTCGCCCCTTAAGAATGATAGTCTCCTCGCAGTTACGCAAAGTGGCGGAAGCGGATTTCCCCAGCCGCTTCGGGCACTTCCGGATTTCCGGTTTCACCGATGGCAGCGAAGAGGCGGTGGTGTTGAAGATGGGCGAGGTGGAAACGGGCGCTCCGCCGCTGGTCCGGATTCATTCGCAGTGCCTCACCGGCGACGTGTTTCACAGCCTGCGCTGCGATTGCCGCGCTCAGCTCGAGCTTGCGCTCCAATCGATCGCCGCCGAGGGCCGCGGCCTGGTGATTTATGAAAACCAGGAGGGCCGCGGAATCGGGCTCCTCAACAAATTGCGCGCCTACGAGCTTCAGGATCGCGGCGCCGACACGGTGGAGGCCAATCAACAGCTGGGTTTCGAGGCGGATCTGCGCGGCTATGAGCTGGCCGGGGCGATTCTGGGTTTCATGGGCATTCGCGCGGTGCGGCTGATGTCCAACAATCCGCAGAAAATCGCCGCCCTCGAGCGTGCCGGCGTAACCGTTAGCGAACGCGTACCGTGCATTGTCGAGCCAGTGAAATCGACCGAAGACTACCTGCGCACGAAAAAGGAAAAGCTGGGACATCTGCTGGATCGCGGCTGACTGTCCGCATACGCTTTTTCAATTCGTGATACGAATAAAGTAGCCTTCGACGATGCATATTCCCGACGGATTCCTGAGCACGCCCGTGTGGGTCGCGTTCGACCTGGCCGCCGTGCCTGTCGTCGGGATTCTCGCTCGCCGCGCGCAGCGCGATATGGAAGAGCGCAGCATCCCGCTGATGGGCGTCATGGGAGCGTTCATCTTCGCGGCACAGATGATCAATTTTCCGGTCGGGCCCGGAACCAGCGGACACCTGGTGGGTGGAACGCTGCTGGCGATCACGCTGGGGCCGTCGGCCGCGGCGATTGTGATGACCGCGATTCTCGCGATTCAGGCGCTGGTGTTTCAGGACGGCGGAATTCTGGCGCTGGGCGCGAACGTATTCAACATGGCGATCGCCGGCGTGCTCGCGGGCTATTTGCCGTACCGGCTGCTGCGCAATTCGGCGGGAATTTTTATCGGCGGGGTTTTGAGCGTGCTCGTAAGCGCCGGATTTGCGCTGGCGCAGCTTTCCGTTTCGGGCATTCCATTCCCGCCGCGCGTTCTGGCGATCACGTTGTCGTTTTTCGCCGTTGGCGCGATTCTCGAAGGGGCCATCACGCTGGCCGCGATCCGTGCGGTCGAGCGGCTGAATCCGGCCTGGATCCGCGGAGCGAAGGAACCCGCCGGGCGGGCGCTGATTGTGGTCGGAATGGCGGCGGTGATTCTCGCGGTTGCCGGAATTCTGATCGCGTCAACGCACCCCGACGGAATCGAAATTCTGGCGCGCGCGCATTCGCCTGCATGGTTGCACGCTCCGCTGGCCGATTACGAGGCGCATGGGATCGCAACGCCGTGGCTGCGCAAATCGATTGCCGGACTCGCCGGCTTGATTCTGATTTATGCCGCGTGCCTGGCGGCGGGCCGCTGGATTCGCCAGAGAAACGCATGAAAGATCGGGCATGCATCACGTAGTCGTCGAACGCTGGAGCCGGGGCGCGAGTCCGCTGCATGCGCGCGACGCCCGGGCGAAGCTGGGCGCACTGCTCGCTTTTCTGATCGCGGTGTCCACCACCCCTCCGCAATCGCAGTATGCCTGCCTGGCCTACGCGGCCCTGCTCGCGATCGCTGTGGCGATCGCGCGATTGCCGGCGATCGAGTTGATCCGCCGGGCGATGCTGGTGCTGCCGTTCTCAGCGACATTCGCGCTGATCACCTGGATCGGCGGGGATCGCCTGCGCGCGCTCGCGCTGGGCGAAAAGAGCTTTCTGTCGGGCCTGGCGGCGCTGCTTCTGGTGGCGACCACTCCGCTCGCGGAGCTGCTGCGCGGACTCGAATCGTTTGCGGTGCCGCGTCCGCTGATTCTGGTGATCCAGTTCCTGTATCGCTATCTTTTCGTGATTTCCGAGCAGGCACAACACATGCGGCTGGCGGCGCTGAGCCGCGGCTCGGGCTTTCGCGCTTCGGCGGGCGCCCTCGGCGTTCTGTTCGCGCGATCCTGGGAGCGCGCCGACGGAATTTATCGCGCCATGCTCGCGCGAGGATTCGACGGCCGCTTTCCATCCTTCGCTCCGCGGCGATTTCGCGCGGCGGATGCCGCATTTCTGTTGACCGCCATGGCCGCGGCTGCCGCGGTCCGGCTGGCTCTATGAAAGTGGTCCAGGTCCGCGAGCTGCGCTACCGTTATCCCGACGGAACGCAGGCGCTGGACGGAATCGATTTCGATCTCGACGCCGGAGAATGCGTGGCGCTGTTCGGCGCCAACGGGTCCGGCAAGACGACGTTCGTGCTGCACCTGAACGGACTGCTTTCGGGTGAAGGGTCGATCGAAATCTGCGGGCTTCCGCTGCGCCGCGACACTCTGCCGCAGATTCGCGCCAGGCTGGGGCTGGTGTTCCAGGATTCCGACGAGCAGCTCTTCATGCCGACCGTGCTCGAAGACGTCGCGTTCGGACCGCGGAACCTGGGTGTCGCGGCGAAGGACGCGCTGGCGCGCGCGGCGAAAACACTGGAGCAGGTGGGGATTTCGCGCGCGGCGCAAAAAGCTCCGTATCATTTGAGCAGCGGTGAAAAGCGCCGCGCCGCAATCGCCGGAGTGCTGGCGATGCAGCCGGATATTCTGGTGCTGGATGAGCCGACCACGTCGCTCGACCCTCCCGGCCGCCGCGACTTGATCCACTTGCTGCAGGCGCTCCCGCAGGCGAAGATCCTGGTCACTCACGACGTCGACTTCGCGGCTTCGCTCGCCGCGCGGGCCTGCTTTTTCGAGCGCGGCCGCATCGTTGCCGAAGGTGGTGTGGAAGAGATCGCGCGCCGCTTCAACTGGAGCTCTCGAGCAGAAGAGTCACCGGACCGTCGTTAGTGAGCGAAACGCTCATGTGCGCCTGAAAGATTCCAGTTTCGACGCGCACTCCCTCGGCTCGCACCGCGTCGATGAAACGTTCGTACAAAGCGCGCGCCTGTTCGGGCGGCGCGGCTGCGTCGAAGCTGGGACGCCGTCCCTTGCGGCAGTCGCCATACAGCGTGAATTGCGACACGGCCAGCAGCGCCCCTCCCGATTCGAGCAGGCTGCGGTTCATTTTTCCGTTTTCGTCAGCGAAGATGCGCAGGTTTACGATTTTCTCCGCCAGGAAATGCGCGTCCTTTTCCGAATCCGATCGCGTGACGCCGATGAGCGCCAGCAAGCCCGCGCCGATCTCGCCCGTGACTTTTCCATCCACTTCGACGCGGGCCGCCGTGACGCGCTGCACTACCGCTCGCATTTTTTTGCCTCTCAAAATCCGCCGGTTGTGGTTCGCTTTCGGCCGTGAATCCGATTAGCGCGCCGACCGTTTTTGAACCGGCTCCTAAGGTACTTACCTTATCGAATTGCGCGCGTGTTCCGCCGCATACTACTTATACGGGCATGATTTATTCGAAGCAGCGCAAGCGGACGCATCTGCCGGGCGGGTACTTTCACCTGGAAGACGAAAAAACCAAGACCCGCGTGTTCGGTTACGGCCACGGCGATCACATCAAGCTGAAGGACGAATACGGAAACGTGTGGCGCGGCTCGGCCGTGCGCAATGACGACAATTCCATCGTGTATCGCTTCCGCGACGGCAACGGCCGCACGCTCAGCGGCACTTCCGACAACCTGGCAGTGACCCTGCGCGACGAAAAGGGAAACACCTGGAAGGGCTTCGTCGACTGAAGCTATTTCACTTCCACCACCATCATTTCCATTTTCTTCGCACCCGTGTTGGTGGCTGCGTGCTTCACGGGACCGCTCCAGCTTACTTCGCCGGCCCGGGCGTGTAAGGTCGAAATCGAGCCGTTCTCCTGGATCGTGGCGTCGGCGTCGGACAGGAACACGACCACCTTGCCCGCGCCCAGGTGCTGGTGGAGGGGCTCGACGCCGCCTGGTTCGCGCCAGCTTCGGAAAACGCGCACCTGATCGTTTTCAAACAGCAGTTTATTGTGCCGCGGATCGATCAGCACCGGATCGAGCTCGCGCGCACGCACCGGAGGCGTCACCGGTCCGGGTTTTTTCAGTTCGATCTCGATCTCGCGAACGGGTGCGTCGCCGAGGTTCTGCTCAGTATAAGCGTTCGCGGCGCGCCAGCCCGCCTGACCCACGGAGAAATGTTGCTTGCGCGGCCGTCCGCTTCGGTCGTGACTTTCAATTTTCCCGGAATCGAGATAGATGATGACGCGGTTCAGCGCGTCCTCACGTGGCGGGGTCGCCTGTCCGGGTTGCAATGTCGTTCCGACCACGCGAACAAAATCGTTATCGATCAGGACACGATCCCCCGGGGCGCGCGGCTCAGTCCATTCTCCCGGAGGCGGCTTCAAGTCGTCGGTGCGGAACACGCGCAGATCCTGCCCCACGGGAGCAACTTTCAGCACCAGCGCGACTTCGAAACGCCGGCCCTGGAAATAGGCGACGCGAATGCGATGAATGCCGTGCCTGAGCTCGACATCGCCCGCGATCTCGCGCGGCGGATGAGCGCCGTCATTATCGATCACCAGCGCATCGTCGATCCACAACCTGGCGCCGTCGTCGGAGGTGAGGGCGAAGCGGTAGTTGCCGGCTTTTTCGATCCAGAAGCGGCCGGTGTAGTCGATCGCGAACCACTCGAACCGGGTGGTGACGCCCGGAAATCCGCGCGTGAAACTCTGGCGTGGCACGTCGAGCATGGATGTGTAAATGGTCCCGGCCGGTTTAAGCGCGCGAAAATCGGGCAGGCGCGTGGAGCCGGGCTTGATGTAATAAATAACGCCGCGCAGGCCTCCGGAAACCACCACGGTGGTGCCGAACGTCACGGGCGCGGGCGGTTGCGCAACCGCGCAGGACGCCATCACGGCGGATACAACCAGAGCCTTGGGCGTCATTCCTTTATATTTATATTGTGCACGGGCCCTTAGCTCAGCCGGTTAGAGCAGCGGACTCATAATCCGTTGGTCGTTGGTTCGAATCCAACAGGGCCCACCACCACACACTAGACCGTCGCCATCCGCCGATCCATGGTTGCGTTGCGCGCGGGGTGAAGTTTACGGTCGGCGCGTGATAAGTTCTTGCGCGCTCTCGGACCAGCCGTGTAACATGAAAGCGCATGGACCGCCGCGATTTTGTGAAGCTCGGCGCCTCGATTTTCGCGATTCCCACCGCTTGGGCGCAGCAGGCGGCGAAAGCGGATTGGACCCCGTCCGTGCTCGATTCACACCAGAATGAGACCGTGATCGCGCTTACGGAGCTGATCATTCCGGCAACCGACACGCCCGGCGCCAAGACGGCCAAGGTGAATCGCTATATCGACCTTTTCTTGCGCGACGGCGATGCGGCGTTCCGCGAGGAGTTCATCAGCGGACTCGACTGGGTGGACGGATTCGCCATCCGCGAGCACGGGCACCCGTTCGTACACTGCACGGCTGCCGATCAGATCGCGATGCTTCACACGCTCGACGCGGGTTCGGGCCCCGGCCACGATTTCTTCCGCGAGGCGAAATCGCTGACCGCGCGAATTTACTACGCCACCGAAATCGGAAATCAGGAGCTCAACAAAGGCGGACGCGTGCCGGCCACGTTCGGCTGCGAACACGCGCCGCATGCCTGAGACCGCTACCGAGCCGGGACTCAAGCGCGAACTGGGGCTGCGCGACATCACGCTGTTCGCGATCACCTGCATCGTGGGAGTGCGCTGGGTCCCGACAGCGGCACACGCCGGGCCGGGAACCATTACGTTATGGATGCTCTCGGCGCTGCTTCTGGCAGTACCGCTGGCGATCAGCGTCGGCGCCCTCAGCGCGAAATATCCGGGCTCCGGAAGTGTGTACCAATGGACACGCGCAGATTTCGGTCCATGGCACGGTTTCCTGTGCTTTTTCATCTACTGGGTGGGCATCGCTTTCTGGTTCCCCACCGCCGCGATGTTTTACATGAGCCTCGCCGCCTACGGCCTGGGACCGGCGTATCAGCACCTGGCCGATAATCGCGCGTTCATTGTCGGCGCCTCGTTGGTCGCGGTGTGGATCGCGCTCGCCACCAACATGATCGGAATGAAAATCGGCAAGTGGACGGAAAACGTCGGCGCGGCGGCGACATGGACCATCTCCATCGTATTCGCGATTCTCGCGGCGATTGTGTGGATCCGGCGCGGCCCGGCGACGCGGCTCGACATCGTTCCGGCGCTGAGCTGGGACACGTTCAGCCTGGGTGCGGCGACCATCGCGTACGCCATGACCGGCATGGAAATGGCCGCGATGATGGGGGCCGAAATTCGCGATCCGGTGCGGACGCTGCGCCGCGCGGGTTGGATCGCGTCCGGATTCGCGACTTTCTTTTATGCCGGAATGACGCTCGCGCTGCTGATCCTGATGCAGCCCGCGCGCATCGACGAGCGGTACGGAATGGCGCAGGCAAGCGAAACGGCCGCATCGCTGTTCCACATGGCGTGGCTGCCGGCCGCCATCGCGATCCTGATCCTGTTTACCGGCGTGGGGCAATTCGGCGGCCTGGGATCGTCGGTCTCCCGTTTGCCGTTCGCGGCGGGCACGGATAAGCTGCTGCCGCGCGCGTTCTCGAAAATTCATCCGCGCTGGCACACCCCGCACGTTTCGATCCTGGTGCTGGGCTGCGTGGCTTCGTTCTTGCTGGTCGTTTTTCAATTCGGCGACACGTTGCGTGCGGCGTACGACACCCTGGTCTCGATGATGGTGATCGGCGGTTTCCTGCCGTACGTTTATGTTTTCGGGAGCGCCTGGATCGCGGGAAAGCGGGCGAGCGCGGCGGCGGGATGGCTGGTGACGGCTATCGCGCTGATCAGCTCCGTAGTCCCGAGCGGACAGGTGACCAACGTTTTCCTGTTCGAGCTGAAGCTCGCCGGCGCGACCGCGGCCATGGTCGTATGCGCGTGGCTGCTATACCGGCGAGCATTGCTTCAAGAATCGCGATAATCGAATCTGACGTGCTCTCTTACCCCGATTCTGTCCGCTTCCTTTACGCCCTCGGCAACGAAATCAAGACCGCGAAGCTCGGCCTCGATCGGATTCGACGCGTGCTCGAAGCGCTCGAAAATCCGCAGCGGGCGTTTCGCGTGGTCCACGTCGCGGGAACCAACGGCAAGGGTTCCACCTGCGCTATGATCGAAGCCGGGCTGCGAGCGTCTGGAATCCGAACCGGCCTGTTCACATCGCCGCACCTGGTGGAACCCACCGAGCGCATCCAGATCAGCGCGATCCAAGTTACGCCCGAGCAGTTCCAGCGCGCCTTCACCGTGGTGCACGAGACCGCGGAGTCGCTCGATCTCGACTGCCACCCGACCTATTTCGAAACCGTCACTGCGATGGGATTCTGGCTGTTTCGCGAGCTGCGCGTCGAAACGGCGGTCGTCGAAGTGGGTCTGGGCGGGCGACTCGACGCGACCAACGTCGTCGAGCCGGCCCTCGCTGTGATCACGCCTATCGATTTCGATCACGAAATCTACCTGGGCCATACCATCGAATCCATCGCGCAGGAAAAAGCCGGGATTCTAAAACCCGGCGTTCCCGCGGTCTTCGCGCGCCAGCGCGGCGACGCGGCGGCGGTGCTCGAACAGCGCGCTGCGCAGCTCGGCATTCCCGTTCGCCGCGCCGCGGATTTTGAAATTCGCAACCTGGAAATCGACGCACGCGGGTCGCGATTTTCGGGGATCGTCTGCCCGCTCGCGGGCGAGCACCAGATCGACAACACCATCACCGCCGCGCTGGCGCTCAAATCGCTGGGCGTCGATCCGCGCGGGATTCGCGAGACGCGCTGGCCGGGAAGGCTGGAGCACGTGGCTCCCAATCCCGACATCATTCTGGACGGAGCCCACAATCCCGCGGGCGCGCGCGCGGTGGCGCGATATCTTGATCGCTTCTATCCGGACCGCGCGTTGCATTTGGTCTTTGGCGCGATGCGCGATAAATCCGTGGAGGAGATCGCGGGAGTTCTGTTCTCCTATGCCCGCGATTTGATTTTGACCGCGGCGGACAACCCGCGGGCGGTGCGCCCCGAGATTCTGGCAGAGTTGGCCGGCCGAGGCGAGACTGCGCCCGACGTGGCCACGGCGATCCGGCTTGCGCGCGGGCGCGCTTCGGCGGACGACTTGATTCTGATCACAGGCTCACTGTTCCTGGTCGGAGAAGCGCGCGCGATCTTCACGCGGGCCACGCAAACCGTCCGAGACGTCACTGCTCCGGCTTGAACTCGGCGCGCACCTGCGCGCCGGCAGTGAGCGAATCCGGCGGATTCACGATGACCGCGTCCTTTTCCGTCAGCCCGCTGGTGACTTCGACCTCGGTACCGTAATCGCGGCCGAGGGTCACCGGAACCAGCTCAGCTCTGCCGTCGCGCACGATGCCGATCCGCAGGTTCTCCGCGCGAAAAATCAGCGCCGTTACCGGGACCATCAGCGCGGCGGCCTGCTCCGGCAGCTTCAGGTGCACTTCCGCGAACGCACCCGGAAGCAGAACGCCCGACGTGTTGTCGATATCGACTTCGGTCAGCAGCGTTCGCGTGGCGGTGTCGATGGCGTTGGTGTTGCGCGCGATCTTGCCGATGAACTTGCGCCCGGGAAACTCGATCAGCGTCAGCTCCGCCGTCCGGCCCGGCACCGCCGCGTCCGAATTGAGCTGCGGAACGCTGACGAAGACGCGCAGCTTGTCGATCGCGGCCATGTGGAACAGCTCCTGCGCCGTGCCGCCGTTGCCCGCGTTGATCAGTTGTCCGATATCCATGTTCCTCGCCGTGATCACTCCTTCGAACGGCGCGGTCACCTTTTCGAATCCCACCAGTTGCTCCAGCCGTTTGACGTTGGCCTCCTGGGAGGCGACCGTGGCTTTGTACGCCTCGTACGCACCCACCTCGTTGTCTACGTCCTGCTTGGCGATGGCATCCAGCTTGAGGAGATTCTGATAGCGCTGCATGGTCAACTGGGCCAGCTCCAGGTTGGCCTGCGCCGTGGCCAGGTCGGCGCGCGCCTGCGAGAGCTGCTGATCGACTTCCGGCGATTCGATCTCCGCCAGAAGCTGTCCGGCCTTCACTCGCGTGCCGATATCGGTGTACCACTTCTTCAGGTATCCGCTGGTGCGCGCGTAAATCGGCGAATCGACGAACGCCTGGATGTTGCCCGGCAGCACGATCTCGTCCTTCATCCCACCGCGCCGCGGATGGATCACGGCCACCGGGGGAACCGCCTGCTCCAGCGTTTCCTGCTTGACGATCGCCGCCGCTCGGATGCGCGAGCTGATGCCGCGCACCACCACTGCACTCACCACCACAAGGGCGGCCGCTACCAACAGAATGATCTTAAGAATGCGAGCCATCTTGGATTATGGATTCGAGGGCCGGGCGCCGCGATGCAGCAGGCTGAAAACGACCGGTACAAAGAATAGGGTAGCAACTGTCGCCAGCATCAGTCCTCCGATCACCGCACGGCCCAAGGGAGCGTTCTGCTCGCCGCCCTCGCCCAGCCCCAGCGCCATCGGCACCATGCCGATGATCATCGCGAGCGCGGTCATCAGCACGGGGCGGAAGCGCACGAACCCCGCGTCGAGCGCCGCCTGCTGCGGAGTTTCGCCCGCCGCCAGCCGCTCCCGCGCGAAGCTCACCACCAGAATGCTGTTGGCAGTCGCCACGCCCACGCTCATGATCGATCCCATCAGCGCGGGCACGCTGATGGTGGTGTGCGTGGCAAACAGGAACATCACGATTCCCGCGAGCGCCGCGGGCAGCGCGGTAATAATGATAAACGGATCGAGCCAGGACTGGAAATTCACCACGATCAGCGCGTACACCAGCACGATCGCCAGCGCCAGGCCGCCGAGCATCCCATTGAAAGAGGTGCGCATGGTCTGGATCTGGCCGCGCACGGTGATCGTGGAGCCGCGCGGCAACCTCTTGCGATTGGCGTCCACGACGCGGTCCACATCGCGAGCCACCGAACCCAGGTCGCGATCCTGCACCGATCCGAAAATATCCACCACGCGCTCGATATCGTAGTGCGAAACCACGGCGAGCCCCGCGCCGCGGCTGGTGCTGGCCACGTCCCCGATAATCTCCGGGCGGATCATCTTGGCGCCCGAAATAGGAATGTCCTTGAGGTTGTCAAGCGAGGTCAGGTCATACTGCGGCGCCTGCGTCACTACGGAATAGCTCACGCCGTTGCGCGGATCGAGCCAGAACGACGGCGCCGTCTGAAAGCTCCCGCTCAGCGAGACCAGCGCGCTGTTCGCGACGTCGTACTGCGTGTAGCCGCTCTCTTCGGCCTTGGTGCGATCGACGGTGATGTGAATTTTGGGCTGATCGAAGGGCTGGTGGATGCGCAAATCGGTGGTGCCGGGAATGGTTTTGACCTGTTCGAGCAGATTGGCCGCGAACTGGCGGCTCGCCTCGGCGTCGTGTCCCCCGATCTGGATATCGATGGGCGCGGGCAGGCCAAAATTCAGGATCTGGCTGACCATGTCGGCGGGAATGAAATAGAACGCCACGCCGGGAAATTCGCGCGGCAGGCGATTGCGAAGCTCGCGCACGTAATCGCCGGTGGGGCGGTGCTTTTCGGTGAGCGAAACCAGAACATCGGCATCCATGGTGCCGATGGGCTGCGAAACGCTGTACGACATGTTGATGGAGCTGTACGGCATGCCGATGTTATCGACGATGCTCGAAATCTCCTGCGCCGGGATCATGCGCTTGATCGAAGCCTCTACCTCGTCGCCGAGCTTCGCCGTTTCCTCGATTCGCGTGGCCGTTTTGGCGCGGAAGTGAAGATCGAAGCGGCCCGCATCGATGGAGGGGAAGAAGTCCTGGCCCAGCCAGGGGAACAGCAGGAATACGGCCAGGCTCGCCCCTAGAAATGACGGCAGGAACAGCCAGTGATGGCGGATGCAGGCGGCGAGCAGGTTGCGGAAGGAATCCCGAACGCGGCTCTCGCCCCGTTCGAAGGCACGCTGCAAACGCGCTGGAATATTCCAGGCGGCCGGCGGCGAGGCGTGTTCCTGCCCGCTGTGAGCCTTGAGCAGGTACATCGCCAGCGTGGGCACCAGGGTGCGGGACAGCAGGTACGAGGCAAGCATCGCGAACACCACCGCCTCCGCCATCGGCATGAACAGATAGCGCGGGATGCCGGTCAGAAAGAACATCGGCAGGAACACGATGCAGATGCACAGCGTCGAAACCAGGGCGGGGACGGCGATCTGCCGCGCGCCTTCGAGAATCGCGGGGATCACCTCGGAATTGTGGCCCAGGTTGCGATGGATATTTTCGATGGTCACCGTCGCGTCATCCACCAGGATGCCCACCGCCAGCGCCAGCCCGCCGAGCGTCATGATGTTGATGGTCTCACCCAGCGCGCTCAGCACGATGATCGACGTCAGAATCGATAGCGGGATCGACACCGCGATGATCAGCGTGCTGCGCCAGCTTCCCAGGAACAGCAGAATCATAAGCGCGGTGAGGAGCGCCGCGATGACCGCCTCCCGGATTACTCCGTTTACCGACGCGCGCACGAAAATCGACTGATCGTTGATGGGATCGATCTTGAGCTGCGGCGGCAGCGTGGCCGCGATCGCCGGCAGCGCCGCCTTCACGTCCCGCACGATATCCAGCGTAGAGGTCTGCCCCACCTTCATGATCTGCATCAGCACGCCACGCTCGCCGTCGCGCCGCACGATGTTGGTCTGCGGCGAAAATCCGTCGCGCACGTGACCGATATCGCGAATGTAGATGGTCGCGTTGCCGACCGACTTGATGGGCAGATCGTTCAGCTCCGCCACGCGCACCGGGCTGCTGTTCAGATCGACGTCATACTCGAACTGTCCGATCTTCGAAGTGCCGGAGGGCAGAATCAGATTCTGCTCGCCAATGGCGGCGACCACGTCGGCGGGCGAGAGACCCTTCGCCTGGAGCAGATCCGGGCGGATATCGACCATGATCTGGCGCTGTTTTCCGCCGTAAGGATATGGAATCGCCGCACCCTGCACGGTGGCGAGCGCGGTGCGGATCTGCTGCGTGGCGAAATCGAAAAGCTGCTGCTCGTTTAGCCCTTTGCCGGAAAGGCCGAGTTGTAAGATCGGCACGCTCGACGCGCTGTAAACAAGGATGTAGGGCGGGATGGTTCCGGGCGGCATCTGGCGCACGCTCGATTGCGCGAGCGCGGTCACCTGCGCCACCGCCATCTCGATCTTCACGTTGGGATGGAAATAAATTTTGACGATGCTGCGCCCGTTCACCGTGGTCGATTCGATGTGATCCATATCGACGACCGAGGTGGTGAGGCCGCGCTCGAACCCGGTGGTGATGCGCTCCTCCATCTCTTCGGCGGCGAGGCCGGTGTAGTTCCACAGCACCGCGACGATCGGAATGTTGACGTTGGGAAAAATGTCGACCGGGGTCCGCTGGATCACTAGTGGGCTGATGATCAGGATCAACAGCGCGACCACGACAAATGTATACGGACGGTTTAATGCGACTCGGACAATCCACATACGGCGATACTTTTATGGTAGTTCCCCGGGGGGCTCCAATGCCTAAGCCGTTCGGCAGATTGAGGAAAGCATTCGCGGTTCGTCGCCCGCGGTTACTCCAACTTTGCAATAAACTTCGCCGACGCCTCCATCACCGCTTCCGGCTGGTCGAAATGCGCGGAATGGCGGCAATTTTCGAGTTTCAACAATTCCACGTCCGGCGACAGCCGCGCGATGCGATCGAGGTGCTCCATCGTGCCGTATTCGTCGTCCCAGCCTTGGATTGCCAGAATGGGACATTCGATTTTCGGCAGAAATTCTTCGATACTCCAGTCGCGAAAACCGGGGCGCAGCCAGATTTCGCTCCATGCGCGAAAGGTGGAATCGGCATGGTTGTGGTACCGCGCCAGTTTCTCGCGCAGCTTGCCCGAATCGTAGTTGCGCTGCGTGGCGCGGATCGACGTGATGGCGACCTCCTCGATGAAAACGTGCGGCGCGAGCGCAATCACGCCGCGCGGCGCGTAAGCGTCAGAGGAATGATGCGTGCCCGCATAAATCAGCGCGATCGAGGCTCCGTCGCTGTGGCCGAACAGAATGGGCCGCTCGATTTTCAATTTCTTGAGCAAATCCGGCAGCGCTTCGAGCGCCTCCGAGTGCATGAAATACGGCCCGAACGGCGCCGTCAGCGGGTCCGACTTCCCGTAGCCGTAACGCGAATAGATCAGCGCGCCGCAACCGGTCCGTTCCGCAAGCCGGCGCGGAAAATCCTTCCACATCGCCACGGATCCGAGCCCTTCGTGCAGAAATACGATGACCGGGTCGCCGGGGATCCTTTCGTACTCCAGCGTGTGTCCGCCCGCCTGGACGAACGTCATCGGGCGATTGACTTGATCTGCAAGTACTCCTCGAGCCCGTACAGTCCCATCTCGCGCCCCACTCCGGACTGCTTGTACCCTCCGAATGGCGCCAGCGGATTGTAGCGGCCGCCGTTCACGTCCACCTGTCCGGCGCGGATGCGCCGCGCCACGCGCATGGCCCGCTCGGCGTCGCCCGACCAGACGCCGCCGGCCAGGCCGTAGATCGTATCGTTGGCGATGCGCACCGCTTCGTCTTCGGAATCGTAGGGCAGAATCGAAAGCACCGGCCCGAAAATTTCCTCCTGCGCGATCGCCATGGGCGATTTTACATCGGCGAAAATGGTCGGCTCGACATAGTAGCCCTTGGCAAATCCCGGACGCCCCCCGCCGGCGGCCAGCGTCGCGCCTTCGGTTCTGCCTTTGGCGATGTAGCCCTCCACGCGCTCGCGCTGCCTGGCTGAAATGAGCGGACCCAGGCGCGTGTTCGGATCGAGCGGATCGCCCACGGTGAGCCCCGCGACCGCTTTCTTGGCCAGATCAATCGCGTCCTGCTGCCGCGCCCTGGGCACCAGCATCCGCGTCCACGCCGAGCAGGTCTGCCCCGAATTGAGCATCGCGTTGCGCGCGCCGCTGGGCACGGCTTTCTCCAACGGCGCGTCATCGAGAATCACGCACGCCGATTTTCCGCCCAGCTCGAGCGTGACCTTTTTGATGGTATCGGCGGCGATCGCGGCCACTCGCTTGCCGGCCCGCACCGATCCGGTGAAGCTGACCATGTCGACCAGCGGGTGCGTGGCGATGGCTTCGCCGACCACCGGTCCGTAACCCGTGACGATGTTCAGCACGCCCGCCGGCAGCCCGATCTCCATCGCAGTCTCGGCGAGCAGCATCGCGTTGAGGGGTGCGAGTTCGCTGGGCTTCAAGACCACAGTGCAACCGGCGGCCAGCGCCGGCGCAACCTTTGCCATGATCTGGTGCAGCGGATAATTCCACGGCGTGATCGCTCCCGCGACACCCGCGGCTTCGCGCACCACCAACGAATTGCCGATTTCGTGTTCCAGCCTGGCCTCGCGCAACAGCTTCACGTAGCTGGATGTGACTGTTACCGGAAGGCCGGCCTGAATCGACGTGGCGATAGAAATGGGAGATCCCACCTCCATCGCGATGGTCCGCGCGATCTGCTCCGTGCGCCTCTTGAGCGCGTCGGCGAGCTTCTCCAGCCATTCGGCGCGTTCCTCCCGCAGCGTCGCCGACCACGAATCGAACGCGCGCCGCGCCGCTTGGGCCGCGCAATTCACGTCCGCGGGTGTGCCCTCGGGAATGGAGCCGATCACTTCCTCGGTCGACGCCGAAAGAACGTCGATTTTCTTCGTCGTCGCGGCGGAATGCCAGCGGCCGTCAATGTACATTTGGGAGTAGTGCATCGAGCGCAGGATAGCAAACGCACATGCGCCGGTATCGCCCCCGTACGCGCGAGCTGAAGTGTCCGTGTGAAAAAGGGGACAGCCTACTCTGTCCCCAGGCGCAAGCTGTTGAACCGGCGACAAACGGACGGAGTGGACAGAGCGGGCTGTCCCCTTTTTCACACGGACACTTCAGGTCGCGCGTTCGCGATCGGTTCACATTACGTTCAGGGCTTCACCACCGCGCGCAGGAACGCGAGGATCGATTCAAGCTCGTCGTCTTTATACGATGCCAGCATCCCTTCATGCCG
>Ga0335077_10002310_pt1 | contig 22772 bp, 20 predicted proteins | sample Lox_Sample_31_FD_207151 | JGI IMG/M metagenome (GOLD analysis project Ga0335077, IMG submission 207151) | Soil microbial communities from Loxahatchee National Wildlife Refuge, Florida, United States - Lox_Sample_3.1 | ecosystem: Environmental > Terrestrial > Soil > Wetlands | place: USA...
CGTAAGATCCCTCGCGCAGGGGCCGTCGGGATGACATGCTTGTCCGGCAACGCTACTTGTTAGGCAAAGCCACCCGGGGGCGCTCCAATCCCTCCGGCTTAACCGGCAGCGATCTGGGCCTCTTGCGCCTTTTTCGCACGCAGCGCTTGCAGAAAGAAAAAGATCACAACTTGTGCGATCAATGCCGCCGTGCTGTCGAGAATCACATCGCTTACCACCCCTGTACGGGACGGAAGGTAGGTTTGGTGCCATTCGTCGAGACTGGCTACTAACGTGGACATGAAAAATGCAATGCCCGCCCAGCGCAGGGACCAGTCAAGCCGTAGCGATCGGGCACTCCTGCCCGCTTGCCGGATAAAACTCTCCGACCTGAACAGCGTGGCGCGCCACGCGCGAAACAGCAGCATGCTTAGTGTGAAGTAGCCGACGAAGTGCCCGGCCTTTCGAATGTAATGATGCCAGATCGCGAAACGAGCGGGATCAAGGCCAAAGAGAAAATGCAAAATCGGATACAAGATTCGACTGGTATAAGCCGATGAGAGGTATTGCGTGGACTCGATGGCGATCACCATTAGCCACAATCCCGCCGCGATCCAAACTTTCAGTAATTGCTTCTGGTCAGGGGTCAAGAGCGAACTTCCGATGGAGCCTCGAGGGACAGACTACGCCGATCTATTCCACCGCGTAGTTGGGGGCTTCGCGCGTGATCACCACATCGTGTACGTGGCTCTCACGCAGTCCCGCCATGCTGATGCGCACGAATCGCGCTTTCTGCTGCAACTCGGCGATGCTGCCGCACCCGCAATAGCCCATGCCTGATTTCACTCCGCCCACCATCTGGTGGACGATCATGGCCACCGAGCCGCGATACGGCACTCGTCCTTCAATTCCTTCAGGAACCAATTTCGCCAGCCGATTCGATTCCTCATCGATCACCGGCATGGCGGTGGATGCGTCGCCACCATTGTCCTGGAAATACCGTTCGGCTCCGGCCGATCCCGCCGCCATAGCTCCGAGCGATCCCATGCCGCGATAGGATTTGAAAGTCCGTCCTTGATAGAGGATCAATTCGCCCGGACTTTCGTCAGTTCCAGCAAACAGTGAACCGATCATTACCGCGGCCGCGCCCGCCGCCAGCGCTTTCGTGATATCGCCGGAGTATTTAATGCCTCCGTCAGCAATTACAGGAATGCCAGCATCCTTTGTGGCCCGATAGGCTTCTGCGATTGCCGTAATCTGCGGCACACCCGCTCCGGTCACCACCCGCGTGGTGCAGATCGAGCCCGGTCCGATACCAACCTTCACCGCATCCACGCCGACACGAGTCAATTCGCAGGCGCCATCGAAGGTCGCCACGTTGCCGGCAATCAGATCCAACTCGGGAAGCTTGGATTTTACCTGGCGAATTGCTTCCAGCACCCGTATCGAGTGCCCGTGGGCGCTGTCTAATGCCAGCAGATCCACTTTCGCTTTCGCCAGTTCCTGCGCCCGTTCCAGAAAATCGCCCGTGGCGCCAATTGCGGCGCCGACGCGCAGTCTGCCGTGCGAATCCTTCGCCGCATTCGGATATTTCAGCTTCTTCTGAATGTCTTTAACCGTGATCAGCCCTTTAAGGTTGTACTTGTCATCAACCACCAGCAGCTTCTCCACCCGATGCTTGTGCAAAATTTTCTCGGCTTCTTCCAGCGTCGTCCCCACCGGCACTGTGATCAGGTTGTCTTTCGTCATGACTTTGCTGATGGGAATATCGAAACGAGTCTCAAAGCGTAGATCGCGATTGGTGAGAATGCCAACCAGCTTTCCGCTCTTGGTGATCGGCACGCCCGAAATCTTGTATTTCCGCATCACTTCCAGCGCGTCGGAGACTTTGGCCTCAGGCGACATCGTCACCGGATCGACGATCATGCCGCTTTCCGAGCGCTTTACTTTGTCCACTTCGTTGGCCTGCTGCTCGATCGTCAGATTGCGGTGGATGATCCCCACTCCGCCCTGTTGCGCCAATCCAATCGCCATGTGCGATTCAGTCACTGTGTCCATGGCCGCGCTGATGATGGGAATATTCAGCCGGATATTTCGCGTAAGCTGCGTCTGCGTGTTGGCCAGCGCCGGCACCACATCGGAGCGTGCAGGCAGAAGCAACACGTCGTCGAAAGTGAGCGCCTCAGGAACAGGGAAGTGAATCATAATTTTCTCGGCCGCGAAGTAGTTTCTATTCTAGAGACGCTGGCCCGATTGAGCAAACTCCAACCCGTTGCTGTCTACGCTATCACCCGTCTGAATTGTCATCCCGATTTTCGCATCCGCTCACGCAAATCGCGGCGAGCAAAATAAGCTGTCGTTGAAAGCAACCGCCCGGAATTCGCTCACGAGTACGTGCACTCTAAAAAGCACCCAAACGAAAATACGCCTTTAAATTCCGTGACTCAGTGCCTCCGTAGTGGAAATCTCGGCCCGTGGCCGCGTTGTTTTTTGCCCTCGGACGGCGTATACTCTGATTTTGAAAACTGTTGTGTAGTTACCAGAGGTTGGCGAAGCACACCAGTGGGCGCAAGCCCACTTTTTAGTTTCAGCTATGCTCGCCTTCACGCAACAGTGGGCTAAGTTGCTGGTTTCATGGCATTTGAGCTCGGTCCGGTGCGTGAGATTGCGGAGCGGGTGGCGGCCTCCTATGGGCTGGAGGTGGTCGATGTGGAAATGCGCGGCGGTGGTAAAGGCCGCATGTTGCGCATCGTGATTGATAAACCTGCAGGGGGTATCGACAACCCTGCGGGTGTCACGCACGAAGATTGTGCGAACCTGAGCCGGGAAGTAAGCACGATCCTTGATGTCGAGGATGTGGTTCCCGGCGGCTCGTATGTACTGGAAGTTTCGTCGCCGGGTCTGGATCGCAAGTTGTCGCGGCCGGCGGATTTTGAGCGTTTCACCGGCAGCCGGGTGAGGCTGACGACGCGGGATCCGGTGAATGGGAATCGGCACTTTGTGGGGCGGCTTCAGAATTTTCACGACGGCCGCCTGACGCTGCAGCTGGACGGCGAGCGCAAGAAGTCCCGGGTTCCGGAGATCACTGCGCAGAAACTTGATATCGAACTGGCCAACGTCGAAAAAGCGAACCTAGTACCGGAAATTTAGGAGTCCGTAGCTAGCAGTCGGGAGTCAGCTACTGGGTTCGCGCGCGCTGACTACTGACTTCTGGCCATTGACTACTTGGATTTTTATGGCAAGTGAGCTTTACAACACTATTGATGCCCTGAGTCGGGAAAAGGGAATTGATCCGCAGATTGTAGTGAGCGCGGTGGAAGACGCGATTGTTGTCGCCACGCGAAAGTACTACAAGACCCAGGAAAATCTGCGCGCGGAACTCGACAAAGACACCGGCAAGATTCGTGCCTTTGCAGTGAAAATTGTGGTGGAGAATCCTGAGCAGGTGGAAGACCCACTTCTGCAGGTGACGATTGACGAGGCGCGCAAAGTCGATCCCAACGTGACCATCGGCGGGGAATTGCAAATTCCCAAAGCCACCGAAGGAATTCTGGGACGCATAGCCGCACAGCTTGCGAAGCAAGTCATTTTCCAGAAGGTCCGCGAGGCCGAGCGTGACACTGTTTTCAACGAATATATCGGGAGGGTGGGAGAGATTGTTAACGCGACGGTAAAGCGGATTGAAGGCCCGGATGTGATTTTCGACATCGGCAAGGCGGAAGCGCGCATGCCGCGCAAGGAGCAGTCGCGGCTGGAGTCTTTCGCGATTGGCGAGCGGGTGCGGGTGGTGATTGCCAGAGTCGAAAAGGCTTCCAAAGGTCCGGCGGTTGTCGTTTCCCGCGCGGCGCCGGAGCTCGTACAGCACCTGTTCCAGACGGAAGTTCCTGAAATTTACGATGGTACAGTGGTCATTCGCGCGATCGCACGTGAAGCCGGCGAGCGCACGAAGATCGCGGTCATGTCGAAGGACAAGGACGTGGACGCGGTGGGCGCCTGTGTCGGCATGAAAGGCATGCGCGTGCAATCCATCATCCGCGAGTTGCGCGGCGAGAAGATCGACATTATCGAGTATCACGAGGACCCGGTTACGTTTGCCGAGAAAGCGTTGCAGCCGGCCAAAGTGAGCCGCGTGACCGTGCTCGATACTGCAGAGAAGCACTTGGAAGTTGTTGTGGACGACAGCCAGCTCTCGCTTGCCATCGGCAAGAAAGGCCAGAACGTTCGCCTGGCCGCGAAGCTGCTGGGCTGGAAGATCGACATCAAGAGCGAAGAAGAGAAGCGCCAGGAAGTGGAGCAGCAGATGTCGCAACTGGTGACCGTGAGCGCGACTCCATTGGAGAACGTGCCCGGCTTGGGCGAAGGCTTGATTGAGAAGCTGACGGCTGCTGGGGTGACGAGCGTCGAGGCTCTGGCCGATATGACACCGGAGCAGCTTGAGGCCATCGAGGGGATCGGTCCCAAGACGATAGAAAAGATCAGTGTCGCGGTCAGTGACTTCTTCTCGAACCTGGAAGCCAGCGCTGCCACTGAGGCGCCGCCGATGTCCGAGACGGCTGAAGTTCAGGAGACTGGATCAGAAGCGGTCGAGGAATCGGCAGCCGAGGCAGCACCAGCAGAGGACGTCGCGCAGGAAGTTCGCGAACCGGAGCCTGGATCGCCGGAACCTGAGCCGTCGACGGAAGATCCAGCAAAGGAGCAGGCATCTTCGGAAGGCCAGGAATAATCTTTTGCGGAAATCGAAGCCGTGAGGTTGACATGAAGACTTAGCGGATTGAGCGGAGGAACAAAGGGGCGGATGAGTAAGATTCGAATCAACGATCTGGCAAGAGAGCTGGAAGTTAAAAGCAAGGCCATTCTCGATGTGCTTTCGGAGATCGGAGTCACCGAGAAGAAGACCCATTCCAGTTCGCTGGAAGAGCACGAAGCGGAGAGGGTTCGCGCAAAATTGCGCGGTAGTGCAGCCGAAAGCCATGCAGCCGCCAGGTCGGCGCGTCCGAGCCGCCCAGCAGCCGACGAGATTAAGACCAAAATTGACCTTTCACATATCTCTCGGCCCGGTGATGTTCTTTCCGCCATCCGCAAGCAGCACGTGCCAGCCGCTCCACCCGCCCGGCCTCCGGTCGCACCGGTTGCGGTTGAAACAAAACCGGCTGCCGCAGCGCCCACAGTTGCTAAACCTGCGCTGCCCCCGCCACCTCCAAAAGTTGTTGCGCCAACTCCTACACTCCGTCCGACATACACTGTACCGACTGCGCCAGCCGCTCCCAGTGCACAGCCTCCTGCAGCGCCGCCCACCGCTCCGGCATCGGCAGCTCGGGTGCCTCACGCAACAGCTCAGGCGTCAACCGCCGCACCGCCTTCGTCAGTTCAGCCGTCAGCGCCACTTGCGACGAAACCTGCGGCACCAGCGGCTCCGGCGCGTCCGGCCGCCGCGCCGCCGCGCATGATTGTTCCCCAAACCGGGCCCCGTCCGGTTTACAAAGCGCCTGTCGGATCAACCGCGTCAGGCGCGCCCGCACGTGTGCCGGGCCGGCCGGTGCCGGGGCAGCCGATTTTTCAGCGGCCACGACCAGCAGCACCAGCGCCAGGGCGCCCAACATTGCGGCCGGGTGAGCGACGGCCGATGCATCCGACGCGGCAGTCGCCGACCGGCACTCGCCCACTTGGGGTTGGCCCGGGATTGCCGCCGCCAGGTCCTACACGGCCAGGAGCGCGCCCAGGCGCACCAGCGCGCAGGCCGGGACAGCGTTACATTCCACGCGGTGTAAAAGAAGGCCCGATGAAGGGCTTCGTTCCACCACCGCGGCTGACGCTTTCGAATGAGCCGCAGCCCATCACCCGCAGCATCACGATTGCAGAAGGAATTAGCGTCAAGGATTTAGCGGAGAAGCTCGGAATTCGTGCGAAGGATTTGATTGCCCGGTTGCTCGCGCGCGGGGTTTTCGCGACTATCAATCAGACTCTCGATGCCGAACTAGCCAGCGAGATGGCGCGATTCTTTGGAGCGGAGACCAATGTCATCAGCTTTGAAGAGCAGGCTGCCAAGGAAGTTGCCGAAACCGGCGTCGGGGAAGAAGGCGCCGCGAGCGAAGCTGTGCCACGGCCTCCCGTTGTCACCATCATGGGGCACGTCGATCATGGCAAGACGACTTTGCTCGATTCGATTCGTTCTACGGATGTCGCCGGCGGCGAGGCGGGCGGAATCACGCAGCATATCGGTGCTTATAAAGTTACGATTCAGGATAAGCAATCGCCGGCCTACGGGCGGCAGATCGTGTTCCTCGATACGCCAGGCCATGAAGCTTTCACGCGCATGCGTTCACGGGGCGCCAAAGCTACGGACATTGTTGTGCTGGTCGTTGCTGCCGACGATGGCGTCATGCCGCAGACTCTCGAAGCCATTGATCACGCCCATGCGGCCGAAGTGCCGATCATCGTTGCAGTCAATAAAATTGACAAACCAGACGCGCTGCCCGAACGAGTGAAGAAGCAGCTGGCCGATCGCGGCTTGCTGCCGGAGGATTGGGGCGGAACCACGGTTTTCGTTGACGTGTCCGCGAAGCAGAAGACCAATCTGAATCTGCTGATGGAAATGATCTGCCTGGTTGCAGATCTGCAGGAACTGAAAGCTACGCCCGACCGTCCAGCAACCGGTGTGGTTCTCGAAGCCAAGTTGGATCGCGGACGCGGGCCGGTAGCAACCGTGCTGGTGCAAAACGGTACCTTGCGAACTGGCGACAACTTTGTCGTGGGTAATGTCTATGGCAAAGTACGTGCCATGCTGGACGATCGCGGCAACCAACTCGAGGAAGCTCCGCCGTCCACGCCGGTTGAGATTCTTGGCATGGAAGGCTTGCCCCAGGCCGGTGACCAATTCCTCGTCGTCGCGGACCGTGACAAGGCTCGTGGCATCTCCGATTACCGCGAACAAAAGGCGCGCGAAGCCGCTCTGGCGAAGAGTTCGCGTGTTTCGCTCGAAGGCCTCGCTGAGCAGATGAAGACCGCCGGCACCAAAGAACTCAACATCATTTTGAAAGGCGATGTTCAGGGTTCGGTGGAAGTCCTGAGCGACTTGCTTGGCAAACTTTCGACGGAGAAAGTGCGTTTGAAGGTTCTGCGTACCGGTGTGGGCGCGATCACGGAGAGCGACGTCCTGCTGGCCTCGGCGTCGAACGCCATCATTATCGGGTTCAATGTGCGCCCGGAGCGCAAAGCCCAAGAATTAGCCGAGCAGGAAAAAGTCGACATCCGGCTGCACTCGATCATTTACGAGCTGCAGGATGAGATCAAGCGCGCCATGAGCGGTCTGCTCGAACCCACAATCAAAGAAACATACCAGGGCCGCGCTGAAGTGCTGGAAACGTTCCGCATTCCCAAAGTCGGCACCGTTGCCGGATGCCGCGTGACCGACGGACTTATCAAGCGCGATTCGGAAGTGCGGCTGCTGCGTGACAACGTGGTGATCTTCAAAGGTAAGGTCGGATCACTGCGCCGCTTCAAAGATGATGCCAGCGAAGTCCGCAACGGCATGGAGTGCGGCATCTCGATTTCCAACTACGGCGACATCAAAGTGGGCGATGTGATCGAGGCCTTCGTGACCGAGAGAATCGCCGCCGAAGTGATCGCGTAAGAAAGGGTCGCGCTGATCGGCCCATGCCTCGAATCTGGGGGACTGTGTAACACTTACAACTGCAGGCCCACTAGCCAATCCATTTGCTGCGAACAATGTTCCTGGAATGTTTTCACGGGATGCTATGGCTGCGAGGATGCGTTCAAGTGCTAACGGCATAGTGCCGTTAGCCAGGAGGTGGACAATGAGTTCGCGCATGATCTTATGTGCGATGTTCATAATCGCCACGAGCGCCCTGCTTACCGCGCAGCAAGACGATCTTGGCGGCCGTGCTCATCAACTGGAACACCAGAGACGCAATCGGGCCTGGAGGCCTGAGAACGGTGTAATCATCTCATGGTTAGCGAAATCGGCAGAACCCGCCCTGAATCAAATCCAGATATTCGATAGGCAGGGAGCCACACTGGCAAGCGTGCGGGTCCTCGCCGCGGTGAAGGATGCTGAAAGCGTTGGCATCTATGACGTCTCGGCACGGCCGAACGAGATGATTGCCGTAGCGGCTGTCTATGTTGGCAAACGCCGCCTTGGTAGTGCTGCCTCGCTGTTGTTGTTCGATTTCCGGGGAAAGCTGTTGTCCGCCTATGCGCTTGCACCTTCACGGGAGATATATCGGCTCTCGCTGGATGACGACCTTAACGTGTGGACCCTCACAACGGGTTCCGGTAGCGAAGATCCTTGGCAGGCTCCGATGGTGGTCGAGTACGGTCGAACGGGAACGGAAAAGAGGAGCCTGCTGCGACGGGGTGCGTTTCCCCTGCACGCCAAGAGTATAGAGGAGAACTCAAAGATAGGAGGCGTGTTTAGCGGGTATGAATGGGGAGTTTTCTGGTTTTGGTTACCCGGTTCAACCGATCTGGTAACCATTGAAACCGTCGATGGCAAGTCCTCCGTCAGAAAAACCGGACTGCCATCGGGACTTATAACCCCTTTGCACATCGCCAGGCAGGCCTCAGGAACTCTGTTGGCTGAGGTTCGTGAGCAGGACCAGCAGACAGGAACTCCCCGCAGGAGCTATTACAGCTGGTCACCATCTGATGGTACGTGGGTAAGCGTAAGTCCGCAGTGCCGTGGGGAGTATAGGCTGATCGGTGCCGACCACGGGCAAGATGTCTTTGTAAATCCAGATCAATCGTTCTGTACGTCGCCTAATCACGAATAGAGCTGACTCGGTGCCAGGAATGAACTCGACTGCAACCGGAAGGCTCGGCTCGCAGACACTGATTGCTCACGGCTACATTGACTGTGGCACCCTCTGAGTACACGCGACCAAGATGTTCAAGCGCCTTGGAGTGCCTTGTCCAACAGTTCCACATCCTCGCCTTTCGCGCCCTCTAGAAAGGCAATCCATGTGCTGGTGTCGGCGGCGCCCAATACCTCTGGTAGCGCCTTGCGATACAATTCTGGGCTGTTGTCCCCGAGGAATCATGAGCGCAAGAAGATTATTACTGATATTGGCTCTACTGCTGAGCGCATCGGCCTTATCCCAGGTTGCGCCAACTCATTTTGACGGCAAGACCTGGTGGGAGTACGTCAAGGTTCTGGCTGCCGACAACATGGAAGGCCGAGAAACTGGCAGCAAAGGATTGCAGGCAGCAGAAGCCTACGTGGTCACCCAATTGAAGCAGGCGGGACTGCAACCCGCGGGAACCAACGGCTACTACCAGCCGGTGAAGTTTGAGTCGCGGGAAATCGTCGAGAAAGATTCGAGCCTTGCACTTATCCGCGACGGGAAGACTGAGCCGCTAACCCTGGGTGAAGATGCGTTCTTTGGCACACGGGTGGATCTGGCGCCATCGGTGGAAGCACCGCTGGTGTTTGTGGGTTGGGGCCTGACTGTTCCGGAACAGAATTACAACGATCTCGCCGGCCTAGACCTCAAGGGCAAAGTCGCGGTCCTGGTCAGTGGTTTTCCTTCAGACATTCCCGGCGCACTGGCGGCGCATTACCAGTCTTCCGCGCAACGATGGAAAGCGTTTCGAAAAGCAGGGGCGATCGGCATTGTCGGAATTCCCAATCCTGCTTCGATGGACATTCCCTGGTCGCGCATGTCGCTCAACCGCGCGCATGTAAGCATGTCGCTGGCCGATCCCAAGTTCGATGACACCGAAGGCGAAAAACTTTCAGTCATTTTCAACCCTACCCATGCTGAGCAACTGTTTGCCGGATCGGGGCACAGCTTTCAGGAGATTATCAATGCTGCACGAGACCGCAAGCAGCTGCCGCGCTTCCCGCTTGCCGTGTCGATGAAGGCAACGGCCAAGCTTGAAAAGCACGAGGTCGACTCGGCCAATGTGATTGCCACGTTTCCGGGCAGCGATCCCGAATTGAAGAACGAATATGCCGTACTGTCGGCGCACATCGACCACATTGGAATCGGCGAACCGGTAAACGGCGACCGAATCTACAACGGCGCCATGGACAACGCGTCCGGAAGCGCCTTGCTTCTCGATGTCGCGTCTTCGTTGAAGAAATTCGGAGAGAAGCTGAAGCGCTCGGTGCTGTTTGTTTTCGTCACCGGCGAAGAAAAGGGACTGCTTGGGTCTCGCTATTTCACGGCCTATCCGACGGTGGACCGGAAAGCGCTGATCGCCGACATCAATACCGACATGTTCCTGCCGATTGTTCCGCTCGAGCTGCTAACCGTTTGGGGGCTGGCGGAATCCGATCTCGGCGATGAAGCGCGGCAGGCAGCAGAGGCGCGTGGCCTTCAGGTCCAAACCGACCCAGAGCCGCAACGCAACGTTTTCATTCGGAGTGACCAATATAATTTTATCCGCCACGGAATTCCCGCGCTGATGATGGGAGTTGCCGCCGATCCGAATTCTCCGGAGCAGAAGCAGCTTTTCAAAGAGTGGCTGACGCACCGCTATCACGCGCCCTCGGATGATTTGGATCAACCGGTGGACCTTTCTTCTGCCGCGCAGTATGAGGAAGTGGTTCGGGCATTGCTGATTTCTGTTGCCAACAACAAACAGCGGCCGCAGTGGAAGCCGGATAGCGTTTTCCGGCGGTATGCGGAGAAGCCGAGTCAGTATTGAGAAGTGCTCAGTGGCCAGTGGTCAATAACAAGGCACTGGTTCACTTACCCACTGCGCACGGGCAACTGACCACTGTTTATGATTGCTTTTCTCACCCTCGAACTCAACATCGAAGCCGCACACTCGCTCAAGGACAAGCGGCAAGTGGTGCGCAGTTTGAAGGACCGTTTGCGCGCGCATTTCAATGTTTCAGTGGCGGAACTCGACGCCAATGGCTTGTGGAATCGCGCGACGATTGGAGTGGTAAGCGTCTCGGACTCACGTGACTACCTGGATGGCCTGATGAAGAACGTGGAGCGGCAAGCCACCCGCATCGCCAACAACGGAGGCGCGGAGATCGCCGACTCATTTGTTGAATACCTCTAATTCGTTTCATTGCTAGCACGGTCAGAGTCCACACCGAAGTCACCCCCGGATGTGAAATCCTGTGTTCCAAGCGAAACGGTTTCTGATATTCTCATCCGTTTTACTCTGAGGCAAAAGTGGTGGAACGGCGCGGGCAGAAATATCATCGGGAGCGGCTGGGAGAGGCTTTGCGCGAGGAAATTGAGACTATCGTGGAAGGCGAGTTAGGCGATCCGCGGATTGGGCTGGTAAATGTAAGCCGCGTGGAACTAGCGGAAGACTCGCGATCGGCACGGGTTTTTGTGGTGGTTGAAGGCGATGCGACAGAGGCCGAGCGTTCCCTCGCCGGGCTGGCAGGAGCGGTGGGGTTTATCCGCCATGAGGTGGCGGAAAGGTTGCAATTGCGGCGGCCGCCTGAGTTGTTCTTTCAATTGGATCGATCGCAGAAATACGAAGCCCGCATCAACGAGCTGTTGAATCGGGCTAAGAAGAAAACCAAGTAGTCGGGCCAAGGATTGCGGTTGTATGTTGAAAGAAGTGCTGAAGGAAATCGCGCAGCGGCAAAAATTTCTGCTGACTTCGCACGCTCGTCCGGACGGTGATGCCATTGGTTCGGCACTGGCTTGCCGCCAAATCCTGCGGCTGATGGGCAAAGAAGCCGAGGTCGTGCTGCGCGAGGGAGTGCCGCGAATTTATCAACCACTGCCTTTTGCCGATACCGTCATCGCTGCCGAGCGCGTGAATGGCAAGTATGAGGCGGCGATCATCCTTGAGTGTGACAGCATCCAGCGTACCCGGCTGCACGGGCTCGAGGACCGGTTCTTGATCAATATTGACCATCATGTGAGCGGCCGCCCGTTTGCGCACGTGAACTGGATCGAACCGAAAGCCGTGGCTACGGCAGAACTGGTGTACAAGCTGGCGCGGGAGGCCGGAGTAAAGATTTCGCCGGAGATTGCCACGTGTATCTATACCGCGGTCCTGACCGACACCGGTTCGTTCATGTTTGAAAGCACGAACCAGCACACCTTTGCGTTAGCGCGGGAGTTGGTGTTGGCGGGGGCGGATCCGGCACAGTGCGCGCGCAATGTGTATTTTGGGCACTCCACGGCCAAGATGCGATTGCTGGGCGCGGCTCTCTCCAATCTGCACCGGGAAGGGGCCCTGGCATGGATCTGGGTCACATGCGAGCAAATGGAGCACGTCGGCGCAAAGGAAGAGGATTGTGAAGGCCTGGTCAATTATGCGCTCGCGATTCATGACGTCGAGGTAGCTGTCTTTTTCCGTGAGTTGCCGGATGGTCGCTTCCGCGTCAGCCTGCGCAGCAAGGGACAACTGAACGTTTCCACAGTAGCGGAGCATTTTGGCGGAGGCGGTCACGAATGCGCCAGTGGGTGTGCAGTCGACGGTCCATTGTCGATGGCGGTGGCGCGTGTCGTGGAGCAACTTCGCAATCATTCTTCCGTACAATAGATCTTCGCTGACATTCCGCTGACGGTCGGCGAATTGATGATTGTTGATGGGAGATGAGGCGATTCTGCAATCAAAAATCATCAATCAGAAATCGAAACTCGAGACTACGTCGTCTGCCTTCCGAACCGATTGGCTCCTGCTTGCCGGGTTTTGCGCCTTCCTCTTCTTTTATGGACTCGCCTATTTCGGACTATTAGGCGCCGACGAGCCACGGTACGCGCAGGTCGCGCGTGAGATGCTGGAGCGCCGTGACTGGATTACGCCGGTGTTTGGCGGCAAACCGTGGCTTGAGAAACCTCCTCTCTACTACTGGCAGGCAATGGTGGCATACAGCATCTTCGGAGTGAGCGACTGGGCGGCGCGTTTGCCTTCTGCAGTGGATGCCACACTGATGGTCATTGCGATTTATTTTTTTCTGCGGAGATTTCGTCCCGGGCTGCAGCTTGATGGCGCCCTCATGACCGCTTCGGCCGCGGGCGTGATCGGCTTTGCCCGCGCGGCTTCGACGGACATGCCCCTGGCTGCGGCGTTCACGATCGCGATGCTGGCTTGGTATGCGTGGTACGAGCAAGGGTCCACCATTTGCCTGGCCGGCAGTTATGTACTTCTGGGGTTGGGCACGCTGGCGAAGGGGCCGGTTGCGCCGTTCCTGGCGGTAATTATTGTCGCGCTATTTGCAGCGGCAAAGAGAGATTACAGCCTTCTCAGGCGCACACTGTGGATTCGCGGAATTGGGTTATTTTGCGTGGTCACGTTGCCGTGGTTGATCGCAGTTCAGATCAGGAATCCGGAATTCTTTCGTGTATTCATTCTTCAGCATAATCTGGCCCGGTTTGGCAGCAATCTCTACCACCACAAAGAGCCGTCCTGGTATTTCGTGCCAGTTACATTAGTGGCCCTGATTCCGTGGACGGTGCTGGCCTGCGCGTCACTGATCGGAACCGTTCCAGCGTGGAGGGCAATACGGCAGAAACAATCTCAAGATTTGAATGTATTTCTGCTGATATGGCTGTTGCTGCCAGTCATCTTTTTCTCGATCTCCCAATCGAAGCTGCCGGGTTACATCCTTCCGGCGTTGCCCGCTGGAATCTTGTTAGCGGCGGAATATGTCCGCTGCCGGTTGGCACAGAACCAGCGCCCGGGAGCCACGGTTGTGATCCTGCACTCGATTTTGGCAGCGGCGCCCCTGGTTCCCGCGCTCATGATTCAATACCTTGTGCTCCAGCATCGACTGCCCTGGACCAGGGCTAACGGCATATCGGTTGGGTTTGCCGGTGGGCTGGCGGTTGTCCTGGCACTGACTTTGCTTTCGCCGCTTGGGTGGAGCGGACTGAGGTTTACCTTGGTGCCGGTCGCCTTAGCAGTAGCGGCGGTATTGCGGTTAGGCGCGCCGTCGCTCGATGCAACGCTCTCCGTCCGTCCCGTGGCAAAGCAGATCAGCGCTTTGGAAAAAACGCGCTTGCCCCTTGCAGTTTTCCACATTTCGCGGGAAGTCGAATTCGGATTGGCCTTTTATAGAAATCAAAGGATCGACCGCTACGAGCTCGGAGAGGTTCCATCGGCGGAACATTTACTGGTTGCTCGTCAAGGAAGCCAGGTGGAAATCGCGAAGCAGGTGCCTGGGCGGCGTGTTTCGTACTTGGGCAGTTTCCTGCCGCAAGGATTGGATTACTACTGGGTGGCGGGGAAGAATCACTAGTACCATTGCCAATGACGGCTGTTAGCTTTACGTGTTCTCCGGTTTGCCTCCGGCCCACAAAGCAACTACACTCGCTTCTTGCGTCTCATAGGAGTACGCAATGGCAGCCATAGCCCGGCAGGAGCCGCGAGTGGAGATTCTCGACCTAAGGCATTTTTCGTCGGTCGACCTGCGTCCCTTGCTCGAGGAAGAAATCAACGTCTGGTCGCGGCAGCTGGCTTGGGATTACACCGGCTCCGCCGATATGATCCTGCGCTACGTGGATGCCAAGATTCTTCCCGGCTATGCGGCGATTGATCGCGGGCGCGTGTTCGGATATGCCTTCTTTGTTTACGAGGGCAGCAAGGGAGTGATCGGCGATCTTTTTGTCGGGAATGCCAACCGTGCCTCGAACTCGCATGAAGTCGAATCGCGCCTGTTGGTGCACGTGATTGAAACCTTGCAACAGTCCCCTGGCATTCATCGCGTAGAGGCCCAACTGCTGTTGCACGAAACCGGTGCAGTCGTTCGTCCGTTTCTGGAGCAGGGTTTCAGCCGGCATGCCCGGCTTTTCATGGTGCTGCCGCTGGGCAACACGGTGAAAGCAGCGCCGGTGACGCAGCCGGAAATAGAAATCCGGCGCTGGTCCGAGCAGGACTACCAATCAGCCGCAGCCATCATCACCACGTCTTATCGCGGCCACGTCGACTCCGATATCAACGACCAGTACCGCACGTTGAGCGGCTCATTGCGATTCTTGAACAATATCGTGCGCTTTCCCGGGTGCGGGACTTTCGACCCGGAGTCGTCGTTCGTGGCACAGCATAAGAAAACAAGGACCGTTGTCGGTCTAATTCTGTGCTCCCGCGTGCGGCACGATGTTGGACACGTGACCCAGGTCTGTGTGTTGCCGGAATACCGTTCGCTGCGAATCGGCGAAATGCTGATGGGTTGTACGGCTGCGAATCTCCGGCAGCGGAAGTTTTCTCTTCTGTCACTAACCGTGACTGAAGCCAACAAACGCGCCGTCGATCTTTATCTTCGGCTGGGATACGACATCAAGCGCGTATTCGACGCGTTTGTATGGCAAGGGTAGGTAACAACTGCTCGATCTCAGCTCTACCTTGAATTCTTAGCTGAAGACCAGAAGCCAGTGGTTAGAGGCCAGCCGCTACCTTCTCAATATCCACATCACCCAGCCTGCGACGATGACTCCGCCCACGAACATAGCAAAGCAGTACAGACCGTAGCGAATCTGATCGCGTGTGTTGTTCCGCTGGGTGATGCCGAACACGACAGATGCGAACACAGAGAACAGGAGAGCCGCAGAAAAATGAGAGAGGGTCACGGCTTTTTTCCAATCGCGATGTGATAGGCATCCGCCACGCTGATAAAGTTCAGCAGACCGGCAACAATCAGGTACTTGGTCCCGTAATCCGCGGTAGCATGCGAGATTGCAGTGTGCCCCCAATTCATAGCCTGGCTCAGGATATATAAGCCGCCTGCGCCCACGTCGCCAACGAATCCCAAAATGTCGAGAATGTCTCCGCCATTGGGCTGGTAGACGTGACCCTCCAACAGGAGGCCGATCACGAACATAATCACGATTGAACTCATCAGCAACAGGCCGCGAATCCAGCGCTTCTGAATCAGGTGGCCGGCCCCGGGAATGAGCCAACCAATTGCGGGGGCCAATACCGACATGACGGTAATGGGCTGGGCCGGTGCCTTGGCAGCCACCGGTTCGTTCTTCGTGGTCGAGGGATTCGCCATTCAGATGATCACAATCTCTGTTTGAATTTTACCTGTTACCTCGGCGGTGTGTGGCCGAACCAGCACATTCACCTCGCTGCGGACGCCGAATTCCGGCAGGTAGATGCCCGGTTCGATGGAAAAGCAGGAATTGGGCAGAATGCGGCGTTCGTCGTGAATCTCCAGATCGTCCATGTTGGCGCCATTGGCGTGCACTTCGGTGCCGATGGAATGTCCGGTGCGGTGAATGAAATAGTCGCCAAATCCTGCCTGCTTGATGTGATTCCGCGTGGCCCGATCCACTTCCCATCCCGCGATTGGCTTGCCCGCTGCAATTGCATCCTGGACCTTCTTAACGCCGGCATCACGGCCGTCGCGTACCACGGTAAAGATTTCTCTCATTCGATCCGAAGGGGCTTTTCCAACGAATCCCGTCCAGGTGATGTCGTAATAGACGGCGTTGGGCATATTTTGTTTTGCCCAGACGTCGAGCAGGACGAAATCGCCTTGACGGATGAGCGAAGACTTCTCCGCTTTCGGTTCGTAATGTGGATTTCCGCTGTTAGCGTTGACCGCGACGATGGGTGGATCGTCGGTAACCAGATTTTCGCGGCGGAAGGCTTCCATGAACCATTGCTGGATCTGATATTCGGTGGTGCCCCCGTTGCGGGCACGGGAGCCGATTTCCTTGAAAGCTGCCTGAGTAATTGCGTCAATCTTGTCGCGAGCAGCGAAATGGGTTTTGATCTGATCTTCGGTCCAGGTAGCTTCGAACTGCGCTACCAGATCGCCGGAGCTGACAATGTTTTTACCCAAACCGCGAATTAATTCAACCGTGCCACCGTCGACCATCGAAACGTAAAACACCAGATTATTCGGGGAATACTGCATGGCGATGTCGCGGTAGGCGCTCAGCATGTGCTTGAGCTGATCGAAGAGCTCCTGCCAGGCGGAATACTGCAGCTTTTTGCCGGGCAGCGTATCGAGATGGCCCGACTCGATTTTATGAACCAGCTTAAGAGGCTCGCCCTGGGCCGGAATCAGATAATACCAGCGGCGCGTGACCATTAATCCGTTTGGCAAACCGAGTACACGATATGCGATTGGGTCGCGATGATGGTGGTCATAAAAGAGCCAAGCGTCGATGTTGCGCTCGCATAGAGCAGACTGAATGGCGGCAAGGTTCATGAGTGAATTTCTATTCTAAACAAGAGCAGCGATTTGGGCGAATGGGGAGGGTAGGAGCTGAAAAATTGAAATGGCCCCGTTGCCGGAGCCATAGAAAAATTCCGCGGTGTAACAGGCACTCTGTCCTTAGCCAGTATCGGCGTTTCGCCAAGAAGTCCTGAGGCGCGTCCGAAGACCTGAAGAATCTCGTCTGCTTCAAGCCAGGATTCTTCGCCTTGTTCCAGCTGGCAATGTCTCACACGCGGTGCGCAGCACTAAACGGGGAGCGCGTTGCCGGATTGTCATGAGATATGGAACGGTGCGCTTGGCATTAGCTTTAGCGGTTTCACGCAGCAGCCAGCCGAGGCCCTTCTGGACCATGTCGTCTTCGTCGCGAAGCAGCAGGGCCGTTATACGCTTGATTTCGGGAAGAAACATCTTCTGCCGAGTGCCACGGATCAGCGCTACACAAGCGGCACGGCGATGCCAGCGATCCCACGATTTTGCCCAGCGGAATATGCGAGCTGCCCGTGTGGGTTGGGCAGCGATCATCGGCGCAATCAAGTAATGCACCAAGCCATCGTGATCGGCCCAGCTAGTTATACGCGGCAGCCAGGACTCGAACATGCGAAACTCGGCATCCCCGAACTTATCGGTTAGCGTCTCCAGCATGAGCACGGCGAAAACTTTCTCTTCCAGGCATCGGCCGGTGAAAAGCTGGTTGGCAATCTGGAGGAGAAACGGCAGCCCGAGCTCTTTGAGAATCGTCCGGCGAAAACGGGTCGCAACTTTGCGAAGCTCACCGCCGTACCAGCCACGAGATTGGATTTCTTCTTTGAAGAACCATTGCACTTCTTCCGCATGAGGGGCGGAGCCGCCATCTTTCAGCACGCGGCGGATGTGAGCGGCGATGTAATTGGGAGTGACTTTGCGTTTGGCCATTTCTTGACAGTGATCGGTTGTCAGTGATCAGTGGTCTGCAGAGATATGTTCACTGGCCACCGACCACTAATCACTGGCCACTCGCAGTTCGCAGCCGCTTGTCATAAATCCACAGCAGCGCCGCAGTGGCCATCCCAACCGCGGTTACTGTCCACCAAATCCGGTTGGGCTGGTGCGTGACTTCGCCAAAATGATGGATGAGTGTGCCGCCGAACCAGCCGCCGATGAGCGAACCAATTCCAATCGGCAGAAAGGCGAAGCCCATATATGTTCCCTGCTGGCCGGGGGGCGCTAGCCGCGAAATATATTCGTAGTAGCGCGGCTGCTGGGTGATCTCGCCCAGCGCGAGCACAAACAACGAGAGAATCGCGCCCCAGATGGTTGGCTGAAAGGCGAGGATCAACCATGCGAGTGAGGTGATTACGGTGCCGAGGATCACCGCTTGAAACGCCGGTATCCGGCGCGCCAGATAATTCACCGCGATAGTAAGCACGATCACAGTCAGGCCGTCGGTGACCAAGATCATCTCAACATCGGCGTGCGGATTGATGTACCCGTGAATGTAGCCGGGCAAACTAATGTATTGCTGCCAGAACACAACCCAATATCCGCTGAACAACACTAGGAACCACATGAACCGGCTGATGCCGGCGAGCACCAGCAGAAGCAGCACGGCCCAGATCCACCAGGGCATAGCGAGGCGCGGGTAGAACCATATGCCGATGTGCAGCAGCAGGGCAAGGCCTAGGATGGGCAGCACCAGCCGATAGTTCCCGAGCACGACGCAGAAATTGCGCGCGACTTGCGCAACGGAGGGAGGCGGTGGCTCACCCGCTTTGCGCGGCTCCTGGAAGAACAGCAACACCACGAAAAACATCGCAAGCACGCCAATGGCTACAAGTCGGTAGACATTCTCCACCCCGAGGTGTCTGTGTGCCCAGGAAGCGAAGAGCGGGCCGGCAGCGCCGCCGACGTTAACCATGGTGTAATAAATCGAATAGCCGATGGAGCGAACGTTCTCTTTAGAAGCGCGCGCGGTGGTACCGACGACGCAGGGCTTTACCAGCGCAACGCCGAGGGCTGGCAACATCAAAATAAATCCGACAAAAACGCTGAGTGGCACAGCATTGCGTATCGGGGCCAGCCAGGGCGCTGCAATTGAGCCGATCAGGAAATAGGCGACGGCCAAAATTAGATACGCGCTCGACAGTGCGCGACGAAAGCCGAGCCGGTCGGCAGCAGCGCCACCAAAGATCGCAAGAAACCAGACCATTCCACCGAAAAGGCCAGTGAGCGTTCCGGTTTGCTCGGCGGTGAAATTGAGCCGTTCCTGCAGATACAGCGCCAGGGAAGCGAATGCTCCATAGTAGGAGAGACGTTCGAAAATCTCGGTGATGTTTGCCATCCAGAATGGCCGCTCGAAGCCGGTGAGAATCTCGTGCAAACGCTGAGAGAAACTTGACGGCCGGTCCGGACCGCGGAATTGAGTGGCAACGCTCATTCTTTTAGCGTATTAGATTCCCAGCCGTCGCTTGAGCTCGTTAGCCGAAAATCCTGAAACGCGAATCACTTTGCGACGGCTGGTCTGGCCGGACGTTATGGTAACGGAAGAGGGCGGAACCTCCAAAAGATTTGCGAAGAATTCGATGCAGCCCCGATTGGCGCGGCCTTCAAGCGCAGGGGCTGTAAGGGACAACTTCACAGCATCGCCCACCACGCCCGTGATGGCGTTCCTTTTGGCGCGGGGCTGAACTTTGACCTCAAAACTGATTCCTGCAGGGGTTTCGTGGAGAGGGATCATGGGAGTCGATTCACCACCGAGACACGGAGTCAGCGAGCAAAATTGAGCGGGCTTTCTCCGTGGCTCTGTGGTTCTGTGGCTATCGCATTGTCCTTTCCCCAAAGATAGCTGTTCCCAAGCGCACACAGGTTGACCCTTCTTCGATGGCAACTTCGAAATCGTGTGACATGCCCATGGAGAGCACGCTCAGGCTGATCTTCGGAAGCCTGCGGGCGGCAATCTCGTCGCGAAATCGCCGGAGTTTCTGGAAGCAGGGCCGCGCCTGTTGCGGATCCTCGGTGAATGGCGGAATGGTCATCAGACCGCAAAATTCCAGATGCTCTAATTCTGCGGCGCCGAGCAGCAGTTCATCTAATTGCTTCGAGCCGGGGTCGACGCCGCTTTTGGCCGACTCACCGCCGACGTTAATTTCAATCAGAACTGCAAGTTTTTTCCCGCGTAGCAGCGCGGCCGAGTTGAGCTTCTGGGCGAGCCGCAGCGAATCCACAGAATCGACAGCCGCAAACAGTTCCGCTGCTTTGGCAGCTTTGTTCGTTTGCAGATGGCCAATCAGGTGCCAGTCGGCGTCGCGCACATCGCGCAAGGCCTCTGCCTTGCCCGCGAATTCCTGCACCCGATTTTCACCGAACAGGCGAAGGCCTGCGTCATAGGCCTCATGGATCTTCTCCGCTGGAAAGGTTTTCGTTACTGCCATTAGGGAAATTTCATTCAGATCGCGTCCGGCACGATGGGCGGCTGCCGCGATGCGATCACGGATACGAGCAATGTTGTCGGAAATGTCCATGAAAAAGATAACCACAGAGGACACTGAAGTTCACAGAGGCACGCCAGCGCGCGACTTCCGCTTCGCTCCCGCCGCGCGGATGCTTCGCTACCCTCAGGATGATCGCGGCTGAGCTCAGACGCCCAGCCAAACGCGATCACATTATGGCGGTCGGCGGCGCCGGTTCATCCGGGCTGCCGGCATTCGACAATGGCACTTTCATCATTACAAAAATGAGCACGGCCATGCCGATCAAACCCGAGAACCATAGATCGCCCACATCGATGTGCCAGAGCTGATGATTGGAACCCACCACAGCCGCGATGACCAGACCACACAACGCTTCGCCCGCGATCAGACCTGAAGCCGTCAACACTCCGGCATTCTCCACCCGCGCTTTTTGTGCATCGTTGTAGCCGCGGCGATCACGAATCTTGTCCGTGAACCAGCGGATGACTCCGCCTAAGAAAATGGCAAAGGTTGTTTCCAGCGGCAGGTACATGCCGACGGAGAACAGCATAGGGCTCTTCACTTCCACCATAATCATGGAAAATCCCAGCAGGATTCCCACGACAACCAGCGGCCAGGCCATGTTGCCCCCGACGATTCCTTGCGAGAGCATCGCCATGAGGCCAGCCTGAGGTGCGGGCAAAGCTGCGCTGCCGAAGTGATACGCCTTGTCGAGAATCATAAGTGGGAAGAAGAGCACGAGCGACGCGACCAGCGTTCCGAAGATATCGCCGATCTGCATTTTTGCCGGCGTGCCCCCGAGGATGTGTCCGGCTTTCAGGTCTTGCAGCATCTCGCCGGCAACGGCTGAAGATACACAGACCACTGCTGCCACTCCAAGCACCGCCGCTACACCGCCGACGCCGGAGACGCCCAAGGCGACCATCATCAACGCCGCTACCAGAAGAGTACACAGGGTCAGGCCGGAGACGGGGTTGTTCGACGAGCCGATCATGCCCACCAGGTTGCCGGAAACCGCCGCAAAAAAGAATCCCAGGACAACCATAACGGCTGCAGCAACGACCGCGCCTACGATGACCTTGTTGGACGTCAGGTTATCGGCGCCCGCGATGAAGTAGTAATAGAGACCGATCATCGCGAGAAGAATTAGCCCAACCCCGAGAAAGACTACCTTCATGCTCAGGTCACGGTCGGTCCGGTCGGTGGCCTGATGCGCTTCGGCAGATTTCTTGAGGTCGGAGATGGCGCGCTTCATTCCCACGGCGAGCTGTCTTCGCATGCGGAAGAGCGTGAAGCCGGCTCCCACCAACATCCCGCCGACGGCAATGGGGCGGACGATGGAATACCAAACACTGAATGCGACGCCGCTCCAGTATGCCGCAGAGCTCGCGTCCGGCGCGGGCGCGGGAAGGTTCGGACCCAGGAAATAAACCAGGAGCGGAACGAGCAGACCCCAGGCGAGCACACCGCCGGCAAAGTTCAGCGATGCCAGGCGCGGTCCAATAATATAGCCGACGCCGAGATAGGCAGGGCTGACAGCCGCCGTATTGAAAGTAGTCATGCCGCCCGTTGCCAGCATGGGAGAAGTCGCGCTGCGTCCCAGGCGCAGGCCGGCGGGCATTTTAGGAATGTTGACCAATAGGTTCCGCGTGTACCAGAAGAGGTTAATCTGCGAGAGGAAGTACCAGAGCGCGCCGAAGCCCATGTTGGCGAACAGGATTTTGGCGGCTTTGGAACCTTGCTGTCCGGCTTTATGAATTTCCGCGGCCGCGACGGATTCCGGGAAGGGAAGCTCCGGGTCTTCGACCATGACGCGCCGCAGAAGGGTCACGAACAAGACGCCGAGTAGTCCGCCAATCGCCATGAGAGCGACGGACTGCCAATATCTCTCGGTACCGAGGCTTGGCCACAATCCCGCCAGCACGAATGCGGGGATGGTGAACACCGCGCCGGCGGCGACGGATTCGCCGATGGCTCCCACAGTTCGAGCGATGTTTTCTTCCAGCAGCGATCCTTTCATGAGACGCAGAATCGACATCCCAATGACAGCGGCGGGATAAGTCGCAGCGATGGTCATGCCAGCCTTGAGGCCGAGGTAGGCGTTGGCGGCGCCCAGAACGCCGGTCATCAGCATGCCAAGGAAAACCGCGCGGAAGGTAAACTCGCGCATCTCCATGCTCTGGGGCACATATGGCTGGTACTTTTTTGGACCTGGGGGAACGACGGTTTGAGTG
>Ga0335077_10002313_pt1 | contig 22748 bp, 24 predicted proteins | sample Lox_Sample_31_FD_207151 | JGI IMG/M metagenome (GOLD analysis project Ga0335077, IMG submission 207151) | Soil microbial communities from Loxahatchee National Wildlife Refuge, Florida, United States - Lox_Sample_3.1 | ecosystem: Environmental > Terrestrial > Soil > Wetlands | place: USA...
TGGATGTGAAGACGAAACGGTCGAACCGGGTGAGATTTACGAGGGATGGGAAGCTGGTGCTGATTTCGGATCTGGGCACAGGAGACGTGGTGGTGGTGGATGCGGTAGCGCGGAAGGAAGTGAAACGCGTGAAGTTGGGATCGAGTGTGGAGGGGATTTTGATGTTGCCAGATGGGGAGCGGGCCATTGTGGCAGTGAGTGGGGATAATATGTTGGCGGTGCTGGATTTGAAGACGTTTGAGGTGGTCAGCACGTTCGAGACGGGGAAGGACCCGGACGGCATGGGATGGAGGAAATGAAGGCAGATATAAAGGTGAAAACGTGTAACGGTGAAGGCTTGGAGAAGGGGCAACAGGTTAAAGGTATGAGGTTAGAAGTGAAAACCGCGGAACGCTGTGGCTGGCAGTGAGAAGAACATCCAGAAATCGCGCCAAGAATAAAGGCCCGAGAAGGCAGGTGCGGGACTATACTTGGCGCATCTGCGGCCCGATGGACCGTTGACTAGACAAGTCGAACAGGGAGATCCGGGCATGAGATTTATCCTAGCGAGTGTGTTGGTGCTGTGTGTGTGGCAAGCGGGCGGGCAGGAGCCGAGCAAGCCGGCGGGAGAAAATGCCGCGACGAGCGAGATGAAAGTCGTGGGGGATGCGGCGAAGATGGTGAATCCGACGAAGGCTACGGCTGAATCGATTGCGCTGGGGAAGAAGGCGTATGGAACGGATTGCGCGATGTGTCACGGAAAGACGGGGGCGGGAGATGGAGATCTGGCGACGGATATGAAACTGAAGTTGAAGGATTACCGCGATCCGGAGGCGTTGAAGTCGATGACGGATGGGGAGATTTTCACGATTATTGAGAAGGGGAAAGGGCAGATGAGCGGGGAAGAGGGAAGGATGAAGCCGGGGCAGATTTGGGACGTGGTGAATTATGTGAGAAGTTTGGGGAAGAAGTGAGAAATTCACCTGAAACGCTTCAGTAGGTTTTGTGGCCGACTTCGAAGGGAATGCGCACCGGAACCGGACTTCCTTCCGCATTGCGCGCCGGCTCAACCAGCCATTTTTGCAGAGTTGCGATCGACGCCCTATCGACCTCCGAATCAAAAGACTTCACAATTCGAAATTCATCAAGTTTGCCATCGACGGTAACGACCGCAGAAATGAGAATGATTCCGCTGATTGGCCCTTTACCCATTTGAGTTCCAGTTGGAGGCATGGGACAGGTTCCGCATTTTGGAATCGTGACTCCATCGAGATAAGCAAAGTAGAATGGCCAGCGACAGTTAAAGCTAAGGTCAGAAGCGAATCGACGTTAAATTCGGCCGAGAACTTGGCAAGGATTTCTGGTTGGCGCAAGTCGCAATCGGTCCAGTGATTCAGTGAGAGGTAACGGTGGGCATCAAGGCGCGAAATAACGGTGAAGCCATTCGGTTTGACTGATAGAAGTCGCGAGAATGATGCAGAATAGAATGCGCCGCGGTCAACCGGTCGGAACGAAGAATCGCATGGATCAGGGACGTAGAAATTACGCAGCCCTAGCGAAGCAAATTGCTAAGCCATTTGTTTGGATGCAGACTTGCGGCGATCATAGTTGTAGTCGTCTCTGACTGCGGCTGCCGTCAGAAGAAGCGACACGCTAAGAAGCATGAAGACGGATAAACCTGGGCGCACAGACGCTCCCGGGACGCAGTATAGGTCGATCGTATTGACCCATTTTTGTGCAAACCATGCATCAAGTCAAAGCGGATGACGCTACGACAGCGAACCGCTCGGGGGTTAGGAGGAGGGAGAAGTGGGCGGACGGCCTCCCTTCTGGAGTCAGGGCAAGCAGAAGGCTGTCCCTACAAGGGCTTAAGAAGAAAATGAGAAAGGCCTCAGGGCTCAAAGCCCTGAGCTACAGGGGCGGTTTGGGCGGTGTGTTAGAATTGATGGTTTAAGGACAAATGGAAAGAGTGGGTATGGCGGAATATCCGTTGGTAGACAACACGGAATTTGAGCCGGACGAGGAGTATATCCCGGAGCCGGAACCGGAGCCGCAAGCACCGGTATGGATGGACGGAAGTGTGCGGATAGGGCTGCACACGTCGATCAGCGGGAGTTATGTGAACGCGCTGGAATCGGCAAGGAAACTGGGAGCGAACTCGCTGCAAATTTTCTCGGCGAGCCCGCGGATGTGGCAGGGCCCGACGGTACGAATTCCGGATAAGGACGCGAAGGAGTTTCGGGCGCGGCGGCTTGAGTTGGGACTGGGGCCGCTGGTGATCCATGCGAACTACCTGGTGAACCTGGCGGCGACGCAGCCGATGCTGCGGACGCGGTCGATACAGGCGTTCCATGAAGAACTGGTGCGCGGAGTGGTATTGGGCGCGGATTACCTGGTGGTGCACCCGGGAGCGCGTGGCGAAGCGTCGATGGAGAGCGCGATTTCGACGATTATTGAGAGCGTGAAGCAGGCCGCGCGGCGTGTTCCGATGGGGCACATGCGGATTTTGATTGAGAACACCGCGGGGATGGGGACGGCGGTGGGATCGCGCCTGGAGGAAGTGGCCGCGATTGTGCGCGGGCTGAGTTCGCTGGGCGCGGGCGTATGCCTGGATACGGCGCACCTGTTTGCGGCGGGATACGACATTCGGTCGGTCGCGGGATTGGAGCAAACCATCGACACGATTGACCGGACGATTCGATTGGAGAACGTGCCGGTATTTCATGTAAACGATTCGAAGATACCGCTTGGCGGCAAAGTGGATCGCCACGAACACATTGGCGAGGGGAAAATTGGCGCGGAAGCGATCGGGCGAATCCTGAAGCATCCTCGATTGGGACCGGTGCCGCCGGAAGGGTTGGCGGGGCGCGCGTTCCTGCTGGAGACGCCGATTGACGATCCGGGAGATGACCGGAAGAACGTGGCGAGGCTGTGGGAACTGGCGGGAGTGGAAGGGCCGGCGTCGGAAAAGGGCTATTCGATGTTGACGCTGGCGATGAAGAAGATGATGGCGAAGAAGGGAAAGAAACTGAGTTCGCGCCACCTGCCCACGGGAAAAGCGAAGAGTTCGAAAAAGGAAGTGAAGGGCAAGGCGAAAAAACGAAAGGGATAATCAGGCGTGGGGGACTACAAGCCGCAGGAGATTGAAGCGAAGTGGCAGAAGCGGTGGGAAGAGAACCGCGTTTTTGAATCGGAAGCTGAATTAACGCAAACCCAAGACCCACCCTTACAAACCACGCTTCGAAGCTCAGTGCAAGCGGGTGGAGCACCTAAAGACAACAAACCCAAGTATTACGTGCTGGAGATGCTGCCATACCCGTCGGGAACGCTGCACATGGGACACATGCGCAACTACACGATTGGGGACGTGGTAGCGCGTGTAAAGCGGATGAAGGGCTTCAACGTGATTCATCCGATGGGCTGGGACGCGTTTGGGTTGCCCGCCGAGAATGCCGCGATCAAGAATCACACGCATCCGCGGATCTGGACGAACAACAACATTGCAGAATTTCAGAGAGTGCTGCGTCGGTTCGGATTTTCGTACGACTGGCGGCGCGAGATTTCGACCTGCGAGCCGGAATATTACCGGTGGAACCAGTGGTTCTTCCTGCGCATGCTGGAAAAGGGAATCGCGTACAAGAAAAAGAGCCGGGTGAACTGGTGTCCAAAGTGCTGCACAGTGCTGGCGAACGAGCAGGTGGTGAATGGCGGGTTCTGCTGGCGGCATGAAGATACGAGGGTGGAGGTGCGAGAGATTGAGCAGTGGTTCCTGAAAACCACGGCGTATGCGGACCAGTTGTTGGATGATTTGAAACAATTGGAAGGTGGATGGCCGGAACGGGTCATCACCATGCAGAGGAACTGGATTGGAAAGAGTACCGGGGCAAAGGTGTTGTTTGACGTAGCCGACGTGGCCGGTGCGGGAGAGATCGAGATATTTACGACGCGGATTGACACGATTTATGGGGCGAGCGCGATTATCCTGTCGCCGCATTACCCGCTGGTGCCGAAACTGATCGCGGGGACAGTGGACGAGGCAAAGAACGCAGCGAAACTAGCGCTGATGAAGCAGACCTCCGTGAAGATGGAGGATTTGGCGACAGCGGAGAAAGACGGGTTTTTCACGGGGCGGTATGCGGTGAACCCGTTTAATGGCGAGAAGGTACCGATTTGGGTGGGGAACTTCGTGCTGATGGAATATGGAACGGGAGCGATCATGGCGGTGCCCGCGCACGATGAGAGAGACTTTGAGTTTGCGAAGAAGTTTGGCCTGCCGATTCCGGTAGTGGTGCGGCCAGTCGACAGTTCGCGGTTGACAGCGAGTAGTAAGAAAACCGAAGCCCCAGGTTCAAAAGACGAACCTGGGGCACCCGCAAGGGAAGAGAGAACAACCCCAGACCCACCCTTACAAAGCAAGGGTGGGGCACCCAGGTCGTTCGCGCCGTTCATCGAGTATGGCGTGAGCGTGAATTCGGGGCCGTATTCCGGGCTGAAGAGCGAGGAAGCCATCGAGAAGATGGCGTCGGACGCGGAGGCGAAGGGTTTCGGAAAGAAAGAGACGATTTTCCGGCTGAGGGATTGGGGAATCTCGCGGCAGAGATACTGGGGTACGCCGATCCCGGTAATTTATTGCGGGAAGTGCGGAATGGTGCCGGTGCCGGACGAGGATTTGCCAGTGGTGCTGCCCGCGAATCCGAAACTGACGGGGGAAGGAGAATCGCCGCTGGCGACGGACGCGGACTTCGTGCACGCGAAGTGCCCGAATTGTGGAGGCGAGGCGCGACGCGAGACAGACACGATGGACACGTTCCTGGATTCGTCGTGGTACTTCTACCGGTATTGCGATCCGAGAAATGATCAGGCACCGTATGATTCCGCAAAGGTCGGGTATTGGTTTCCCATTGACCAGTACATTGGCGGGATCACGCACGCGATTTTGCACCTGCTGTATTCGCGATTCTGGTGCAAGTTCATGCGGGACATTGGGCTGGTGAAGCACGACGAACCGATCCAAAGGCTTTTTACGCAGGGAATGGTGTTGAAGGGCGGGGAAGCCATGTCGAAGTCGAAGGGAAATGTGGTGGGCGCGATCGACATGGCAGAGAAGTATGGGGCGGACACGGGGAGGCTGTACACGTTGTTTGCGGCTCCGCCGGAGAAGGACTTGGAGTGGAGCGAGGAATCGATTGAAGGATCGTGGAGATTCTTGAACCGGGTGTACCGACTGGTGGAGAAGCAAAGATTGGCCACGGAGGCCCAGAGCACACAGAGCAAGATTGCCGAGGGTACGACGGAAGCGGAGAAGGCGCTGCTGAGGAAGACCCACCAGGCGCTGAAGCGGGTGACGTCGGACTTTGAGACGCGCTGGCACTTCAATTCGGCAATCGCGCAGGTGATGGAGTTGACGAACGCGCTGTATGCGGCGGAAGACAGCGTACGTGCGGAAGTGAAACGGGAGGCGCTGGAGATTCTGGTGCTGATGCTAGCGCCGATGACACCGCACCTGGCGGAAGAACTGTGGGAGATGCTGGGGCACAGCGGTGGATTGTGGACGGTGAGTTGGCCGGCGTTCAATGCTGAGCTGGCGAAGGACGAAGAAGTTGAGATTGTAGTGCAGGTGAATGGGAAGGTGAGAGGAAAAGTGAAAGTGCCAGCGGGAACCTCGCAGGGAGAAGTGATGAAGCTGGCGGAGGTTGATCCCGGAGTAGTGGCGCATCTAGCGGGGAAGACGGTGGTGAAGGTGATATTTGTACAGGATAAGTTGTTGAATGTGGTGGTGAAGTAGAGAGCTCGGTTGTGAGGTGAACGGATGGAAGGTGCGGCGCGGGTGCGATTGGAGAAACACGTGGGAAAGATGAAGACGGAGCTTGGCGGGATCGTGGTGCTGGACTTTGGCGGGCAATATACGCAACTGATCGCGCGCCGAGTGAGAGAGCAGCAGGTGTTCAGCGCGATTCTGCCATGCACGACGGCGGTGCAAGATATCCGCAAGCTGGAACCCGCGGGGATTATTCTGTCGGGCGGGCCCAGTTCGGTGTACGACAAGGAAGCGCCGAAGTGCGATAAGGGAGTGCTGCGGCTGGGTGTGCCGGTTCTGGGAATCTGTTACGGGATGCAGTGGATTGCGAAGGAAATGGGCGGGAAGGTGGAACCGGCGGAGCGAAGGGAGTATGGTCCGGCGCAGTTGAATATTGAAAAGGCCGCCACGCAGCTGTTCCGCGACTTTCCGGCGAGCTTGAAGATCTGGAACAGCCACGGAGATCACGTGCTGGCGTTACCGGCGGGATTCCACGGTACGGGAAAGACAGCTAGCGCCGTGGCGGCGATGGAGAACCCGGAAGAGCGTATTTACGCGGTGCAGTTCCACCCGGAAGTGAACCACACGGAGCGAGGGACGGACATCCTGCGAAACTTCCTCTTTGAGGTGTGCAAGGCGGAGCCAAAGTGGAGTGGCGCGGCATTCATCGGAGAGAGTGTGGAGGCCATCCGAGCAAAGGTGGGGGAGCACCATGCGATTTGCGGATTGAGCGGAGGAGTGGACTCCACGGTGGCAGCAGTACTGGTACACAAGGCGATAGGGAACCGACTGACAAACATCTTTGTGAATACCGGCCTATTGAGGAAGAGCGAGTTCGAGCACACGCTGGAGATGTACCGGGAGCGGTTGGGTTTACATGTGGTGGGGGTGGACGCGAGCGAGCACTTTTTGGAGAAGTTAAAGGGAGTGAGCGACCCCGAGAAGAAGCGGAAAATCATCGGGAATGAGTTCATTACGGTGTTTGCAGCGGAAGCGGAGAGGTTGCAAAAGGGCGAGGCGCAGGGAGATATCAAGTGGCTGGTGCAGGGGACCTTATACCCGGATGTAATTGAATCCGTGTCGGTTAAGGGGCCATCGGCGACGATCAAGACGCATCACAACGTGGGGGGATTGCCGGAAAAGATGCCGTTCGGGCTGATTGAACCGTTGCGGGACCTATTCAAGGACGAGGTACGGAAGATTGGAAAAGACTTAGGGTTACCAGATGAGATATTGGTGAAACATCCGTTTCCGGGGCCGGGGTTGGCTGTACGGATATTGGGGGCGGTCAGCCGTAATGATCTGAACACGTTGCGGGAAGCGGATGCGGTGGTCGTAGAGGAGATCCGGAGGGCCGGCCTTTACGAGAAAGTGTGGCAGGCGTTCGCGGTACTGCTGCCGGTAAGAAGCGTGGGCGTGATGGGGGATGGAAGGACATACGGGTTGACGGTGGCGGTTCGCGTGGTGGAATCTGACGACGCCATGACGGCGGACTGGGTGAGGCTGCCGGGGGAAGTACTGGAGCGCATCTCAACGAGGATTGTAAACGAAGTGCCGGGAGTGACGCGCGTGGTGTATGACGTAAGCAGCAAGCCGCCGAGCACGATCGAGTGGGAGTGAGGGCAGGAAGAAATTCACAATCGATTACAAAACTTTACAAAGTACTAAACGAGAAGGCCGCTTTTCCCTGAAAAATGCGGCCTTTTTCGTTATACAGACTGTATAAGCAGCTGACTAGCGATTGGCCATTTTCTGGGCCATGTAGAGCAGCAGCTTGCGATCTTCATCGTCGGCTTTGCTGAGCAAGCGGCGCAGCTTGTTCAGGTAGCGAGCCTCTTTACCGGCACTGCCCCAGGCGATGTCGTCGGACGACTTGCGCTTGGGGAGGTTGGGTAGTTGAGGCGGCTCTTCACCGTCGTAGAAGAGTTGATAGAGAGGGCATTCAAGCGCGCGTGCCAGCTTCTCCAGAGTCTCAATGGCGGGAACGGTGTGACCGTTCTCGACACGTGAGATGTAACAACGAAGGAGGCCGGTACGCTTCTCGATATCACCCTGGGAGAGTTTCTTTTCTTCGCGCAAAGCGCGAAGCCTGTCACCGATAATCATGGGTTGAGTATTCTATAGTTAGTTAAGGTTTGCAAGAGGAAATTGGTAAAGGGGTAGCGAAACAAATGTGAGCAAATGCAAAGAAATGAGGTGGATGTGGACAAGGAAGTTAGAATAGCGTAACCAAATGAAGATGCGGAACGTCCCAAAAATGGAGGCTTGTGGAGTGCCGGAACCCGCGACGGAGGGCAGGGCCGAAACGGGGGAGGTGCGACAGGAAGCGGACCGCGAACTGGTGCGGCGGGCGCAGCAGGGAGACAAACAAGCGTTCGAGGTGCTGGTTCGGAAACATCAAGGCCGGGTATTCGCGGTGGCGGGAGGAATCCTGCACAGCCGCGAAGACGTAGAGGACATAGCCCAGCAAGTATTCTTGAAGGCGTACTTTTCGATTAAAAGATTCGACCAGCGAGCGGCATTCAGCACGTGGCTTTATAAAATCACGGTGAATGAATGCTGGGACCTGCTGCGAAAGAGGAAAGTACGGCCGCTGATGTACGAAGCCGACTTGAGCGAGGAGCAAGCGCACACCTACCAGTCGCGGGAGGCCGGTGGCGAAGATGCGCTGGACGTGAGCCAGCAACTGGAAACGCGGCAGCAAGTGGAGCAATGGCTGGACTGCCTGGATGAGAAAGACCGGACGATGCTGGTGCTGAAGGAAGTGCAAGGATTCACGGTGGAAGAGATCGCGGGGATCATGGGATTAAACGGGAATACGGTGAAGGTGAGATTGTTTCGGGCCCGGCAACGAGTGGCGGAACGGATTCGACGGAAGAAGCGTGCCGCCGGCGTATGACGGGAGGTGTTGGAAGGAAGAGACAGGAATCGATGGGAAAAGAGGTGGAGTCGAATGAGTGAAACCCGGAGAATGGGCCGCCCAGAATGTGACGAGGTGCTGAACGAACTGGAAGAATTGAAGGCAGAGGAACTGAATTCGGGAGAAGTGCTGGGAGCGTTGACCGGCGGGTCGAAGCGGCACGCTGTTGGGTGCGAGGACTGCCGTAGCGCTGTAGATGACTTTGTGACAACGCGAGAGGCGCTCTGGCCGATGCGGGCGATGGCGCTGGAGGCGGGGCCTTGGTTTGCGGCGCGCGTGATGGCAGACGTGCGTGCGGCGGAAAATGAGATTGAGGAGAAGAAGGAAGGGCTGTGGATCAGCGTGCGAAGATTGGCGCCGCGGCTGGTAGCGTTCGCAGCGTTGCTGCTGGTGCTGGGCGGAACGTGGGCGATGGAATTGCGGCGGCGGGAATCGGCGACGGGACAAGTGGAGGTGCGTCAAGCGGAGGGGCTGTTTGAGAACGCGCCGAGTGCGCAACTGAATGACGACATCCTGGCGACGGCGGCCGAGGGTACGCGCCCATGAATCCGGACACACGGAAAAAAGCGGGACTGTGGTTAGTGGCGGTGTTTTTGCTAGGAGCGGCGGTGGGAGGCGTGTTCGGTTACAGCTTCGCGCACCGGACGCACGCGGATACTACGAAACCACAATTGAGCGAGCCGGAGCGGCGAGCCAAGCGCGTGGCGGAAATGACGAAGGAACTCGGGCTGAGCGATGAGCAACGGACAAAAGCCGATGGAATTATCCTTGAGACGCACGAGGACATGAAGGCGGTGCGGGACAAGTCCGAAGCCGAGGTGGATGCACTACGGCAACGGGCGCGGGACGAGATGCGGCTGATTCTGACGCCCGAACAGAAGGTGAAGTTCGAAGAGATGGTGCAGAGGATGGACGCCGAGCGGAAGAAGGGGCAAGTGGCGAAGTAGAGAAGGAAGTGGCCGAGCCGAAGAGCAAGAGAGCGTCGCAGTGGAATAGTAGAAGAAGAGCAGAACAGTCAGAGCGGGCCAATCACAATCAAGACAATGAAAAGACACGACGCCTGCGCTCAGAACAAGCGGGATCACAACCTTGAAGTGTGTTCGGAGAGATGGGCGCCCCCGGAATGCCGGCGCTACAAGAGCAAGAGAGATTGTGCCAAGCGCGCGGGAGAAGCCTCAGGCCTGACCCTTCATCCTTCAGGGCAAAAGGCGTGAGCTACAGGCACTAGAGTTCGACGATGAGCTTGCCGATGTTGGCGCCGGAGAAGAGCATGTTGATGGCTTCGGGGGCCTTCTCGAAGCCTTTGACGATGGTCTGCCGGTCTTTGATTTTGCCCGTCATTTTCCACATACCGAGCTGCTTGCCGGCATCCATAAATTTCGAAACATAATCAAGGATGATGAAACCTTCGACGCGGAGACGCTTCATGAGAATGCGGCCGAAGCTGGAGAGGGATGGATCCTGGTGAGTGTAGCCGGAGATGAGTCCACAGAGAAGCACGCGACCGTGTAGATTCATGCGATCGAGGACGGCGTCCATAATGTCGCCGCCGACGTTTTCAAAGTTAATGTCGACACCATTGGGGGTGGCAGCAGCGAGCTGCTCCTTCCAATCGGCGTGCTTGTAATTGATGGCGGCATCGAAGCCGAGGTCATCTTTAATCCATTTACATTTTTCGTCGGAGCCAGCAATGCCGATGACGCGGCAGCCTTGAATCTTACCGATTTGACCAACGATACTGCCCGTGGCGCCAGCGGCGGCGGAGACGACAAGGGTTTCGCCGGATTGCGGCTTGCCGACTTCGAGTAGACCGAAGTAGGCGGTAAGACCGTTGACACCGAGAGTGCCGAGAAAACTGGTGTCAGAAAGGAAGGGAATGGAAGGCAGCTTCTGAAATGAGTGGGGAATGGAGGAGGAGATGACAAGGTGCGTCTGAAGGCCGGTAAGGCCCATGACCTTGTCGCCCTTTTTGAAGTCGGGATTGCGTGATTCGATGATTTCGGCGAGGCCGAAGGAGCGCATGACATCGCCGAGCTTAACTGGCGGCATGTATTGCGGAATATCCGCCATCCAGATACGCATGGTGGGGTCCATGGAAAGATATTTGATGCGAGCGAGAGCCTGGCCGTCTTCGAGAGGCGGGATGGTGGATTCTTTGAGCTGGAGGACATCGGGGGTGACGAGTTCTTGCGGGCGAGCGGTGAGAATCCACTGACGATTGGCGGTAGACATAAGCAAAGGATAGTCAAAGAGTGAAGAAGTACCAAGGCATAAAAGCATAAGCGGGAGACTTTGCACAGGTTTGTAACGTTGAGTGTGACGAAGACTCCCATGAGGATGGAGGAGTGGATGCAGGTACACATAATGAGAGAAAGGCCGGTGAGCTGGGGGGATAGGCGAGCAGGGGTGCGGCACGGCTGGATGCTGCCATTCGCGTGGTTGGAATGCGGGATGGACTGGGTTTCGTACTGGCTGAGCCGCTGGCGATCTCTGGAAGTGCTTGGGTACCTGGAGAGGTTCGGCGTGCTGGTGGCGGTGATTTTCTATTTTGGGGAGTCTGGGGACCGGCTGAAGCAGAAACATTACCAGGCGTGGCAGGTAATCAACTCGGCGCAAGGGAAGGGCGGGAATGGAGGGCGGATCGAGGCGCTGGAAGAGTTGAATGTGGACGGGGTATCGCTGGTGGGAGTGGATTTGTCGCCGGCGTTTCTGCAGGGCGTGAATTTGAAGAAGGCGGCGCTGGCGCGAGCAACGCTTGACGCTGCCGATGCGCGGGACGCGGAATTTGCAGGAGCCGATCTGGAGAATGCGAGTTTTCGGAGCGCGAATTTTCGAGGGGCGCGGCTGGACGGCGCCGAACTGCAGGGGAGCGACTTGAATGACGCGGATTTGAACGGCGCGCAGTTCAGCGGAGCGAATTTGAGCGGAGCGAGCCTGGAGAAAGCCGATTTGCGGGGCGCGGATTTGCGAGGAGTGAAGTGGAACGACTTGCGCAGCGTGAAGGGTGCGAATGTGCTGGGAGTGAAGAATGCGCCGTGGTTTGTGGAGTGGGCCTTGGGGCACGGCGCGGTGGAAAAGGCGGATGAGGGGACAGAATAAACGGTTTGCGGAGAAACGGTGTGGCGGGGAAAGAAATGCCTCTGGCCTGGAAGGCCCGAGCTACAGGGACGTGCCGCGAGAATTGCCGGCGCGCACGGGCCAAGCCCATACCAAGGCAGTCAATTACTTGAGTTGCCGCATCAAGTCGGAAGCTGACTTGGCGGCTTTTTTAATTTCGGTGAGGCTGTGCTCGCCGTGTGAGGAGCCGGTGACATGCTCGGCGAGGAGATCGGCGTTGGCGGTAATGACGCAGAGGAGATTGTTGAGCGCGTGAGAGATAGCCTGGGTGCGGGAACTGGGAGCCTGGTCAGACAGATTGAAGGTTACTTGCACGGAAGAATCCTTTCGAGTATGAGAATGAGGGTGAAGGTCCGCGAGGGTCGAGAAGATGGCGGACAAAAGAGTGTCGGAATCGAGAGATTCCACAGCGAGAGTGTGAGAGGCGCCGACATTTCTGGCTTTGTTCTCGAGGTCGTTCACGGCAGACGAATAAAGAGCCAGGATGGGAAGAGCAGGATATTCGGAACGGATTTTGTCGACGTAATGAAGTCCCTGAAAGTTCCAGGCCAAGACATCGAGCGCGACCGCGTGCCAGCGTCCGCCGGCAAGGACGAGGAAGAGCTCGTTGAGGGACTGAGCCCTATGGATTTTGATGCTTGCGCGTGGGGCGACAGCGAGAGCCTGAGAAAGCTTGGACCAGGCGAGATCTTCGCCGAGGTAGAGAAGGTGGAACGGTGAATTGGACATCGGACTTTCGCACTGCTCCTTGCAAAAAAGATGCGCGATCGTTCATAGCTGAACCCTCGCATTCATAAAGCCAGTCGCAAAAAAAAAGGGGCCGTAATCCGAGAACCGGCGGGCATCGGGACCTACAAGGACTTCAGTTATTGTCCGAGCCAGCCTGTTTAGCACTACTGCGCTGAAAAAGACGTTGAATCTCGATGAGCAACCCCTCGGGAAGAAGACTCTTCGGAACGAAGCTGTCGGCGCCGTGACGGCGACATTCGTCGGCGAGGGAGAGGCCATGAAGTTCAGAGAAGATAATCACCCGCAGGTCGGGGCTGGAGAGGCGGATCTGCTCTGCAGCCTCCAGCCCATTGACCCGCGGCATGCTGAGATCGAGGAGAACGAGGTCAGGCTTCCGGAGCGAGGCGAGTTGCACCGCGTTCAGGCCGTCACTGGCCGTTCCAACGATCTCAAACCCCCCGGCAAATTCGAGATACTCACAAACGGAACGCAGGGCGGTCGGCGAATCGTCAGCGACCAGAACCCGGATGGGATCCGCAGGGGGCATAATCAACTCCGAGATTAAAACGATTCAACAGATGAATCGAGGATAAGAGAAGAGTGAGGGGAAGAAAATTGGAGGGAATACGTAGTGAAAAGATACTAGGAGCGATGAGAAACGACTGTTGCCTGGGAGGAAAACGCTAAGGTCCCGCGGAAGCAACGAAGGGAGGACGGGACTTCAGCTTTAGGGAGGAGCGTGCGAATTGGGTTGTGCTATAACGCTGGGGCACGTGGAGTGATGGCAGGCGTCACAGGAGGAATCGCATGAGGCACACGAAGAGAGGTTTGGCCTTGGTCGGCTTGGTGGGGGCACTCTGCTGCGCAGCGCTGATGCAGGGAGCGGCGAGCTTAAGCAAGACGATGGCGGTGCAATCCACGGCGCAAACAGCGATGAAGAAGGCGAACGGGACGACCGATGCTTCGGGTGTGATGTATTTCCCGCACGAAGAGACGGCGGCGGCCTTCAAGGATAGCTTGATGCTCTACGACGGAGTGCCGGAGAAGAATTACCGCGTGGCGGTGTACCACCGAGACAAGGGCGGAGAGGTGGAGATTCACAAGAAAGACACGGATGTGTTCTACATTTTGGAAGGATCGGCGACGTTTGTGACCGGCGGAACGATAACCGGAGGGAAGGAGACCGCGCCGGACGAGGTCCGAGTTGCCACGATGGAGGGAGGAGTAGCAAGGCAAATCGGGAAAGGCGATGTAATCGTCGTGCCGGCGAACGTAACGCACTGGTACAAGGAAGTGCAGCAGCCGATTACCTATTTTGGAGTGAAAGTGCGCTGAAGCGCGCGATAAAGAGATGTCCAGGCCAAACCGAAAAGGGCGCGGCGAAATTACGAGGCGGGATTTTGTGGGCGGGGTGCTGGTGGCGGCCGGTGCGGCGTTGTTGGAGGGGTTGACGCCGGCGGAATTGCTGGCGGAGAAGGACGCGTTCACGGGCTATGGGGGAGTGGGAGAGTACGCGAAATCGAACGGGAATACGTGGGCGGTGCTGCTGGCGGGGCACAAGATTCGGGATGGAGTTTATGATCGGCTGCCGAAGGAGGTGGTCGAGACGGGAGAGATGTATGACTGTGTGATCGTTGGAGGAGGGATCAGCGGGATCGCGGCGGCGCTGTTTTTTCAGAGGGAGACGGGTGGGAAGAAGACGTGCTTGATGCTCGAAAATCACCCGATTTTTGGAGGTGAGGCAAAACAGAACGAGTTCGAAGTGGATGGAAAGAGATTCGTCGGGCATCAGGGATCGGCAATTTACCAGTTACAGAAGCCGGCAAGTTTTCTGGCGCAATTCTACAGTTCGATTGGAATGAAGACACCGAAACTGAGTTATCAGAAATGGGCGGGGCCACAACCGGAGATGAAACTGTCGCAGACGCCGTATGACGCGGCGGGAATGGACGTAGGGCAGTACGGATACTGGTTTGGGCCGAAGATTGGAAACAAAACGGGGACGTGGGTGATGGACCCGGTGCGGCGAAAGCTGGAGGGCGCGCCGATACCGGCGGAGGCAAGGGCGGAGTGGGTGCGATTTTTGACAGGCGCGGATGTGAGCGGAAAGAAATTCGAACATCCCAAGAGGGAGGGCGATGCGGTTTCGCGATATCTGGACTCGATCACGATGGAGCAGCACTACATGGAGCGATTCGGGATGAGCCGGGAGACGGTGAGGACGTACCTGTCGCCGGTGGAAGGAGGTGGATCTGGGCTGGGGCCGGATGCGCTTTCGGGATTTTCGGACTATGCGTTTGAGCTGCTGGAGCCAGTGCCCGATGAAAACGGCGGGATGGATCAGATGTTCCCCGGGGGAAACACGACGATCGCGCGGCTGATGTTGAAGAGCGTGATTCCGGCGGCGATGGAGGGAGACGCGAGTGTCGATGGAGTGACGCAGCATGGAGTGAATTTTGGGTCGTTGGACGTGGCGGGAGCGCCCGTGAGAATGCGATTGGAGGCAACCGCGGTGGCGGTGAAGCACGAGGGGGATGCGGCGAAGGCATCGAGCGTGTCGGTGGTGTATGAAAAGGGCGGGAAGGTATACCGCGTGAAGGCGCGAAGCGTGGTGATGGCGGGAGGGAGCTGGACGACAAAGCATATTGTGAAGGATTTGCCGGAAGCGCAGAGCGAGGCGTATGGGCAGTTTTATCGTTCACCATGCATGATGGCGAATGTGGCGGTGAGGAACTGGCGATTCATGTACAAGATGGGGATGAGCGGGTGCCGCTGGTTTGGCGGGACGGTGGGAGATTACATGGAAGTGAGGAAGCTGGCGCTGGTGGGCGGAGTGGAGCCGACGATCGGCCCCGATTCGCCGATTGTGTTGACGCTGAAGTGCCTGTACACGCATCCGGGATTGCCGACGGAAGAACAGGGGAATCGCGGGCGAATGGAGATGCTGTCGATTCCGTTTGCGGAGTACGAGAAGCGGATCCGCCAGCAGTTCACGGAACTGTTTGCCGGCGCGGGGTTCGACGCGGACCGGGATATTGCGGGAATTATATTGAACCGGTGGGGACATGCGTATTTGAGTCCACAGCCGGGATTTTTCTTTGGGAAGGATGGAAAGGAAGCGCCGCGGGAAGTATTGCGGAAGGCTCCGTTTGGAAGGATCGCGTTCGCGAATACCGATTTAGCGGGCGCCATGGATCACCGGTTTTCGATCTTGGAGGCGAAGAGGGCTGTGAGACAGGTGGTAGGGGCAGCATAAGTGTGTTTCGAGGCGCAGCAGAGTGAGGTTCGCCGGGACGGAATCGAGTCAAGAAGTAACGGTTGAGATTCTTCTCGATGCAAACGGCGCATCGCCCTGGATGACAGCGTGATTCTGCGCGACAAGAACCGGGAGAGCGGGCGTGGTTAGTTGCCGGGACTTTCCGAGGGGGCATGCTGAACGAGGGCGTCTTCGGTTTTCAAGGGGTCGAAGTTTGGCCGGAATTCATATTTGAGGATGAGTTTCGCACGGGCGGGAGAGATACCGACGACGCGGACAGTGACAAGAGTCTTGTCTTCGAGCAGCCAATAGGAAGCAAGGTGGCGCTTCTTGTCGGCAAAGGCCTGCAGGGCCTGATCGTCAGAGACGGCGGCAGCACCGGCGTGAATCAGATCGAATTCGTGGCGAGGGGACCGTATTCGCGAGCGACCGAATCGCGAAGGGAAGCGTATTGGTGGCGGATCTGCGGCAACGAAGTGGCGGAGGAGATATGGATGATACCGGTGGCGGAGGAGAGGCCGAGCCTGGGAGTGAGGACGAGCTTGAATTCGTTGAAGAGCTTGTTGGCTGAGGGTTCGGCGCTTGATTTCAGGTAGAGAGTGGTGGCGTCAGAGCGAAGGAGTTTGGTGTGCCGGCAGCGGCGATGATCTCGTCTTTGTTGGCACCGACGCGAAAACAAAACGCGGACGGGCGGTTCTGTACGAAGGAGGGCAGAGCGCGAAAAGAAGAGCGGCAAAAACCAGAGTTGCGGGCTTCATCGTAAGATTCACGTAAATTAGAGTGAAGCAGGAAGGAGGGAAGAGGAATACCCGGGACGGTGGAGTTACGTTTTAATGATGTTGTTGCGGATGGCGTAATGGACAAGCTCGGCCAAGGAGTGGAGATTAAGTTTGAGCATAATGTTGGCACGATGGGCTTCCGCAGTGTTAACGCTGATATGGAGGAGGGAGGCGACTTCCTTGTTGGATTTGCCTTCGGCGAGAAGTTGGAGGATTTCGCGTTCGCGGGGAGTGAGGCGGAGGCGGGTGCGGGTGGGATCGGCGGAAGGGAGATCGTCGGGCGCGGGAGGGGTGGAGACGCGCGTGGAGAAATAGGGTTTGTGGTTGCGGACAGCATCGACAGCGGCGAGGAGAACGCGATCAGCATCGTCCTTGAGAATGTAGCCGCGTGCGCCGGCTTCGACGACCTGGTGAACGAGGTCGTCAGATTCATGCATGGTGAGGATGAGGATTTCTGTGGAGGGGGAAGCGGCACGAATGCGGCGAGTGGCTTCGACGCCGTTAAGAAGCGGCATGCCGATATCGAGGACGGCGACGTCTGGCTTGAGCTTGGTGGCTTTTTCGATGGCGTCGCGGCCATCGGAAGATTCGGCGCAGACCTGCCAGCCGGGGCGCAATTCAAGAAGAGCGCGGAGACCGGCGCGAACGACGGCATGATCATCCGCAATCAGAATGCGCAGAGCTGCCATAGAACCTAGAACCCGTCAAAACGCGCTACTCGTTACGCGCGTCGACCCGTTGAACGGAAGAATCACCCGGGGACAGGACATTGAGGGGAATAGTAGCGCGAACGGTGGTGCCGTTGTTATCAGAAAAAATATCGAGTGAGCCGCCAAGGAGGGCCATGCGTTCGCGCATGCCGGGAATGCCGACGCCCAAACGAGCATTATCGGAGAAGGAATCGCGAGGGGGAAGACGCAGGCCCTGGCCGAAATCGGTGATTTCGAGGGTGACGACGGAGTTTTCCAGGCGCAGGCGGATTTTAGCGGTGGCGCTGCCGGAGTGGCGCTGAATATTGGTGAGAGCTTCCTGGACGACGCGGAAGAGAGCGGTTTCGACGGGTTGCGGCAGGCGATCGAATCTGGACAGGACGAAAAGTTGGGTATCGATGCCGCTGCGGTCGGCGAAACCCTGCGCGTATTCCTTGAGGGCGGAGACGAGGCCGAGATCATCGAGGAGAGGAGGGTGGAGGAGGTAAGAGAGAGTACGGATTTCGCGGGAGACTTGCTGCGTGAGGTGGCGGGTTTTTTCGAGGGCGCGAAAGGCGGCTTCGTCGCTGGGGCGGATGGATTGACGAGCCTGGGCGAGGCTAAGGTTGATAGCGAGAACGGTCTGCGCGAGGCCGTCGTGGAGTTCGCGGCCAAGGCGGCGGCGTTCTTCGTCCTGGAGCTTGAGGAGATGGGAAGTAAGGCTATGGATAGCGCGTTCAGCGTTTTTCATCTCAGTGATGTCAGAAAAAGCGCTGATGATGCGAGTGACATTGCCGCGGGAGTCCAGCTGGGGGACGACATTGCCAAAAACCCAAACAATCCTTTCGGGGGAACCCGGATAACGAAGGCCGAGGACGCCGTTCTCGACGGGGGTACGGTTGCGGAGCACAGCGACGACGGGGTGGTCTGCGGGAGGAATGTCGATGCCGTCTTCGGTGACGGGAACGACACCGTAGTCACTGGGAAGTTTTCCAGCGGCGGTGCCTTCGGGGACGCCAAACATACCGTAGGCAGCGGGGTTGGCGTACTCGATGCTGCCGTCAGGGCGGTGAAGGACAACGGCAACATGAAGGTCGCGGACGAGAGTGCGGAAGCGTTCCTCGCTATCGCGAAGAGCATCCGCGGCGCGACGCTGCTCGGTGAGATTGGTAAAGGACACGATGACGCGGGAGAGTTCACCGGTAGAGGAGAATTCGGGGACGGCGTCGAGGAGGGTCCAAAGAACGTCGGGCCGGCCAGGAATGCGCCAGCCAATGAGGCGATTGCGTTGGGGAAGGCGAGTGGCGATGGCAGTGGGAACGGGGCGAAGTTGGAGAGGAATCGTAGTGCCGTCCTCATAGATAGGGACGAGGTTGAGGTCGACGGTAGTCTTGCCGACGGCCCGATCAAGGGGGATTCCGAGAAGCTCGACGACGGCAGCATTGGCGTAGACGATGCGGGCATTGCTGTCGTAGGAAACAATGCCGACGTGAAGATTCTGGACGAGTGAACGAAAGCGCTCCTCGCTGGAACGGAGAATTTCCTCGGCTTCCTTGCGGTCGGTGATATCGCGCACCATGACGAGGCTGCAGGGGGTGCCGCCGTAGTCGATGAGGGAAGCAGACATATTGCCGAACCGGACTTCACCGGATTTCCTGCGAAAGCGGAACTCGGCATCGCGGATAGCGCCCGACTCCGTGAGGCGGGAGAGGATCTTGGCGCGTTCGGAGGGATCGACCCAGAGATTCAGATCGCGGGGGCTATTGCCAATCACGTCTTCGCGGGAATAGCCGGTAAGCGCGGTGTATCCGTCGTTAACTTCGAAATACGGGCCGTTGGGAAAGGGGTTGATGCTGAAGGCATCGGGGCTGGAACGGAAGGCGGTGGAAAGGGTTTGTTCCGTGACGCGGAGAGCTTTCTCGGTTTCGAGGAGATGCTGAGAGATCTGTTGCTGTTGCTGATTGGTGAGGATAAGACGAACGGCGGAAGAGACGACGGAAGCGGTGACGGCAAGCCAGGCGAGGAGGAAGTGTTCACGGGCGATGGCGTAGGACATGAAGATCACGAGCAGAGGCAAGGCGACAGGGAGAAGCTGGGAAGTGACCGTAGGAATGGTGGAAGCGGCGGCAACGGGAAGTTCGGCGGGGGAAGGCGCGCGCCAATAGGCGGCGAAAACGATCACGCTCGCATAGGGGAGCATCCAAAGGACGTCGCCCCAACTGGAAGTGCCAACGTTGAGAGTGAAGAAATAGGCGATATCGGTAAGAGCGGAAAAGAAAAAGGCGAGAGCGAGGACATGGCAGACGGAGCGGAACCATGAGGGCAAGGTGGCACGGGCCCGAAGCACAAATCCGAGGGCAAAGAGGAGATCGCGGGTAGTGTGAAGGACGAGAATTTCTCGGAGGACGGAGTGCTGCTCAATCCAACGGGCTGGGGAGGAAAAAAAGTACAGGTAGGCAGTGACAGCAACGATAGCAACCTGAATGAAGTCGAGCACACGGGGCCAATTCGTGCCGGAGGGAGAGTCATCGGAGGTGGGCAGGAAGAGTAAGAAGATGGGCGCGGGCCAGACGAAAAAGAAAACGTCGGAAGGCCAGGGGGACTGGGCGGCGTTGGGCACGAAACTCTGGTAGTAGGTGGTGATGGCCTGAGCAAAGGACTGCAACGAGAAAGCAAGTCCGATGAGGATCCAGACCTGGCGGGGATACCCGGAGGAACGACGAGCGAAATAGAAGCAAGTGGCGGCGCCGAGAGCGACCATGGCGAGGTCGAGAGTGTTGGAAAGGAGGAGGCCCGCGGGAGAGGGCCGAAGAAGGAGGAGATCGAGAACGAGGAGAAGGACCAGTGCAACAGTGGAGATAAGAAGAAAGCGAGGGAGCCTGCCCAAAGGAAGCAAGGAAACCTCACACGAGAAATGGCGAATGCCACCGGGGAACCGGTGAGGTGAGTGTACAACAGAAGAGAAGATGGGAGTGGGCGGAATGGGGAAAGGGAGATAGGATGTTGCGAGAATGGAACCAGGAGGAGAGCGCATGAACCGGCCGGGAGCAGTGCTGGCGGGAGCAATGTTGTTCGCGACGGGACTCTGGGGCCAAGCGGCGGGTGAAGGCTATCGGCCAGCTGGGGTGACAAAGGGCGGAGATATCGTGTTTCCAGCCGACAGTGCCGTGACTGGACTCGTGACGCTGGACGTGCGCGTCGACAACACGGGAGCGGTGCAGAATGTGACGGTGATCCGAGACCTGCCCCCGCTGACGGCAGCGGCGCAGGAGGCCTTGAAGAACTGGCAGTTTGGGCCCGCGGTGAAGGGTGGAAGGATGGAGGCGGGGGACGTGCGGGTGCAGGTGGTGTTCAATCCGTTCAATCCCGGAGGCACAGGTATTCCCGGGGGAAACGAGCCGGCGGCGACGGACGCTGACGGAAACGATCTAGATTTTCAACCGGCGCAAGTGACGTCGGCGGCCTATGCGACTTACCCGGAGAATACGGTGGCGTCGGGAACGGTGATACTGCAATTGAACGTGGGGTCGGACGGTACGGTGAATGGAGCGCGGGTGTTCCGGGGATCAGGACCGCTGGCAGGGGCGGCGACGCGAACGGCAAAAGGCTGGCAATTTACGCCAGCGACATATAAAGGGACTGCGGTGACGTCGGTGGTGCCGGTGGCATTTGTGTTTGCGAATCCAGCACAGGGGACGCAGTGAAAAAACAGAGCGAAAGGGTAAAACGGTGTAAGGGTATAAAAGTAGAAACGAAGAGACGCGCGGCCCAGCAGGTTGTGTAGGGTTTACGGAAGCGTGGGTCAGCGTGCAAAGAAAAAAAGGCGGGAAGCCGAAGCCTCCCGCCGGAGAATTGTCAGTAAGTGGTTTACAGAGGTTGAACGTTGGAAGCCTGCAGGCCCTTGGGGCCGCGGACAACCTCGAATTCAACGGCCTGTCCCTCGTTGAGGGAGCGATAGCCGTCCGCCTGGATAGCGGAGAAATGGACGAAAACGTCCTCGCCGCTCTGGCGTTGGATGAAACCAAAGCCCTTGCTGGCGTTAAACCACTTTACTGTACCTTGTTCTTTCACAGATGTTTCCTTTTCAAATGATAAAAGCTATCTGATGCACTCTTTTTCCGGACACTTTCGAGGTGAACCGGGCGTCTTTCGCTGATTCTCCAGACACCGCGGTAAGGCGGGCGGGAAACAAAAAAAGGCCGCAAGTTGAAGCTTGCGGCGCTTTAAGACAAAAGGCGAAACAAGAGCAACAAACGCAAAAACAGAGTAACACAAACAGGCGCGGAGGACAAGGGGTAAAGTGAGGGAGGGGGAATGGCGGGCGGATAACGGGCGAATTGCGCGAGGTAAGGGTAGACGATAAGATAAATACAACCATGCCTGGAAGAAGGCGCTGGGTCATTCCACAGCAGCCTCTTCCTGTGACCAATAAGCTTGAAAAAGATGAGCATGACAGAGCGCCAGTGAGGAATTGTGTGCCAGAAGGGAAGATCGGTAGAGCAAAGGAGAGAAAGATGTTTCGTCCAGTAAAGAAGTGGTTGTCGATTGTGAGCCTGGCCGCAATGGTGGCGATGCTGCCGACGATGGCGAGAGCGGACGAGGAGTTTGACAACGCGAAGTGGAGGTTGCAGTTGTACGGGTGGGTGTCGCAGCCAGCCGGATATTTTAACGGTACCGGCGGGAACGGATATTTCGACCTGCAGAAGGATTTTGGATTCGGGAACTATGCGACATTCAGCGGCAGAATGGACTGGCGATTCAAAAGGAAGCACCACCTGACGTTTTCGGTGGCGCCGGTGCTGAGTTCCCGAACGGCGACGCTGACGCGGTCGATCACGTGGCAGGGGCAGACCTACGACATCGGGGCAAGTGTAAACGCGGGCATCAAATCGCTATTCTTCACGCCGGGCTACCAGTATGACTTTTCCGGAAGAAGCAAGGGTGGCTGGGGCTACTGGTGAATTGCAATCTGGCATATACTGAGGCATCACTGAAGGCGAAGGGTTCCGTGTCAGGGGGAGGAACCGCGTCGGCGCAATCGAGTGGATCATTGTTCGCGCCGCGGCCGGCGATCGGGCCGGATTTCCGGTGGTATCCAATTCCGGATTCGAGCCGGTTTTACATGGACGGAATGTTCACAGGGATGTCGTTCTTCGGATATGGGAATTTCATGTCGGCGGGCGGGAACCTGGGATTTCCCATAGGGCAACATTGGGATGCACGGGTGGGGTATTTGATGGGCAGTCGGCTGAAGATCGACGATTCGAACAGCAATATTTCGCTGCCGCTAGTGCAGAAGGGCCCAGTGTTTGGCGTGGAGTATCACTGGGGCCAGCGCTAGTTCGAGTTTACTGATCGTGTTTAGCGCCGGATTTGTTGGACAGCGAATTGAGTGTATTCATGCCGCAGCTCCGAGCGCAAGGAGCTGCTGGCGCGCCTGGGCGGGCGTGAGGTAGCCCAAGCGCTGGACGATCCAGCGTTG
>Ga0335077_10002314_pt1 | contig 22746 bp, 18 predicted proteins | sample Lox_Sample_31_FD_207151 | JGI IMG/M metagenome (GOLD analysis project Ga0335077, IMG submission 207151) | Soil microbial communities from Loxahatchee National Wildlife Refuge, Florida, United States - Lox_Sample_3.1 | ecosystem: Environmental > Terrestrial > Soil > Wetlands | place: USA...
GCAGAAAGACCCGAAGCAGCGGTTGCAAGCCATTGGCGACGCGCGCATTTCGCTCGACGAAGTTCTCTCGGGCGCGCCCGACCCGGCGCTCGCGGGAGCAGCGGGAATCTCCGCGCCGCTCTGGCGCCGCGCGCTGCCGTGGGCTGTCGCGGGCCTGTTTGTGGTCACAACCGCCTCACTCGCGTTCATTCATTTCCGCAAAAAGCCAACCGCACGGGCCGAACTCACGCGTTTAGAGATCCCGCTTCCTGAGAACACCACGGCCGTATTCGCCGGAGCTTTCGCGCTCTCGCCCGACGGCCGTCAGTTGGCGTTTGTAACCAGCGGCGCCGACGGAGTCTTTCGCCTCTGGGTTCGCCCGCTCGATTCGCTCGAAGCGCGGCCCCTGCCCGGTGGGGAATCATCAGCCGGAATTCCGCCGTTCTTCTGGTCGCCGGACAGCCGCTTCATCGCCTTCGACAGCGGCGGGAAGCTCGAGAAGATCGACATCTCCGGCGGCCCGCCGCAGACGCTGTGTACCCTTGGCAGACGTGCGGTTGACGGGTCGTGGAATCGCGACGGCGTGATCATCTTTGGAATACCTCCTGGTCCGTTGATGCGAGTCTCTGCGGATGGCGGCCCTGCGACGCCGCTTACCGCGCTCGACTCCTCGCGAGGTGAAATCAGTGATGGCCCTCAAGGTTTTCTTCCCGATGGGCGTCACTTCCTCTACGAGCGCGCTTCAACGATGCCGGAATACACGGGCACTTACATAGGTTCCCTTGATTCGAAGCCGGAAGAACAGGATTGGAAGAGGCTTATCGCCAATGCGGAGGACGTCAGGTACGCGCCCTCATCGGATAATCCTGAGGTGGGCTACTTGCTCTTTATCCGCGGTAGAGCTCTGATGGCGCAGCCGTTTGACGCCAGACGGCTCGAACTCACCGGGGAACCTGTTGCCATCAGCGAGCGAGCTTCCGTCGCAGGCTTTTCGGCCGGCGGTTCGGGCGTTCTTGTCTACGAGACAGGCTTCCCCTTGAACTCGGCCCCCACGGGCCTCATTCAGGGCCAACTGACGTGGTTTGATCGGGAGGGGAAAGCTCTGGGAACGCTTGGTGAACCGGGTCTGTACGGCAGCCTTGGACTTTCGCCCGACGGGAAGCGAGTGGCCTTCGAGCGCGTCGATCCCGAAACTTCAGCCAGGAATATCTGGCTCTACGACGCCGCACGAGACGTGACGACACGGTTCACATTCGATGCGTTCCTGGACTCCGACCCAGTGTGGTCCCCGGACGGCAGTCGTGTTGCGTTCAATGCGATCCGGGGCGGGCCATTCGATCTCTATGCGAAGGCCTCGAACCTCGCTGGCCAGGACCAATTGTTAGTCAAGTCGAGTGACTATAAGTTTCCGACCAGTTGGTCGCGTGACGGACGCTTTCTATTGTATTGGACTCTCGGCCCCCCGAAACGCATATGGGCGCTTCCGCTCAACGGCGGATCTGCGGACGGCCAACCCATTCCAGTGGCAAACTCGCAGTTCAACGAAGCGATGGCCCGCTTTTCTCCAGACGGGCGATGGATTGCCTACCAGTCTGATGAATCCGGCAAGACAGAAATCTACGTGCAGCCGTTCGACGCTTCCTCCGCCGCGAAATCATCCTCTGCAGCCACCACGCCCGTGACGGGCAAGTGGCAGGTGTCCAAGGGCGGCGGAAGTGGTCCGCTCTGGCGTGGAGATGACAAAGAGATCTTCTACCTGTCCTCGGATGGGACGGCAACGGCGGTGGAATTGAATACCACCGGCGCGTTTCAGCCAGGCGTACCCAAACCGCTGTTTAAGGTGCCGGTAGGCTTGGTCAATTGGGATGTCACCCCGGACGGCAAGCGGTTCCTGTTGGCTGCCCCATCCGCCACGGGCGCGCGGCCGTTTTTCACAGTCGTGCTGAACTGGCAGGCGGGGTTGAAAAAATGACGATCGCGGCGGGGACCAAACTCGGGTCGTACGAGGTAGTCGCGCCGATTGGCGCGGGCGGGATGGGCGAGGTGTACCGCGCGCGGGACGCGAAGCTCGGGCGCGACGTGGCGCTGAAAGTCCTGCCGGAAGCGTTCGCGCGGGATGCCGAGCGGATGGCGCGATTCCAACGCGAAGCGAAAGTTCTCGCGTCGCTGAATCATCCCAACATCGCGACAATTCACGGACTCGAGGATTCCGGCAGCACTCATGCGTTGGTGATGGAGCTTGTGGAAGGTCCGACGCTCGCTGACCGCATTCGCTCCGGACCGATTTCGATTGATGAGGCGCTGCGGATCGCGAAGCAGATGTGCGAGGCGATCGAATACGCGCACGAGCGCGGGATCGTGCATCGGGATTTGAAGCCCGCCAACGTCAAGGTGACAGGCGACGACGCGGTAAAGATTCTGGATTTCGGACTTGCCAAGGCCTTGGAAGGCGACGCGTCCTCGATCGACATTGCCACTTCACCGACGATCAGCCGGATGGCAACGCAGGCTGGCGTCCTGCTGGGGACGGCGGCATATATGTCGCCCGAGCAGGCGAAGGGCAGAGCGGTGGACCGGCGGGCGGACATCTGGGGATTCGGCTGCGTGCTGTACGAGATGCTGACCGGGAAGATGGCATTCCGCGGCGAATCGGTCACCGACACGCTTGCGGCGGTGATCAAGGAAGACCCGGATTGGTCGCTGCTTCCCCCGGCCACGCCGATACGAGTTCGCGTGCTGTTGCAGCGCTGCCTGCAGAAAGACCCGAAGCAGCGGTTGCAAGCCATTGGCGACGCGCGCATTTCGCTCGACGAAGTTCTCTCGGGCGCGCCCGACCCGGCGCTCGCGGGAGCAGCGGGAATCTTCGCGCCCCTCTGGCGCCGCGCGTTGCCGTGGAGCGTCGCGTGCATCGCCGTACTGGCGGCGCTCGCGCTCGCCTTCGTTCACTTCCGCGAAAAACCGCCCGCTCCCGGCGAGCCGATGCGTTTCCATATGTCGCCGCCCGATAAAACGACGTTCGCACTCTCGCCGTGGTTCGTGCTGTCGCCCGACGGCCGCCAGCTGGCCTTCGACACAGTCGGCACCGGCGGCGTGTCGAGTCTGTGGATTCGTTCCCTGGACTCGCTCGAGGCGCGTCCCGTTCCGAACGTGGAAACGGGCCTGTTTTTCTGGTCGCCCGATAGCCGGTACATCGCCTTTGATGGCGGCGGGAAGCTGGAGAAGGTCGATATCTCGGGTGGCCCGCCGCAAGTGTTGTGCGACATTAAGGGGAACGCAGTGGGCGGTTCGTGGAACCGCGACGGCGTGATCATTTTCCCGCAAGCCCCCGGCGCCCTGATGCGGGTCTCTGCGGACGGTGGATCCCCATCGCCACTCACCACTCTCGACCCTTCGCGAGGCGACCTCACTGATGCTTTTCCGTCCTTCCTTCCCGATGGGCGGCACTTCATCTTTCTGCGTACTTCCAGCAAGCCGGAGAACAGCGGGATTTACGTAGGCTCGCTTGATGCCAAACCGGAAGCGCAGGCTACGAAGAAGCTGCTGGCCGATAACACTTTGGCCGTTTACGTGCCGTCTTCCGATTCCGGCGCGGGACAATTGCTTTTCCTCCGCGGCAGCGTGCTCCTCGCGCAGCCGTTCGACGCAAGGCGGCTGGAATTAACTGGAGAGCCTGTTGCCATTGACGAACAGGTTTCGGTTGCGCGTTTTTCGGCTTCTGTCGGCCTTTTGGTCTATCTTGCCGGCGCCTCGCTCAACTTTTCAAACCCCACGGGCGTAATCCAGGGCCAACTGACGTGGTTCGACCGGGAGGGGAAAGTTCTCGGAACCTTTGGAGATCCCGGCTTGTACCGCACGCTCGCGATTTCGCCCGATGGAAAGCGTGTCGCCTTCGAACGCGCCGATCCCCAAAACGCCCAAATCAGGAATATCTGGCTGTATGAATTTTCACGAGGCGTGGCGACGCGGTTCACGTTCAGTCCGGCCTCGGACACCGGGCCGGTCTGGTCTCCGGACGGCAGCCGCATCGCGTTCGCGTCCAGCAGGGGCGGCCAGTTTGGCCTATACCAAAAGGCTTCGAACCTGGCGGGGGAAGACGAACTTCTCTTCAAATCGAGTGACTTCAAGATTCCGAGCAGTTGGTCGCCGGACGGGAGCGCCCTGCTCTATTACTTCGCCGGCCGGAGCAGCGAACTGTGGGCGCTTCCACTCGGCGGTGGAGCTGCGGAACGCAAGCCCGCTCGGGTGGCGAGCTCGGAATTCGACGAGGCGATGGGCCGATTTTCGCCGGACGGCCGTTGGGTTGCCTACCAGTCCAACGAATCGGGAAAGGACGAAATCTATGTGCGACCGTTCGATACTTCTTCCGCCGCGGGACCTTCCTCGACGACGAGCACACCGTTGACGGGCAAATGGCTGGTATCCAACGGCGGCGGAGACAGTCCTTTGTGGCGGGGGGATGGCAAGGAACTGTACTACCTGTCGCCGGATGGAATGGCGATGGCGGTTGCAGTCAATACCGGCGGCGTGTTTCAGGCAGGCGTGCCCAAACCTCTCTTCAAGGTGCCGGCCAGCTTGATCTTTTGGGATGTCTCCGCAGATGGTAGGCGGTTCCTGCTGCCTGCCCCTTCGGGAGCGAGTGCGGCGACGCCCTTCACGGTGCTGCTGAACTGGCAGGCGGGGTTGAAGAAGTAGTCGCCTCGGCGTCCTCTCCATCGTATTTGTTCTGGTACCGCCGCCGCGCGGGGCGCCTTTGTGCAGCCGGGGGATGTGGTAGAGTTTCGAGCCAATGCGGATATTCGTTCTGGGAGTGGGCGGCACCGGCTCGCTGCTGGCGGAACTGCTGGCGCGCCAGGGACACACGGTCTGGTGCGGCGACCGTGACGTCGAGCGGGCCCGCCGGTTCCTCGGCAAGCGCAGCAAGATCGAGGTCGTCGAGGCCAATGCCCGGAATCTCTGGTCGATCGTCCGCGCCGGGCGCGGGGCCAACCTGGTCGTCAACGCGCTGCCCGCCGTGTTCAACAACATCATTCTGCGCGCGGCGCTGCGGCTGCGCGCACACTACCTCGATCTCAATTCACATCTGACGCGCCACCCGTTCAAGCCCGAGCAGTTTCGCTTTCACAAGCGCTTCGTCGCGAAAAATCGCGTGGCGCTGGTCTGCGCGGGCGCCGCTCCCGGCCTCACGAATCTGCTCGCCCAGCGCGGCTCCGAGCTTCTCGACTCGGTGGAGGCGGTCCACATTCGCCTCTTTGAAAGCACGGAAAGCGAGGACCCGATCTCCACGTGGTCGGCGGACGTCGCCTACGACGCCGCGATTTCCCGGCCGCGCGTCTATCGCGACGGAAAATTCCTGCTCGGGAAGCGCTTCGACGAGCGCGAGAAGTTCCGCTTTCCGCCGCCGATCGGCGAGACCCCCGTGTACCTGGCCGCGCAGGACGAAGTCTGCATGCTGCCGTACGTCTTTCACGTCCGCGACGTGGATGCCAAGATCGGCGGAAACGATTTCGAGCGCCTGCGGCGATGGTATCGCCAGGGACGCCTGAACCGCTCGCAGGGACTGGTCCGCAAGCGCTTTCCGAAGACGCCGACTCCGCGGCACGTGGCGCGGCTGATCCGGCAGGGCGTGCTCGAAAATGCGCGCTTCGCCGCCGCCGTGCTCGTGCGCGGCGTGAAGGACGATCAGCCGCTGCTCGTCCGCTGGGACGTGGGTTTCCCCACGCTCTACCAGATTCGCCAGCGCGGCCTGATTTCGACTCCCATCTCGTACGCGACCGCGCACCTCGCCGCGATTTTCATCAAGCACTTCCCGCGCGCCTCCGCCGGCGTCATCGGGCCGGCGACGCTGCCGCTGGACGCCCGTCGCGCCGTCCTCGCCGATGTGCGTGCGCGCGACTTCCGCGTTTCGCTGAAAATCACCCGCCTCAAGAAGCTCGAGGAAGACGAGTACTAGCGCCGGCCGTAGTGGGTCATCAGTTTGCGATAATCCTACTGACCAAGAATTGGCCAACCCTATCGAGCGGCTCACTGGTTGTGGGTGCGAACTATTGTCAGCTATTCGGATGGGCCAAGGTGTCTGTTGATGTTTCTCTTGTTCGTTAGCCCTTTAGGATTGGTTTTTATTGTTCTCGAGATTCTTCGAATTCCGCTGAGATCATTTCACCCAGTATTTGACTGCATGAAAGAGAGCGGCCCCAAGTAAAGCGGCGCCGGGAATCGTCATCACCCAGGCGAGTGCGATTTGGCGAGTCACTCCCCAGCGCACCGCAGTAAGGCGTCGTGAGGCGCCGACGCCGACGATGGCGCCGGTGATCGTGTGCGTCGTGCTCACGGGGATGCCGAAATATGCCGTGCCGATCAGAGTCAGGGCGCCTGCAGTCTCCGCGGAAAACCCTCCAAAGGGCGTGAGCTTGGTGATGCGCTGGCCCATCGTTTTGATGATGCGCCAGCCGCCCGCCATGGTGCCGCCGCCCATGGCGAGATGGCAGCAGATGACGACCCAGTAGGGAACGGTGTAGTTCCTCATGAGGCCCCCGGCGACGAGAGCGGTGGTAATGATGCCCATGCCCTTTTGTGCATCGTTGGTTCCGTGCCCAAGACTGTAGCAGGCTGCGGAGAAGAGTTGCAGGCGGCGGAACCAGCGATCCACTTTTCGCGGGCGCTGTTTGTGGACAATCCAGCTTGTAGCCACGGTGACGACCGTACTGACGCAGAATCCGATGACTGGGGAAAGGAAGATGAAAAGCAACGGCATGGTCCAGCCATGGAGAATGAGGGCGCGGAAACCAGCGTGCGCGACCGCGGCGCCGCCGTAACCGCCTATGAGCGCGTGCGAGGAACTGATAGGGAGGCCGAGCATGAGCGTAACCAGATTCCAGGTGATGGCGCCGAGGAGTCCGGCGAGCAGGACTCTTTGATCGACCATCTCGATGTGCACCATGCCCTTGCCGATCGTGTTTGCGACCGCCGTTCCAAACACGAAGGCAGCGATGAAATTCCAGAAGGCAGCCCAGGCGACGGCGCGGACGGGCGTGAGGACACGGGTGGATACGACCGTAGCGATGGAATTCGCGGCGTCGTGCCATCCATTGGAAAATTCAAAAGCGAGAGTCAATCCGATCACGACACCAAGGAGAGCAAAGCTATTCACGAGGAAGAACCTCGAGAGGGAAAGTCGGCACCGGAGACCCCTGGCGCAAGGAGAGATTCCTCACTCGCACCGGCGGACCCGAAATGACGGGCCGTGCTTTCAAGCAGCCGTAGGTCGAAGAGAGGCATCGGCGGGTCAGGCGGTCTTGAGGATGACACCTTCGACGACGTTGGCAACGTCTTCGCACTTGTCGACAGCAGTCTCGATGACTTCGAAGATTTCCTTCCATTTGATGACCTGGAGCGGATCCTTTTCTTCATCGAAAAGCTGCGCGATGAGGGTACGGCAGAGACGGTCGCTCTCATTTTCATATCGATTGATCTCAATGCAGTGCTTCAGCGCCTTTTCCGGCGTCTCTATGGTGTTGATCGCGGCGGAGACTTCCGTGGCGGCGGAAAGAAGGATTTTGACCAGGTCCACAGTGCCCAGCCGCACCGCGTCCACACGATAGAGGACGAAGCGGCTGGCTGCGGCGTCGATCAGGTCGATGACGTCGTCGAGCTGGCTGCAAAGTTCGTGGATGTCCTCGCGGTCGAACGGTGTAATGAAGGTCTGGTTCAGCTTCGTGAAAATCCTGTGGGTGATCTCGTCGCCTTCGTGCTCGATGGCTTTGATGATTTGCACCTGTTCGGGAACTCCCGTGAAGTGCTCGAGCATCTGAACCAGAGATTTCGCCCCGGCGCAAATGTTCTCCGCTTGTTTGCGAAAAAGATCGACGAAGCCTTCTTCGTGTGGCAGAAACCGCTGTAAAAGTCCCGGCATATTATGCAACTCTCAGTTGAAGTCGAGCTGAAACGCGACCACGATAGCAGAGGCGCGCAAGTCGGGGCAACAACACGAATGAATAAGAGAGTCCGCCAGGGTGATCGGTCCCTCGACACTGCTTTTGGAGGCCGGCCGCGCCGTGCTCGCCGATTTTCGCGTCTCGCTGAAAATCACCCGCCTCAAGAAGCTCGAGGAAGACGAGTTCTAGCGCGCGGCGGTTTGGATCAATTTCTGAAGTACGCTCACGGGTGCGGAACGGGTCCTACTAAAGCCAATGATGCTGTATTGGCCCGTGAAGGCAACGAAGTTGAGGCTCATTCCATTTGAAAGAAGTAATCAAGGAGAAAGGAAGGCATGAAAAAGCCAGTGAACGGGACTCGCTTTTTGGTGCTTCTACTTCTGACGACCCTTCTGGGCGAGACTGTCCCGGCACAGGGACCCGGCCAACGCCCGCTGGCCGCACAAGGGACGACCAATGCTGTTCAGCTTCCGAACCCGACGGGAAGCGATCCGAAGCCGGAGGATGCCAGCAAGGCCATTCTCGCTGCGTTTGATAATTACGAAGTCGTCGGAATGGGCGCCGCGCATGGCAATAAGGACATGGACGACTTTATTCTCCATCTCATCCGTGATCCTGCTTTTCCCAGCAAAGTAAACGACGTCGCCGTGGAGTGTGGCAATTCGTTATACCAGCCCATCTTGGACCGGTACATTGCGGGCGACGATGTGGCGCTGTCCGAAGTTCGGCAAGTTTGGCGCAATACTACCCAGCCAATGTGCGGCGTGTCGAGCTTTTACGAGGAACTTTTCCCTTTGGTGCGCAGGATTAATCAGAAGCTTCCGCCGGAAAAGGAACTCCGCGTACTGGCGGGCGATCCCCCCATTGATTGGAGCAAAGTGAAGAGCTTCGAAGACTTCGGGCAATTCTTGATGCGGCGCGACGCTACCACTGCCTCTGTGATGGAAAAGGAAGTGCTCTCAAGGCATCGCAAGGCGCTCATGCTTTTCGGCACAGCGCATCTTTTTCACCATGGAAACGTAGCGGGAATTCAACCAGCAGTGGAGCTCTATGAGAAAGATTATCCGGGGCTAACCTTGGTGATCGGCGATCACGCGGGGTTTGGTAACTGGACGGCTCCGGCGAGGTACAACGAGGAATTGGAAGCGCGGATGGTTGGCTGGCCGGTTCCATCGCTCGTACAGCAGTTAAAGGGCACTTGGCTGGCGAACTTGGACGAAACTTACTTTTCGAGAACCGTGGATGCTTATCTTTACCTAGGGCCCCGGGATTTGCTGCTGAGGGAACCAGCGCCAGCTGATATTTTCTTGGATAAGGATTACATGGCCGAACTCCAACGAAGAGCGGCAACAATGGGAGCGGGGCCGATAACGGACCAGGCCGATCCGGGGAAACTTTCCGAGCATGATTCCAACCCGTTCCTATACGACCCTGACCAATTGCGGAGGATGGTGCAACCTATCGGTACGAATTCATCGCAGTCAGGATCGGGGACTCAAGCGGGTCCTCCTTCGAGGACTCCACCAACTAATCCCTAACCTCCTACGCAGCGGCAAACTCAATATAAGTCCTGATTGACGCGCCAGTCGGAGACCGACCCACTGCCGCGCAGGCGGGTCGTTTGACCGCGCGCCGCGCGGGCCGCTATAATTGGGATGTCAGCAGAGCTTCCGCAGGGAATCTCCCGGGAATAATTCAGGAGCAGTCATGATCAAGGCAACACTTTTGCGCGCAGGAATGATCATCAAGCATGAGGGCGACCTCTACTCGATCTATAGCGTGGACCATCGCACGCCGGGCAACAAGCGCGCCGCCATGGCCACGAAGATGCGCAACCTGCGCAACGGCTCGATGATCGATCACCGGTTCCGCGCCGAGGAATTCCTCGACAAGGTCACGGTGGACGAAATCGAGTTCGAATATCTCTACAGTGACGGTGAAGGCCATCACTTCATGAACACGGAGAACTACGAGCAGCTCCAGCTACAAAACGACATCGTGGGCGATACGAAGGACTATCTCATCCCCAACATGCCGGTGAAGATCGAGTACTACGACAACAAGCCGATCGGCGTGCTCCTGCCGGACACGGTCGATCTGACCGTCGTCGAGACCGAGCCCAGCATTCAGAAGGCGACCGCGAGCGCGGTGATGAAGCCCGCAAAACTCGAAACCGGCCTCGTCGTCAACGTCCCTCCGTTCGTCGGTACCGGCGACAAGATCAAGGTCGATACCACCGAAGGCCGCTACATCCAAAGGGTCCAGTAATCAGCTCGCTTCCAAAAAGATTCACCGCAGAGACGCTGAGTTCGCAGAGAGAGATTCTCCGCGCGGTTTCCTCTGCGTCGTCATGCGCCTTCCTGCCCTGAGTCCGCCGCAGCAGACGAAGGGTGCGGTGCTTTTGTCTTTGGAAAGGGTCTAGTGCGCGGCGGAAGAATTGCTTGTGCCGAAGACGCGGCGGAAGATCGCGTCAACGGCGCGCAACTGGCGCTGCAAATCGAAGCTGTGCGCGAGGGCCTTTTCGTCGAGGAATTTGCGGATGTTGGGATCGGCGGCGACGCGGTCCTTGAAACTGGTCTCGGATTCCCACGCGGCCATCGCGTGGCCCTGCACCCATTTGTAGGAATCCTCGCGCGGCGCGCCGTGCTCGACCAAATCCTGCAAGAGCTGCCCGGAAAAAACCAGCCCCTGCGTCGCGTTGAGATTGCGAAGCATCCGCGCCGGAAACACTTTCATGTTCGCGACGATTTCGGTGGTGCGGTGCAGCATGTAGTCCACCAGAATGGTCGAATCGGGCAGGATCACGCGCTCGACCGAGCTGTGCGAGATGTCGCGCTCGTGCCACAGCGCGATATCTTCCATCGAGGCGAGTGAATTCGCGCGCACCACGCGCGCCAGCCCGCAAATCTGCTCGCTTGAGACGGGATTGCGCTTGTGTGGCATGGCCGAGCTGCCGCGCTGCTCGCCGCCGAACGGCTCCTCGACTTCGCGGACTTCGGTGCGTTGGAGGTGTCGGATTTCGAGCGCCACTCTTTCGAGCGAAGCCGCGACGATTGCGAGCGCCGAAAGATACTGCGCGTGGCGGTCGCGCTCGATCACCTGCGATGTGATGGGCGCGACGGCAAGTCCAAGCCGCTCGCAGATTTTCTGCTCGATTTCCGGGCCGAGGTGCGTGCAGGTGCCGACCGCGCCGGAAATCTTCCCCACCGCCATTTCGCGCGCAGCGGCTTCGAAGCGCGCGGCGTCGCGGCGATTCTCGGCGAACCAGTTCGCGACCTTCAGCCCAAACGTGATCGGCTCGGCGTGGATGCCGTGCGTCCGGCCGATTTCGGGCGTGTCCTTGAACTCCCACGCGCGCTTTTCGAGGATTTCGCCGAAGCGCGCGATCGCTTTTTCGATCAGCTTCGACGCGTCGCGGACGAGCAGCGCCTGCGCCGTGTCCACCACGTCGTTGGAGGTGAGGCCGTAGTGCAGCCAGCGCGCCGCGTCGGGGTCGCCGACCGTTTCCTGCACGGCGATGGTGAACGCGATCACGTCGTGCCGGACTTTCGCTTCGATCTCGTTGATGCGCGCCACGTCGATGCGCGCCCGCTCGCGCAGCTTTCGCGCGGCCTCGCGCGGCACGGTGCCTGCTCCGGCGAGCGTCTCCGTGGCGGCCAGCTCCACGTCGAGCCACCTCTGGAACTTGTTCTCTTCGCTCCAGACGCGGCCCATCTCCGAACGCGTGTACCGTGCGATCAATCTTGGCTCCCTGAGTTCAGGTTAAACGCGGGGAAACTCCCTGCTCCATGATACCCGAAATGGGGAGGTTTGCTGGCAGTTGAGGCGTTTGGCGTTCAAACGGGACGAGCCAGGAAGGAATCAAATGGGTGGTTGCGTTTTGGACTGGATTCGCCCGCATAGTACGATTGCGATACCGGAGGGTCACAGCATGGCGAAAAAGTACCCCGCTATTGAAGGCGCGATCAAGGAATTCATCGAAGGGCAGCAGATGTTTTTCGTCGGCTCGGCGCCGCTCGATGCGAAGGGACATGTCAACATCTCGCCGAAGGGGCTCGACACGCTTCGCATCCTCGGGCCGAAGACGGTGGCGTATCTCGACCTGACCGGCAGCGGAATCGAAACGGTTTCGCACGTGCGAGAAAACGGCCGAATCGTTCTCATGTTCTGCGCATTCCAGGGTCCGCCGAAGATTCTCCGCTTATATGGGGAGGGCAAAGTCGTCGAAGAACACGACGCGGAATTTCCCGGCTTGCAAGCCAAGTTCCCAAGGCACGACGGCATTCGGTCCATCATCGTCGTTGAGCTTACCGACATCATCGATTCCTGCGGGTATGGAGTTCCTCTCTTCAAATACGAAGGGCAGCGGGAGCAGCACGCCGCCTGGGCGCGCAAGATCGGGCCGGAAGCAGTGAAGACGTACCAGCAGAAAGAGAATCGCCGAAGCCTCGATGGGCTTCCCGGCATATCTGCCCAGGGCTGCTATAGCTCAAACGGACCGAGGGGGTGCCCTGCGAGGCGATGTGGAATTGGTCTGCTGAGCCGCTGAGATCCGACCAAAGAAGAGAAAAACAGAGGGCCGGCTCGGAAGAGCCAGCCCTCCTTGGAATCGTCTGGGCTAATGCTTGCCAAACTTAAAGACGATCTCCGCAGCGATGCCCAAGCTATTCTGATTTTGGCTGCCAAAATGCGTCATGATATCGTCAATCCTGGCGCGGGCGGCCCAATGCTCTCCAAGATCGATATCCACTCCGCCGCCAAAGTTCCCTGCAAACGCGCTCTGCGACACGCTTCTTCCGCCCGCAGAACCACCCGCCTCAGCAGCGCCGATCAAGACTTCCCCAAACGGCGTGATGGGCGATGAGTTGCGCAGGTTGATGCGAGGTCCGAACGTTTCGGTGTACACGTGCACGGAAACACCCTGTGGACTGGCATAGGCCCCTGCGAAATTACCGACAAGCCCCAGCCAGCAAGCCGGGTTGGCTGCAACCTCTGCGTTCCAGCCGTTTAGATTCACGCTCGTGGACGATCCTCCGCTTCCTGATTTCGGTAAGAAATTGCTGGTAACTCTCACATAGTCGTAGGAACCACCAACCTCAAATGGCTGAGAATTGTCACAAGCCGCGCGGGCAACCCCTGATGTGAGAAGCAACAGCCCTGCGATAAAAAACATTTTGCGCATTCTGTATCTTCTCCCTTCGCTCTACGAGATGGCACAAACACTTAGGCCCATTCCCGTACCATATCGGCACAGAGTCTACAACAATACTCAACGGTGGCGACACAAGATTTCTGACAATAGGGGGTTACAGATGCGACTCCTCTGCTGTGCCGTTTCGGCCCACATGTCGTCTTGACTCCTCGTCCCTCCAGCTATTGCCATGGTGGTCTCATCGCCAGGCTCACGGGGTCCTTCGCCGTACTTTGAGTGGCTTGGACGCTCGCGCCGAAGTTAGAATGTCAGCCCAATGCTTGGGAAGCGCAAAGGCATGAAGGCGACGGCTTCAAGAGGGCCGGCGTCTGCGCGCGCGGCTGGTTTCCCGGACCGGCACGCGCGCAGCAGGACGGTCCTGCATCTCCTGCTTTTGGCTGCCGTGAGCCTAGCCTTGTACGCGGATGCGCTTCGAAACGGGTTTGTAACCGACGACACACTTCAATTGCAGAGCAATCCTCTTATCACGAACTATCGCTACATTCCCCAATTGTTCGCCCTTAATGTCTGGTCGTTTGTCCGTCCCACGCTCAACAATTACTACCGGCCGCTTCACATGCTCTTCTACATGGGCGAGTACTATTTGTTCGGCCTCCACCCCTGGCCATTCCATCTTGTGAACCTGCTGCTCAACATCGCGGCTATTTTCGCCGCCTACTTTCTGGTTCGCGCCCTTGCGGATGAGAGGCTCGCCCTGTGGGCGGCCCTGTTGTTTGCGTTTCAACCGATCCACGTCGAGGTGGTCGTTTGGATCGCGGCGCTGCCCGAGCTGTTGTGCGCGCTGTGTCTTTTTACCGGCATACGGTTGTACCATCTGGCCCGCACCGGCATCCATCCCGCGCGGAATCATGCGATGGCAACGGCTGTTTTCTTCGTGGGACTGCTCTCGAAGGAAACAACGCTTGTTTTCCCGGCGTTACTGCTGGCCTACGAATTCTTCTACCGGCGGGAATCGCTTCGCGCCATCTGCCTGGGGTTCCGCCGTTTCCTGTCTTATCTTTGCGCCTTGGGGATATATATGGCCATCCGCTTGACGGTCCTCGGCTCCTTCGCGCAATCATCGGCACACTTCACGGGCCGGCAGACTTTCTTCACCGTACCGGTTCTGCTGTGCCAATACATTCTCAAGCTCCTCTGGCCCGTAAACATGAACTATTACTATTATTTCACTCCCCAGAACGCGTTTGGCTGGAAATTCTTCGCTGGCGTGGCGTCGATCGGCGTTCTGGTCCTCGCGATGTTCCGGATGCGAAAATCGCAGCCGCTTTTGTCGTTCGCTCTGGCCTGGTTCTTTATAGTTATTGCGCCCGCCCTGAGCATTTCCCTCGTGGGAGAGAATGTCTTTACGGAGCGCTACCTCTACATTCCATCCCTGGGTCTTTGCATTCTTGCCGGATGGGCCTGGCTCCGGGTTACGGAACGGGCGTCACGAAGAATGGTTCTCACCGTCGCCTATCCCGCGCTGGCCCTGGTCTTGATTTTCTACAGCGTTCTCATCGTGCGCCGCGTTCCAGACTGGCGCTCGGAGCTGCGGCTTTTCCAGAAAACGGTGCTCCAGTCTCCCGACTCCGCGACGGTCCAATCAGGTCTCGGGATCGCATACTATGAGGTGGGGCAATACGATCTCGCCATTGCGCCCTTCGAGCGCTCGCTCGCCCTCCAGCCGGCTTCTTCAGCCCCACACCTCTACCTTGCTGTTACGCTGTCCGCTCTGGGCGATGTCCAGGGGGCCAACACCCAACTTTTGCAGGCCGAGAAACTCATGACCGCGCGTGATACGCCCTGGGCGTTCTACGCGCAGACCTACGCCAACCTCAAGCAGTGGGATCGCGCGATCGAATATGACCGCAAGGAGATCGAGCTTGAGCCGCGGAATCCAGTCCTTTACACAGCCTTGGGCGAGGCGCTCCAGGAGAACGGGCAGACACAGGAGTCCATCGCTGCGTTCCGGCAGGCCATTCGAGTGCAACCAGGCTATCTCGATGCGAGCACCAACCTCGCCATTACCCTGGCCGAGGAGGGGGACATGGACCAAGCCATAGAGCTATTGGTTTCCGCGCTGCGATCCGACCCCGATGGGCCGCACGCGGACGCCGGCTGGTTCAATCTCGGCAACATCTACGCCCACGGGAGCCAATGGAGTGCCGCGGCGGATGCTTACCAACATGCGCTCGATCTGAATCCCGACTTGAGCGCCGCTCGCCGCCGGCTCGAATCGGTCGAAGCCGAGCAAGCGGCACACCAGCAGTGATTCCTGCCCTATAGCCTGCGATTACAGCTCAAACGGGCCGAGGGGGATGCGCTGGCTGGCGATGTGGAGCGAGCCGCGGAAGGAGAAGTTCGCCGGGCGGCTGGAGAGCGCCTGCTCGGCGCTGATCTGCGCGATGTCCGGGGTGTTGTTCTGCTCGGAGAGATGCGCGAGGACGAGATGCCGCGCGCGCGCGTCGAAGACTTCCGCATCGGCGAGGAACTCGCTGACCACATTGTTCGAAAGATGCCCCGTGCGGCTCATCACGCGCTGCTTGATGTACCACGGGTAGGGCCCCACCTTGAGCATGTCGAGGTCGTGGTTCGATTCGAGGATCAGGAAATCGGCTTCGCGCAGGTGCTGCTTCACCAGCTCGGGCATGTAGCCGAGGTCGGTGACGATCGCGACCTTCGTGCCGTTGGTGCGAAACGCGTAGCCCACCGGGTCGGCCGCGTCGTGCGGAATCGCGAACGGATCGATCTCAATGTCGCCGATTTCGAATCGCTCGCCCGCGCGGATGTATTCCACGCGCTCCATCTTCGCTTTTTTTCCGGGATTCGCGGGGTCGTCCGCATACATGTTCAGGATTTCGCGGTGCGTCGGCTCGGTGAGGTACGCGGGGCAGTTCCACTCGCGCGCCATCTGCGCGAGGCCGCTCGAATGATCGGAGTGCTCGTGGGTGACCAGGATCGCGTCCACGCGCTCGGGACGCGCCCGGCCCAGCGCTTCAAACCGCCGCCACATTTCCTTGCGGCCAAGCCCGGCGTCAATGAGGAGAGTCGTATGCTCGGTTTCGAGCAACGTGGAGTTGCCCGTGCTGCCGGACGCCAGAATGGATACGCGGAGCGAGATGCTGCCGCCCTCTCCCGAAGCCTCGGGACGCAGATTCCCAACCGCTTTGGATATTCGCAGAGCGCGGACGCGCCGTCAAAGAAAAAGCGCGAGGTGGTACTCACCCGATCGCAGCAGCGTCTGCGCGGTTCGATTCGCCCTCGACGGGCCAGACTTGACAACCCCGCTAGCGGCGAGCATATTGCCCTGCATCCGCGGCTCTTGAACGAGACGTACCGGCCAACTTTCCAGCGATCCAGCGAGCGGAGGTCTCCGTGATTCCCGATACCCTGCGGCAGCAATTTCGAACGACTTTACGCGGCCCCTCGCTGTGTCCCGGCGAGCCGGGATATGACGAGTCGCGCAAACTCCATAACGCTATGATCGACCGGCACCCCGCGATGATCGTGCGTTGCGCCGGGGTGTCGGACGTAATTGCCGCGGTCGAATTCGCTCGCAACAATAACATCGTGACATCGGTTCGCGGTACGGGCCACAACGTGGCAGGCATCAGCTTGTGCGACGACGGCCTGGTGATCGACCTATCGGCGATGAAGGGAATTCATGTGGACCCCAAGGCGCGGAGGGCGCGTGTGGAACCGGGTGTCACGTGGGCGGAGTTGAACCACGAATTGCAGGCGTTTGGGCTGGCGGCAACCGGCGGCTTTGTGGGGACGACGGGCGTGGGAGGGCTCACGATCGGCGGCGGGCTGGGCTGGATGGTGCGCAAATACGGCTGCGCCCTGGACAATTTGCTTTCCGTGGATGTCGTTACGGCCGACGGTGGATTTCTGATCGCGAGCTCCACTGAAAATCCGGATCTATTCTGGGGCATTCGCGGCGGTGGCGGAAACTTCGGCATCGTGACATCGTTCGAATTTCAAGTCCACCCGGTGGGAACCGTCCTGGCGGGGCTCGTGTTGCATCCTTTGTCCAAGGGCCGGGAAGCGATGCGATTCTGGCGCGACTACGAAACCACCGCGCCGGAGGAAACGAGCAACAGCGTGGTAGTCTTCACCGCGCCCGCTGAACTTCCGGTGCCGGACGCTGTGCGCCGGGAACCGATCGTGGCGATCGGAGGCGTTTACGTCGGGCCGCTGAGCGAGGGAGAAAAAGCGCTTCGGCCGCTGCGCGAATTCGGCCCGCCGCTCGCGGACATCTACCAACCGATGCCGTACTCCGCGGCGCAGACGATGGCCGACTTCCTCTGGCCCCGAGGATTTTACAGCTACTGGAAATCCGGATTTCTGAAGTCCCTGAGCGATGGAGCGATCGACACGTTGCTGGACTATTATTCGAGAGTTCCCTCCCCGCGTACCGTGATCGTGATCGAGCACGACGGCGACAGCGCCTTTAGCCGCGTTCCGGAAAATGCAACCGCTTTCGGGCACCGCAACTGGCCTTACAACCTCGTCGTCACCACGATGTGGACGGATGCGTCGGGCACGGATGTCAATATCGCGTGGACGCGCGACCTCTGGAAGGCCCTGCGGCCTTTTCTGGCGGATGCCGTATACGTCAACTATCTCGGCGAGGTTGACGAACAAGGTGTGCGCGCCGCGTACGGAGGAAAATACGAGCGGCTGGCGGCGCTAAAAGCCAAGTACGATCCGGCGAACTTCTTCCATATAAACCACAACATCAAGCCGGCGCGTTAGTCGAGCGATTCGGATTCGATGCCGATGTTTTTTTCGCCGGCGGCTTTCTTTTCGTTGTACTTCTTCACCCATGTGGCGAAGGATTTTCCGGCGGCCGTGTCGCGCCCCGTGAACGCGAGCGCGGCGATGTCGCTGTAGGGGACGGAGAGCTTGCCGGGATCGTCCTTCGGCATCAGCCGAACCAGGCAGTCGGAAAGCGCGGGGCCCTTGATCTTGCGGTCGAAGACGTAGCCTTCAATCACGCGGCCGTTTTTCAGGGTGATCGTCACATCGCCGCGATAGTCGAACGCCTTCTCGAGCGCCGCGCGAATCTCCGGCTCCGTGGCGGTCGAGGGAATCCAGCCTTCGAGATTCTCGTGGACGACGCCGAGGCGCTCTTCGGACGCGTCTGGTGTGGGAGTGCTGTTTGTGTCCGGCATGGGAATCGAGGTCTTGCTACGCTTTAGGCGCCGCGATCTGCACGAGCTGGCCGGAATGGTTTCCTGCGCTGGTTGGAGCGCCGCCCATCGCGTCCGGGTCCTTGTACTCGTGCAACAGCGTCGCGCGGACGGTCGCCAGGAATCCGCCGACCGAGCCGAACGTGTCGTTCACGGCGCTGGCTTCATAGCCGCTGTGGACCATGCAGTTGGCGCACTTGGGATTGCCGCTGTGCGTACCGTAGCGTTCCCACTCGGTCTCGCGCAGCAGCTCGTCGAACGTGTCGGCGTACCCGTCCTGCAAAAGGTAGCAGGGCTTCTGCCAGCCGAACACGTTGTATGTCGGCATGCCCCACGGCGTGCACTTGTACTCGCGCTTCCCCATCAGGTATTCGAGGAAAAGCGGGCTCATGTTGAAGCGCCACTTCTCGGAGCGGTTGCTCAGAATCTGGCGGAACAGCTGCCGCGTTTTCTTGCGGCTCAGAAAGTGCTGCTGGTCCGGGGCTTTGTCGTAGGTGTAGCCGGGCGAAAGCATCATGCCCTCGACGCCCAGCTCCATCATGTCGTCGAAAAACTGGCGAACGCTCAGCGGATCGGCGCCCTCGAAGAGCGTCGTATTCGTGGTGACGCGGAAGCCGCGCTCGAGCGCCTTGCGAATTCCCTCGACAGCTGTCTCGTACGTGCCCTCGCGGCACACCGCGAAATCGTGGTGCTCGCGCTGCCCGTCCATGTGGACCGAGAACGAAAGATACTTGCTGGGCGTGAACTCGTCGAGCCGCTCGGAAAGCAGCAGCGCGTTGGTGCACAGATATATGTACTTCTTGCGCGCGACGAGGCCCGCGACGATTTCCGCGATCTGGGGGTGCATCAGCGGCTCGCCGCCGGGGATGCTGACCACCGGCGCGCCGCACTCATCCACCGCGCGGAAGCACTCCTCGGGGCTCAGATTCTTCTTCAGGACGTGGGCGGGATACTGGATCTTCCCGCAGCCTGCGCAGGCGAGGTTGCAGCGGAACAGCGGCTCGAGCATCAGGACGAGCGGATACTGCTTCCGCCCCTTCAGCCTCTGGCCGATGACGTACGACGCCACCGTCCACATCTGCGATACAGGTACTCCCATCGATCTCCTCAGTTGCCCTGACGGCCCGGAAGCGGCCCCCTGCGATGAGGGTCTCATGATACCGGGTTTGCGCCCCCCTGTGAACCCTGGCGAGCGCGGCGTGTCCAAACTATAGGGATAGCTGGTCGCGGGTCAGTTTGAAGCCGTTGAGGTTGCCGACCACGGAGGCGGCGATGCGGCCCGGGTCGAAGAAGTCCCGCGCGATCTGCTGCACTTCCTCGGCGGTGACGCTTTCCAGCATCGCGATCAGCTCTTCGGGCGTGAAGTGGCGGCCGAAGTACATGTGATAGCGCGCGAGGCTCGACATGCGCGCGCCGGAGCCCTCCATCGACAGCAGCATCGAGCCTTTCAGGTGGTCCTTGGCGCGCCGCAGCTCTTCTTCGTCGAGCGGCTCGTCCTTCATGCGGCGGAATTCGTCGAGCACGGAGCGCACCACCTGCCCGGCCGTTTCAAGCGACGTCCCCGCATAGACCGAAAGCACGCCCGTGTCGCGGTACGGGTTCACGTCGCAGAAAATGGAGTAGGCGAGGCCCTGGCGCTCGCGGATGTTCTGAAACAGCCGCGACGACATGCCTCCGCCGAGAATGTTGTTGAGCACCGAGACGGCGAAGCGGCGCCGGTCGGTGAGCGGCAGCGCCGGGACGCCCAGGCAGATGTGCACCTGCTCGAGCTCGCTCTTCGAACGCTGCGTGATGTGCGCGGCGGATTCGGGCTTCGGGTCGGCCGCGCCGTCGGGGACGGGCGCGAGCCTGGAAAATCGCTCGGAGACCAGATCGACGAGCTGCGCGTGCGAGAGATGCCCCGCCGCCGTGATCACCAGATTATTCGGCGCGTACCACCGGCGAAACCAGTCTTGCAGCGTGTCGCGCGTGAAGGACGAAACTGTTTCGGATGTGCCGAGAATCGGCTTGCCCAGCGCGTGTTGCGACCAGAAATTCTGCGTGAAAAGCTCGTGGACGAGGTCTTCGGGATTGTCCTGCGCCATCCCGATTTCCTCGATCACCACGGATTGCTCTCGGGCGATGTCGCCTTCGTCGAATTTAGGCTCGAGGACCATGTCCGCGATCACGTCGAAGGCTTTCGGCAGGTGTTCGTCGAGCACGCGCGTGTGGAAGCAGACCATTTCCTTGTCGGTGAACGCGTTGAGCATCCCGCCGACGCGGTCCACTTCGCGCGCGATGTCTTCCGCCGAGCGCCGCCGCGTGCCCTTGAACACCATGTGCTCGATGAAATGCGAGATGCCGTTCAGTTCCGCCGGCTCGCGGCGCGATCCCGCGCCCAGCCAGACGCCCACGGAAACGGAGTGGACGTGCTCCATCGCCTCCGTCAGGACGACGAGTCCGTTCGGCAGAATTTCCTTTTTCACGTTGTTCGTCGCGTTCGCCATGTCCATTTCTATTGTGGCACGCGCGATGGCAAATGTCATTTCGCGGGGCGCGAGGCCGAAAAGCAGACCGATAAAGGCGTGCTAAAATGAACGCAAGATGTCGCCGGAAGCCGCAAATGCCGTCGTGAACCTGCTCGGGAAGTCCGCGGACGAGCTGCGCGCGTTTCTCGAGTCGCTGGGCGAGCCGGGGTATCGCGGCGCGCAGATCTATCACGCGCTGTACGCCGAGAAGCGCTTCGACTTCGCCGCGATGAGCAACCTGCCTGCGGCGCTGCGCGAACGCCTCGCGCGCGAAGCCTCGATCGCGCTGCCGCAGATCGTGCGGCGCTACCGGTCGTCCGACGGCACGGTGCGCTACGTCCTCGCGCTCGGCGAGGGCAAGGCCGCGAATGTCGAGGCCGTGTTCATGCCGGAAGAAAACCGCCAGACGATCTGCATCTCGACGCAAGCCGGCTGCGCGGTCGATTGCCGGTTCTGCCTGACGGCCACGCTGGGCCTCGTGCGCAACCTGACGGCGGGCGAAATCGTGGGGCAGGTGCTTGTCGCGCTCGAGGACAATCGCGCCGCGCTCAAGCCGCAGACCAACATCGTCCTGATGGGGCAGGGCGAGCCGCTGCTGAATTACGACGCGGTGATGGCCGCGCTGCGCATCCTGCTCGATCCGAACGGGGTCGCAATTGCATCGAGGCACGCCGCGCTTTCAACCAGCGGAATCGTGCCGGGAATCAAGCGGCTGGCGCAGGAAAAGGTGCGGCCGAACCTGGCGATCTCGCTGAACGCTTCCTCGAACGAGCAGCGCGACCAAATCATGCCGATCAACCGCAAGTATCCGCTGGAAAAACTTCTGGAAGCGTGCCGGATTTACCCGCTGAGGCCGCGGGAATGGCTCCTGTTCGAATACGTCCTGCTCGGCGGATTCAACGATTCGCCTGAGGACGCGCACCGAGTCGTGAAGCTGCTCGCAAATCTGCGCGCGAAGGTGAATTTGATCCCGTGGAATCCGGGCGACCTGCCGCACAAGAGGCCCGATCCGCGCCGCGTCCAGGAATTTCAGCGCGTGCTCATCGAAAAAGGCGTGCCGTGCTTCATCCGCGATTCGCGCGGGCAGGACGTGATGGCCGCCTGCGGCCAGCTCGCGCTCGCCGAATCCGCCGCGTCGCCTTCGCCATTCTGATTGAATGGGGTGCCTATGAGAATGTTGGTTCTAACTATTGCCGGTGTACTTGCTGCAAGCCTGCCGATGTCTGCGAGGGAAAATCCAGATCGCACAGCGTGTGGATCTGAGGCTCTGCCTGCCGCCGTACAGGGACAGCTCAAGACGGCCTTTGCTTCTTGGAAGATTCAGCAAGCCGAGGACCTTAGTGCAGCCGCTCGAAAACGATGGGAGTCAATGAAGGTTCGTGAATGTCCGGGAATTGCCGTGGGTGAATTTGAAACCGCCAGCAAGGCGTACGCTGTCCTGTTAGTTCCGGTGGGCCATCCAGACACGGCCTATAGATTCCTAGTTTTCAGCACTGATGAAGGCCAGCCGTATCACAAGTTACTCGTCGAAAAGTGGGACGGCGGAGGAGCCGCCAACTACTTTGTCCAGAAGATCCACATTAACGACTTCTTCAGCGACTCCTGGAAACGAAAACTTCGCGTGGTTGCAAACGAAGGCATCCTGTTCGTGGATGCTGGAAGTACGGAATACGAAACGGACGTCTATTTCTGGACAAAGAGCGGATATCAGCATCAGCCAGTCGACAATTAGTCTCGAGCCCTTACTTTCTGCGAATCCCAGTCGCGGCCATGAGCCGGCCGGTGGTACGCCCGCGATTCGCGCGGGCAAAATGCGATGGCGGCGTGAGGGCTGCTAGCACTTGCAGAAACAGCCGGCGCTCTGAAGCGCCGGAGGCGCGATTGTCATTAGCCCGGCACGGAGCGGACCGGAGTGCCGGGAAAACGGAAAGCAAGCACCCAAG
>Ga0335077_10002315_pt1 | contig 22743 bp, 22 predicted proteins | sample Lox_Sample_31_FD_207151 | JGI IMG/M metagenome (GOLD analysis project Ga0335077, IMG submission 207151) | Soil microbial communities from Loxahatchee National Wildlife Refuge, Florida, United States - Lox_Sample_3.1 | ecosystem: Environmental > Terrestrial > Soil > Wetlands | place: USA...
TCGACGAGGTCGGTTTTGGACAGCAGGATGCGGTCGGCGAATCCGACCTGGTTCTGAGCCTCGGGCTGGGCATCCAGCGTCTCGTGCCCGTGCTTGGCATCGACCACCGTAACCACCGCGTCGAGCAGGTAGTACGAGGCGATGTCCTCCTCCATGAAGAAGGTCTGTGCCACCGGCCCCGGATTGGCCATGCCCGTGGTCTCGATGATCACCCGTTCGAACTCGAGTTCCTTGGTCTCGCGCTTGTCGCGCAGATCGCCCAGGATGCGCGCGAGGTCGCCGCGCACCGTGCAGCAGATGCAGCCGTTGTTCATCTCGACGATCTGCTCCTGCGTCTCGGTGACGAGCAGCTCGTTGTCGATGCCGGCCGGCCCGAACTCGTTTTCGATCACCGCGATGCGATGCCCGTGCTGCTCCCCCAGGATGCGGTTGAGCAGCGTCGTCTTCCCGGCGCCGAGGAATCCTGTCAACACGGTCACCGGAACCATTGTCTGTGCAGCACTCATCTTCGCTTCAAGCCGTCGTCGTGTTCGCAAGGCCCCCCGCGCGACGCGCCTCGCGGAAAGGGGGGCGGATTGTAGAAGAAATGCGCGGCGGGTGATTGGGCCCAGCTACCCGCCATCACATGCGGCGCAGGAGCAGCCCCTTCAAGTACTCACCTTCGGGATGCACCATGGACATCGGGTGATCCTCGCCGGCCGACAGGCGCCCCACCAACTGGCAGTCGACTCCCGCGTCGATGACCGCCCCGGCGACGATCTTCTGGAACAGACCGACGTCAATCGCCCCGGAACACGAGAATGTCAGCAGGTGCCCGCGTGGCCGCAACAGCCGCAAGGCGTTCAGGTTGATGTCCTTGTAGGCCCGCGCCGCACGTTCGACATGGTGGTGGCTGGCCGCGAACTTCGGTGGATCGAGCACGATCAGGTCGAAGGTTTCGGCGCCCGCACGGAGCTCCCGCAAGGCCTCGAAGACATCGGCCTCCTCCCAGCGCCCACTGGAAGCAGCAAAGCCGTTGGCCTCCCATTGCACGCGGGCGATCTCGAGCGCGTCGCGCGACGCGTCGACCGACCAGGCCTCGCCGCCACCGCCGCGGTGCATCGCCAGGGAAAAGGCGCCCGTGTAGCAAAAGCAGTTGAGCACGCGCGGCGCCATGCCCAGTTCGCGAGATAGACGTGCTGCCAGATCCTGCGCCAGCCGCCGGTTGTTGCGCTGGTCGATATAGAAGCCCGTCTTGTGACCACGCCGCACATCGACTTTGAAGCGCAGCCCGTGTTCGTGCACTTCCACGAAGTCGGCCGGCTCGGGACCGCGCACCGCTCCGAAGGCGGGCGCCAACCCTTCGCGTTTGCGGGTCGCGCTGTCGGAGCGATCGAAAATTGCTTTGCACGAGGTGACCTGCAGCAGGGCATCGAGCAGCACGTCGCGTTGTGCTTCGGCCCCGCAGGACTGCAACTGCACCACCAGCTGATCGGCGTAACGGTCGGCGACGAACCCGGGCAGACGGTCCGCCTCGCCGAACACCAGGCGCATGGCGCTGGTGCTTGGACTCAGAGACGAGCGACGCTGCACGGATTCGGCGATACGCGCGCCGAACCAAGCCGCGTCGATCGAATCGGTCTCGGCGAAGGACCAGCACCGCGCTCGAAGCGTCGAGGCGGGCGCGTAAGCCGCCCAGGCCAGCCAGTCGCCGCCCTTGGCCCTGACTGCGACCAGGTCGCCCGCCTTTGGCCGCCCGTGCACGGCCGCCACGGCGGTGTCGTAAACCCAAGGATGACGTCGTTGCAGCGACCGCTCTTTGCCGGGTTTCAGGTGCAGTTCCCCGGCGACGTTCATGGCTTGCCGCGCCTGGCGCTCTCCCGGCTGCGCGCGCGCGGATGCGCGGCGTCGTAGGCCTTTGCCAGATGCTGCCAATCGAGCCGCGTGTAGATCTGCGTCGCCGCGATGCTCGCGTGCCCGAGCAGTTCCTGCACGGCACGCAGATCGCCGCTCGACTGCAGCACGTGCGAAGCCATCGAGTGACGCAGCATGTGCGGATGAACGTGTTGCGGCAAACCGAGGCGCGCCGCGACCGCGGCGACCCGCACCTGCACGCTGCGGCCACTCATGCGCCGCCCGCGCGCGGACAGGAAGAGCGCCCGCTCGTCGTCCCGCGCGCGCGGCCGCAGCATTTGCGCGCGCACGGCCAGCCATGACCGCAACGCTTCGAGCGCCGGCGCGCCGACGGGAACGGAGCGCTGCTTGTTGCCCTTGCCTGTCACCGTGGCTTCGCCGCCAGCCAGGTCGATCCATCCGCGCGAGCGTGGCTGGGCGGCGGTCGGCGAGAAGTAGCGCCAATCCAGTGCAACGAGCTCGGACAGTCGCAGGCCGCTCGAATAAAGTAGCTCGACGATGGCGCGATCGCGCAGCGCGACGGGGCTGCCGTCGGTGGCGTGCGCGGCGAGGGCGAGCGCTTCGTCCGGTGCAAGCGCCTTCGGCAGTCGTGCAGGACGCCGCGGTGCGCGCACACCGCTCGCCGGATTGCTGGACGCGCCACCCCGCATGCCCAGCCAGCGATAGAAGCTGCGCCACGCCGAAAGCGTGCGGGCAATCGAAGAAGGCGCCCGTCCAGCGGCATGCAACTTCGCCGCGTAGCGCCGGATCGAGGCGGGCGAAAGCTGCTGGAGTTCGGTGCCGTCGGCGCGCGCGAGCGCGTCCAATCGAGCGAGGTCGTGGGCATAGGCGGCGCGCGTGTGCGCAGAAAGGCGGCGCAGCGCAGTCAATTCATGCAGGAACGCTTCGACGAGTGCCGACAGCGAAAGCTGCGCCGCGGATTTCGCGGCAAGATCCTCGACGGCGCCCATGGGAGATCAAAGCCGGCGCAACCGCGCGAGCGCGGCGCTCGAGAGCTCCGCGATGCGGGCCAGAAACGCCGTGCCCATCGTGATCTGAAAGCGATCCTTGTCGGGCGAGCCCAGCACGAGCATGCCGAACGCATCGGTGCCCACACCGACTCGCAGCGGCAGCATCGCGAGGCTCTTGATCGCGGACGGATCTGCGCTCATCCAGGCCGCGGCATCGAAGCCGACGTTGGAACCGCAAAACGGCGCGACCATGCTCGCCGCTAGCCGGACCGCATCCTCGCCGACCGGACGCGCGAAATCGAGGGCGGCATATTCCTCGCGCACGTTCCACAAGCGGACGGCCGCGAACGGTATCGAGAACCCGGTCTTCAATTCCGCCACCAGCGTCGCCGGCAGCTGTGCGGCCTCGGGCTGGGCGAGCAAGCCCCGCGCCCAGCGCACGAGCCTGTCGACGATCAGGTCGTTTTCCTCGCCGTGACGGATCAACTCGGCGAGACGCCCCTCGAGCGTGCGCACGCGCTCCCGCAGTATCAGCGACTGGCGCTCGACCAGCGAGATCGCCTGCCCGTTCTGAAGATGCGGGATCTCGAGCACGCGCAGCAGGTCGGGACGCTGGTGCAGGAAGTCCGGATGCTCGGCAAGAAAGGCCGCTACGTCGTCAGGTTCCATCGTTCAGATGTCGATCTCGCCGTCGAACACGTTGATCGCGGGACCGGTCAGGTACACGCGGCTGATTGCACTGCCGGTTCGCCCGTTCCAGGCCAGGCGCAACCGGCCCCCGCGTGTGCGCACTTCGACCGGCGAAACGATCAGCCCGCGCTCGATGCCCGCGACCACCGCCGCGCATGCACCCGTGCCGCAAGCCAGGGTCTCGCCGGCGCCGCGCTCCCACACGCGCAGGTGAATCGTATTGCGATCCTGAACCTGCATGAAACCGGCGTTCACCCTCTGCGGGAAGCGGGGGTGCCGCTCGAGCCAGGGACCCTCCCGCTCGACCGCGGCCCGCTCGACGTCGGACACGACTTGCACGGCATGCGGATTGCCCATCGACAGCACGACGAGACGCAGGACTCTTCCTTCGAACTCGAGCGGCCAGAGCTGCACTCCGCCCTCGGTCACGGGCGTCAGTCCGCCGGCATCGAACGGCACCCGTGCCACGTCGAAGATCGGTGCACCCATGTCGACGGTGACCTCGCCGTCGCTCTCGAGGCTCGGCTCGATCACACCACCGAGCGTTTCGACGCGGATCGCTCGCTTCGCGGTCAGGCCGCGCGCATGCACGAACTTGACGAAGCAGCGCGCGCCGTTGCCGCATTGTTCGACTTCGCCGCCATCCGCATTGAAGATTCTGTAACGAAAGTCGATGCCATCATGTATCGACCGTTCAACGACCAGGATCTGGTCGGCGCCGACGCCGAAACGCCGATCCGCAAGGTGTCGCAGTTGGGCGGGACTCAGAGCGAATTTCTGGTTGATGCCGTCGAGCATCACGAAGTCGTTGCCGGTTCCTTGCATCTTGCTGAATCGCAGCCGCATTGCAAGATTATCGCGCACGATCTCATTGCGTCTGCGGAACGAGCGCGGATGATCCATCGCCCCATTCATGCGGGAGAGCGGGGAACAAGGAGGCACCGACCCGCGCTCTTACCGTGGTCGCCGGCGCGTGAGGCTTCGGCGGCGGGGAGGATCGCGGAGGATGTTATGAAGAAACGACGGCAGGCCACATTCCGGCCGGGTTTGGCGTGGATCCCCGCGGCGACGGCCTTGGCATTGCTGCAACTCGCTTCGTGCAACGGCGATCCGCTGGACACCAGCGCGACCGGATCGTCCCAGGCACCGGAGATCGAAGCGTCTCCGCAAAGCATCAGCGTGCCCGCCGGGCAGTCGGTGACCTTCACGGTCTCGGCCACAGGCGCCGCACCGCTGACCTACCAGTGGCAGCAGGGCGGCACCGATATCGCGGGCGCAACCGCATCGAGCTACACCCTGTCCGACGTGCAGGCGACCCAGACTGGTTCTCAGTTCGACGTCGTCGTGTCGAATTCCTTCGGCTCCGCCACCAGCGGCGTTGCGACTCTGACGGTCGACTAAGGACTCACCCCGAGCGGCGTGCGGTCCAGCTTGCGGCCGCGCGCAACTGCCCGCGAATTTTGCGGGACAATCGGAGCGTCGACGCGCATCGCGCCCGGCGTCCTGCGGCGCGGGTGTCGCGTAGGCCTGTTTCCGTCCTGCCATGGGCCAGAGCGTGTCCGAGCCGACACCGGTCACCTATCTCTTCTCCGACATCGAGGGCAGCACCCGGTTGTGGGAGCTCGAACCGGACCGGATGCGACCGGCCCTGGCGCGCCATGACGCGATTTCACGCGCGGCCGTGCTCGGGCATGGCGGCACGATCGTGAAGATGACCGGGGACGGTCTCCATGCCGCATTCGACAGCCCCTCGGAGGCACTCGCTTCGGTGCTCGAGCTGCAACGCGCGCTCGCGGTCCCCGACAACGGCGATGGCATCACGCTCAAGGTGCGCTGCGGCCTGCACCTTGGCACGGACGAACGCCGCCGCGGCGACTTCTTTGGCCCGGCGGTGAATCGCGCAGCGCGCATCATGAGCGCGGCGCATGGCGGTCAGATCCTGCTCTCCCAGGCGGTCGCGGACGAGGTACGCAGAGGCCTGCCGGCAGGCGTAACGCTGCGTGATCTGGGTGCGGTCCGACTGCGCGACCTCGCCACGCCCGAGCGCGTCTATCAGGTCGTCGATCCGCAGCTGCGTGCCGATTTCCCCGCCCTGCGTTCGCTCGAAGCAACCCCGAACAATCTCGCGCAGCAGCTCAACAGCTTCATCGGGCGCGAACGGGAGCTTGCGCAAGTGCGTGCGCAGCTGGCGGACCACCGTCTGGTTACCTTGCTCGGGATGGGCGGGCTGGGGAAATCGCGCCTGTCCGTGCAACTCGGTGCCGATGTGATGGATGACTATCCAGATGGGGTCTGGCTGGTCGAACTGGCACCCATCTCCGATGCGTCGCTCGTGGCGCAGGCCGTCGCCTCTGTTCTGGGAGTCAAGGAAGAAGGCGGGCAGACGGTCTTGGCTGCACTGGTCAGGTTTGTACGCGATCGGCAGCTGCTGGTCATTCTCGACAACTGCGAACACGTCGTACACGCGTGCGCCGAGGTCGCGAAGACACTCCTTCAAGCCGGAGCGCGTGTGAAGATCCTCGCCTCCAGCCGGGATGCTTTGTGCATCGGCGGCGAAACTGTCTTCCAGCTCGCGCCGCTCCCTGCGCCCGAAGACGACGTGGCCGGTTCCACCGAGGCGCTCCGGCGCATTGACTCGGTGCGTCTGTTCGAGGATCGCGCGACCGCGGCTCAACCAGCGTTTCGCCTGACCGATGAGAACGCCCATGCGGTCGCCGACATTTGCAGGCGGCTCGACGGCATCCCCCTGGCGCTCGAACTCGCCGCGGCGCGTCTGCGTGCACTGAGCGCCGAGGCGATCGCGACGCGCCTCGACGACCGATTCAGGCTGCTCGTGAGCGGCGATCGCACGGCGTTGCCGCGGCAGCGCACGCTGCGTGCGTTGATCGACTGGTCATACGACCTTCTCGCGCCGGCCGAGCGCGCGTTGTTCCAGGCCCTCTCGGTTTTCGCAGGCGGATGGACTCTCGAGGCGGCCGAAGCGGTCGGCAGCGGTGCCGGCATCGATGCGATGGAGGTGCTCGACTTGCTCACCAGCCTGGTCGAGAAGTCACTCGTGATCCCGGACCTCGAAAGCGATCGCTTCCGAATGCTGGAGACGGTTCGGCAGTACGCACACGAACGCCTGCAAGAAACCGATTTCTCGAACCCCGTGCGCGACCGGCACCTTGCGTTCTACCTGCAACTCGCCGAACGCGCGGGCACCGAGTTGGTCGGCCCTGACCAGGGCACGTGGATGGAGCGTCTCGATCGCGAGCGCGAGAACCTGCTCGTGGCGCACTCCCGGTGCGGCAGCATCGACGACGGCGCCGAGGTCGGATTGCGGTTGGTGTTCTCGACCGGTTTTTACTTCCTGAACCGTGGGCTGCTTGCCCTCGGCGAGCGTATCAGCGTGGAAGCACTGGCGCGCCCGCAAGACGGACCTGGCGGGCCGTGGCGCTGCCGCGGCCTCGCGGTCGCGGGCAAATTCCAGTTCTTCCGTGGCCGCTATCGTGAAGCGCGCGCAAATCTCAGCGAAAGTCTCGCGCTCGCGCGCGCACTCGGGGACCAGCCGCGTATCCTCAGTGCGCTGCAGCCGCTCGGCATGGCCTGCCTGGGGGACGGCGACGAGCCGAACGCACGGGCCTACCTCGAAGAAGCGGTCACGCTTGCCGAGCAACAGAATTCGCCGCGCGCGCTCGCGGCGGCGTTGGGGTCGCTTGCGCAGCTTTGCCGCGCCGAAGGACACCTTGACGAAGCTGAACTACTGTGCGACCGGATGCTGGACGTCGCGCGCGAACTCGGTACGCAGGACGGCATGGCGATCGCCTTGCTGAACAAGGCGATGGTCTCGATCAGTCGCGCCGTGGCCGTTGGCGTGTCGCGAACTCTGCTGGAAACGCTCGGCATCGCGGAAGAGATCGGCTCAAGGCCGATCGGCCAGAGCGTGCTCGAAGTGACCAGCGCCTTCGCCTGGTTGATCGGCGATGCGGACGCTGCAGCGCGGTTTTTTGGCGCGGCCGAGGCGCTCGCGCAAGCGACCAGCCTGCACCGCGATCCGGCGGACGAAGCCTTCCTGGTCCCCCTCATCGCCCGCGTGCGTGAAACGCTCGGCACCGATCAATATCGCAAAGCCGAGACGGTGGGGCGCGGACTCGCGCCCGACGAGGCGATCAAGGCCGCGCGCGAATGGCTCGATGTGAACGCTCGCTGAGCGCGCCTAGTCGAGCCACATCGTCGGGTCGAGAACGACGGGGCCGGCAGCGTTCCGCGCGTTGATGGTGTACGCGTAGACGCCCGAGCTGACTTGCGGCGGGATCGTGCAGGCGACCTCGAGCAGATCTTCCTTCGTCACGCACGTGAACAGCCTGACCTGGCTGTCGTCGGGCTTCTCGATCTTGCTCGGCGGCTGGCCCGGATACTTGGGCGGGTTCTTGATCCGGCCGACGATCTCGACGCCGCGCCCGCGTTCGAAACGCAATCCGTCGCCGGGCAAAGTCCAGGTCACCGCGGCCGAGCCACCGCCGCGCACGACGATGACAGGTTCCTGGCCCACTGTCAGGTACACCTTGGGGCCGACCATGACCGGCGCGACCACGACACGCGGATGCGCCAGATCAGGCGCGCCTTCTTTGATGAACGCGCAGCCCGCCAACGCAACCGCGCAAAACAGAACAAGAAGGGGAGTTCTTTTCATCGTGCTTTCCTTTGCTCCCACTCGGCGAAATCGAGTGATCGCCCGGCATGGTACGGGAGCGTAGCCACGCGGAGCGTACCTTGCACCTGTGATCTTCCTTCCACGAATCCGCAGATCCAACCCTGATGGGGGTGTGAAAGGTCAATAAAGCGGTGGCGCACCTTGCGGCCTCGACTTGAATCGACGGTGCGTCCACAGGTACTGGTCGGGGATCCGCTCGACCCAGCATTCGATTTCGCGGTTCATGCGTGCCGTGTCGGCTTGCACGTCTTCGCTTGGAAAGTCGCGCCACGCGGGCTCGAGATGCAGGACGTAACCGTCGTCCGTCATTTCGCTGACAGCCATCACGACCTTGGCGCCGGCGATCCTTGCGAGCCGCGCCACCATCGGGATGGTCGCCGCCGGGTTGCCGAAGAAGGGCACGAAGATCGAATGCTGCACGCCGTAGTCCTGATCGGGCAGGTAGTAGAGCGGCAGGCCGTCCTTCATCGCGCGGATTGCCGCGCGCAGATCGAAGCCCTCGCGCGCGATCAGCAACGGTGTGTTGAAGCGGGCACGGATGGCGAGCACCCAGTCGTTCCATGCCTGGTTGCGCTGGCGCGCATAGATGGTCGCAGCCTTCAGTTCCATCGAGACCCGCAAGCCGCCGGCGTCGAGCCCGACGAAGTGCGGGGCCACCAGGATCAGCGGACGGTTGGCCGGATCGTTCAGGTGTTCGAGTCCCGTGACGCGGACGTACTCGAGCAATCGCTCGCGCGGCGCCAGTGCGAGCACGGAGTGATCGAACACCGCCCGCGCAATGTTGCGGAAGGTGCGCCGGCCGACGGCTCGACGCTCCTGCTCCGACCACTGGGGAAAACAGAGTCGCAGGTTGGTGAGCGTGATATGCCGGCGCGGGCGCACGGTCCACCAGAGAAGGTCGCCCACCACGATTGCCAGCCGCGTGCGCGCGCCTTGCGACCAATGCAGCGTGGCATCGATCAACGCGATCCAGATCCGAACGAAGAACGCGCTCATCGGCCGGCCTGATCCTTTTCGGGCGGTGGCGGTACGCCGGCCGGTCTCTTGTATCGGTTGTATCCCCAGAGGTACTGCGTCGGACACGTGCGGATCACGTGCTCGAGGTCGAGGTTGATCTGTCGCGCATCGCGCTCGGCCTCGCCGCTCAGAGGCGCGGAGAGTGCGTGAAAATGAATGCGGAATCCTGCGCCCGTGCCGCTCCCGGCGCGCACACGCTCGCCGAAGATGAACAGCACGATCGCATTCGCCGCGTGCGCAAGCTTGCCCGGCAGCGTCATCGTGTATGCGGCACGACCGAAGAACGGCACCCAGACGCCGTCGCCCGCCGAAGGCACCTGGTCGGGAAGGATGCCGACGGCATTGCCACGCTTCAACGCCCGCAGCAGCTGGCGCACGCCGCCGAGACTGGCCGGCGCCAGTTCGACGCCGTTGCGCGTGCGCCCGAGTTCGACCAGCGGGCGCAGGATTTCTTTCCTGGGAATCCGGTACAAGGCAGTCAGCGACCTTGGCGGCTGCCACGCGTTCAACACGCAATACTGCGCGGTGATCTCGAAGCAGCCCAGGTGCGGCGTCAGATAGATGACCGGGCGGCCGGAGGCGATTGCCTCGCGCTCGACGGCGCCATCGACCACCTGCATGACCGCGCGCAGATCCGCCGCAGGGCGCAGCCAGACCCATGCCGTCTCCACTGCCTGCTTGCCCGCCTCGCGCGCGCACGCGAGACAAAGCGCGTCGACGTCGAAACCGGCCCGGGCGAGATTGGCGCGCAGACGGCGCCGATACGTCGGGGACAACGCGTAGACCGCCAGCCCGAGCCAGCCGCCCAAGGCGTGCACCCATCCGAGGGGAAGGCGCGCAATCAGCCTGAGCAGAAGGAGGGACATGGACGGCGCGGCCCGATATTCGGCGGTTCGAAGCGTGTCGGGCAGGATAGAATCCGCGCACGCCGATTTAAGACCAATTGCGGGGCGCGTCGGGCTGGTGCGCGGCATGGATTGTCGCATCCGCCGCCGGGCAAATACCGCTAAAGCGTCGCCGCTCGGGTGAGGGCAACGCGGTCAGAAACCCGAACAGGAGTGGCAGCATGGCCAGTGATTTTCTTTTCACCTCGGAATCCGTGTCCGAGGGCCACCCGGACAAGGTGGCCGATCAGATCTCGGACGCGATCCTCGACGCAATTCTCAAACAGGACAAATATTCGCGCGTCGCTGCCGAGACGCTCTGCAATACGGGGCTGGTGGTGCTTGCCGGCGAAATCACGACCGGCGCCAACGTCGACTACATCCAGGTCGCGCGCGACACGATCAAGCGCATCGGCTACGACAACACCGAATTCGGCATTGACTACAAGGGGTGCGCGGTGCTCGTCGCCTACGACAAGCAGAGCCCGGACATCGCGCAAGGCGTCGATCGCGCCTCTGACGACTATCTCAACCAGGGCGCGGGCGATCAGGGCCTCATGTTCGGCTACGCCTGCGATGAAACGCCCGAGTTGATGCCCGCGCCGATCTACTACGCGCACCGCCTGGTTGAGCGCCAGGCCGAACTGCGGCGCGACGGCCGGCTCCCCTGGCTGCGCCCCGACGCCAAGAGCCAGATCACGATGCGCTACCTGAACGGCCGCCCGCATTCGATCGACACCGTCGTGCTCTCGACTCAGCACGCGCCCGAGATGTCGGACGGCAAGGCGATGAAGAAGGAGTTCACCGAGGCGGTGATCGAGCAGATCATCAAGCCGGTGCTGCCGAAGGAATGGCTGCAGAACACGCGCTACCTGTGCAATCCGACCGGGCGCTTTGTCATCGGCGGGCCGCAAGGCGACTGCGGCCTGACGGGACGCAAGATCATCGTCGACACCTATGGCGGCGCCTGTCCGCACGGGGGCGGCGCCTTCTCGGGCAAGGATCCTTCGAAGGTCGATCGCTCCGCGGCTTACGCGGCTCGCTACGTCGCCAAGAACGTGGTCGCGGCGGGCCTGGCGCGCCAATGCCAGGTGCAGGTCGCTTACGCGATCGGCGTGGCGAAGCCGATGAACATCACCGTCTACACCGAAGGCACCGGGGTGATCTCGGACGAGCGCATCAGCCAGCTGGTGGCCGAACACTTCGATCTGCGCCCGAAAGGCATCGTGCAGATGCTCGACCTGCTGCGTCCCATCTACGAGAAGACCGCCGCGTACGGGCACTTCGGCCGCGACGAACCCGAGTTCACCTGGGAGCGCACCGACCGCGCCGGTTTGCTCGCCGATGCGGCGGGCGTCAGGCGGACCGCCGAGTTCGCCTGACCTCGCTGGTCCCGCAGCCAAGAAACGCCGGCGCCATGCCGGCGTTTTCGTCCGATTCGGTGCCGTGACCTAAAGGTTTCTCACGCCGCGTCGATTACTGCCGTAACGCCGGGCCAAACGCCCATGCCGCACGGGTTGCTGGTCATGCCGCAGCCGGCCTTCGCTCTACCGCCCTCGAGGCGCAGCGCGGGACTTGACAACGGCGAAAAACTGTAGCGAAAAGCGACCTGCTTTTCCGCCGCTGTTCGACCGTGTGACGCACACGCGGTCCTCGTATCGTCTTCATCGACAGTCTGACGAGGACCGATCATGAACCTGCGTTTCAAATTCAACCTCGTGCTGATCGGCGTCTTTGCGCTCGGCACGGTCGCAGTCCTGCTCGTGAGCCGCCAACAATTCCTGCGCGACGCGCAGGAAGACGTTACGCGCCAGTCCGCCCTGATCATGGAGTCGGCTCTGGCCGTGCGCGGCTACACGACCGCACGCATCAAGCCGCATCTCGATCCGAAGCTGGTCGACGTCTTCCTGCCGGAGACCGTGCCTGCGTTCGCGGCGACGGAGACGATCAACCTCCTGCGCAAGAAGTATCCGGACTACGGATACAAGGAGGCGGCGCTCAATCCGACCAACCCGCGCGACCTCGCCCAGGAGTGGGAGGCGTCGATCATCCGCCGCTTCCGCGAGGACCCGACCGCCACCGAGGCGAAAGGCGAACGTTACGGCCAGAACGGCCTCCAGTGGTATGTCGCGCGGCCGATCAAGATCACCAACGCGCAGTGCCTGAACTGCCACAGCACCCCGACCGCAGCCCCCGCTTCGCTGCTGCTCGCCTACGGCAAGCAGAACGGATTCGGCTGGAACCTGAACGAAGTCATCGGCGCTCAGATCGTGACCGTCCCGATGGCGGTGCCGCTCGCACAGGCCGACGCCGCCTTCCGGACGTTCGTGATCTCGATCGCGGCGGTGCTGGTGATCACGCTGATCGTGCTCAACCTGATGCTCTCGCGCCTGATCATCCGCCCGGTCACCGCGGTCGCAAAGGCGGCCGAAGCGATCAGCCTTGGCCGCAACGACGTTGCTGAATTCAGCGAGAAGGGCAGCGACGAGGTCGCCGACCTGCGTCGTTCGTTCAACCGGATGCGGCGCAGCCTGGTCGTGGCGATGGCGATGATCGGCAAACGTTGATGTCCTCGCGCTCGGTCCTGCTGGCAGCCTGCGTCGCGGTGCGCGATCCGCGCGTCGACCCGGGCGCCCTGCTCGACCTTTGGGCGCGCGATGTCTCGACGCCGGTGACGGCGCTCGGGCGCGGCAACGGCGACGCCTGTGCCGCCATCCTGGACGACCTCGATGACCAACCGTTCCTGGTCGCGGCGCTGCGCAGCACGCGCGCCGGGCTGGCCGTCGGGATCCATCTCGGCACCCGCGTGCATGGCGCCGGCAACGACGAGCCCGTCGTCGTGAGCGCGCGCAGCGTCGACGCTGCGCGGCGCCTGGCGCGCGCCGCTGCCGACGGCCAGATGCTGTTGAGCGACGATCTCGGCGCCTTCATGACGATCGCGCGCGCGCGCCTCGCACCGAACCTGGAAGCGACACGCGTAAGCCTGGGCGCGGGTCCCGATACCTCGGCATACCGCCTGCGGGTCGCGGCCGTTCCGCCTCCGACCGTCCGCAGCACGAGCGCGGCCCCCGCCACCATCGACGAGAGCCGCCGGCCCCGATTGATCGAGCGTCTCGGCGAGGCGCTCACGCCTTTCCTTGGACCGATCGCCCCCTTGATGCTGCAACAACTCCGACCGGGGCGCATAAGCGGACAGGAACTCGTGGAAGCGGTGCTGCGCCATGTTCCGGCGGCTCAGCGCGAACCGGTCAAGCGGCTAATCGAAGACGAAATCCGCGCCCTTCGGTAGCCCAAACGCCGGCAATGCCGCCTCGGGCGCCGCCGGGGCACACTTTGGCTTGTTCGGCCCTTGTGTATCGACGATAATCGCACCCTGCTTCGAGGAGCGTTGCGACGGGGCGCCTGCCCTGCCAGGCTCGAAGCGGGCGGCGCTTCGCCACCGCCACCGGTTTCAACGGCGCTCGCAAACTTCTTTCACAAGGAGGGCGCGAGATGAGCGCCGTACTCAAATCCCAATCCAATAGCGGCACCAAGGACTTTGTCGTCGCCGACCTCGGGCTTGCCGAGTGGGGACGCAAGGAAATCCGCATCGCCGAAACCGAAATGCCAGGCCTGATGGCGATTCGCGAGGAATTCCGCGGCGAGCAGCCGCTGCGCGGCGCCCGCATCACCGGGTCGCTCCACATGACGATTCAAACGGCGGTCCTGATCCAGACCCTGGAGGCGCTCGGTGCCCGGGTGCGCTGGGCCTCCTGCAACATCTTTTCCACCCAGGATCACGCGGCGGCGGCGATCGCGGCCGACGGCACGCCGGTGTTCGCTGTCAAGGGCGAAACGCTGGAGGACTACTGGGAGTACACGCATCGTATCTTCGAGTGGCCCGCGGACCGCAACAACCAGGCGGTGTTTTCGAACATGATCCTGGACGACGGCGGCGACGCGACGCTGTTGCTGCACCTGGGAACACGCGCCGAGTTCGAGCCGTCCGTACTCGACCACCCCGGCAGCGAGGAGGAAGAGTTCCTGTTCGCCTCCATCAAGGGGCGCCTGGCGCGCGACCCGAAGTGGTACTCGACACGCCTGCGCCTCATCAAAGGCGTCACCGAAGAGACGACCACCGGCGTGAAGCGGCTGTACCAGATGGCCAAGGAAGGCAAGCTGGCGTTTCCGGCCATCAATGTCAACGACTCCGTCACCAAGAGCAAGTTCGACAACCTGTACGGCTGCCGCGAGTCGCTGGTCGACGGCATCAAGCGCGCCACCGACGTGATGGTCGCGGGCAAGATCGCAGTGGTGGCCGGCTATGGCGATGTCGGCAAGGGCTCCGCCCAGGCGCTGCGCGCGCTGAGCGCGCAGGTGTGGGTGACCGAGATCGATCCGATCTGCGCCCTGCAGGCGGCGATGGAAGGCTATCGCGTCGTGACCATGGAGTACGCCGCCGACAAGGGCGATATTTTCGTCACCGCGACCGGCAACTTCCACGTCATCACGCACAACCACATGAACAAGATGAAGGACCAGGCGATCGTCTGCAACATCGGCCACTTCGACAACGAAATCGACGTCGCGTCGCTCGACGGATACACGTGGGAAGAGATCAAGCCGCAGGTCGACCACGTGATCTTCCCGGACGGCAAGCGCATCATCCTGCTCGCCAAGGGGCGGCTCGTGAACCTCGGCTGCGGGACCGGTCATCCGAGCTACGTGATGAGCTCGTCGTTCGCCAACCAGACCATCGCGCAGATCGAGCTTTTCACCAACACGGCCAGGTATCCGGTCGGTGTCTACACGCTGCCGAAGCATCTGGACGAGAAGGTGGCACGACTGCAGCTGAAGAAGCTCAACGCGCAGCTGACCGAGCTCACGGACGCGCAAGCGCGCTATATCGGCGTCGACAAGGCGGGGCCGTACAAGGCGGATCATTACCGCTACTGAGCACGCATGCGGCCGCACGGCGCCGCATTGCCTCGACTCCGAGGGAAGGTCTTCGAATGCGAATCCTGGTGATGGGCGCAGGCGGCGTCGGCGGGTACTTCGGCGCGCAGTTCGCGCGCGCCGGACACGAGGTCGCGTTCGTCGCCCGTGGCCCGCATCTGGCGGCGCTGCGCGAACACGGGCTCAGGCTGGAGAGCGAACTCGCGCCGCTTCACCTCACCGATGTGGTCGCCGATTCCGACCCGGCGCGCCTGGGACCCGCGGACATCGTGATGTTCTGCACCAAGGTGTGGGACGTCGGGCAGGGTGCGCGGCAGATCGCGCGGGCAATCGCACCCGGCGGCCTCGTAATCCCGTTTCAGAACGGCGTCGAAAGCCATCTCATCCTGCGCGATGCGCTGGGGAGCGAGCGGGTCGCCGGCGGCGTCGCGCAGATCTCCGCGACCATCAAGGCGCCGGGCGTGATCGAGCAGGTCGGGCCGTTTGCGCGGCTGCGCATCGGCGCGTTCCGCGCGGAGCAGGAGACCCCCCTGAAAGGGTTCGCCGAGACGGGCGCGCGCGCCGGGATCGATATCGAGGTGGTGTCCGATATCGAACGTGCGCTATGGGAGAAGTTCGTCTTCCTGGTCGCGATTTCGGGCGTCATGTCGCTCGCACGGCAGCCGATCGGCGTCGTTCGGACCGATCTGGATCTGCGCGCGACGCTGACGGCCGCGCTCGAAGAGGCGGTCGCGGTTGCCCGCGCGCGGCGTGTCGCGCTGGACAGCGACGTCGTTGCGGCGACGCTCAAGCTTATCGACTGGTTGCAGCCCGGAATGCGTGCATCGATGCTCAACGATCTCACGCGCGGCAACCGGCTCGAGGCGCCATGGCTGGCGGGCGCGGTGGCACGCATGGCGCGCGATGCGGGGCTCGCCGCTCCGGTCAACGCGACCATCTACGCCGCGCTCAAACCCTACCTCGACGGCACCCCCAAAGCGTACTGACAAGAAAGGATCACGCATGCGCATCCTGCTGGTCTGGGTTCTGAATGCCGTCGCGCTCTGGCTGGTCGCACAGATCCTGCCCGGCGTACACATCGTCAAGTGGTGGCCGGATGCGCTGGTCGCCGTGCTCGTACTGGGATTGGTCAACACGTTGATCCGGCCGATCCTGATCATTCTCACGCTGCCCGTAACCATCGTCACCCTCGGGCTGTTCCTGTTCGTCCTCAACGCCCTGCTCTTTTATGCCGTCGGTTCGATCCTCAAAGGGTTCGAGGTCGACAGCTTCTGGTGGGCCCTGGGGGGCGCGGTGCTCTACAGCCTGTTCTCGTGGGCGCTCTCCTCGATGCTCAAGACACGATGACGGCACGCACCTACAGCTTCGAATTCTTCCCGCCCAAGACCCCCGAGGGCGAGGTCAAGCTGCGCGGCGTGCGCACGCGGCTGGCGGCGCTCGAGCCGGACTATTTTTCGGTCACCTTCGGCGCCGGCGGCGCGACGCGCGAGGGGACCTGGAGCACGGTGCAGGAGATCCATAAGGCGGGCCTGCCGGTGGCACCGCACATCTCGTGCGTCGGTTCGGGGCGTGCGTCGATCGGGAAACTCCTGACCGCCTATCGCGAGGCGGGGATCCGGCGTCTGGTGGCACTGCGCGGCGATGCGCCCTCCGGCACCGGAGTCGGCGGCGGTGAACTGGCCTTCGCCAGCGAGCTGGTCGAGTTCGTGCGGGCGCAATCTGGCGACTGGTTTCACATCGACGTTGCGGCGTACCCGGAATACCACCCGCAGGCGCGCTCGCCGGACGAGGACCTTGAGCACTTCGTGCGCAAGGTGCGGGCGGGCGCGAACTCGGCCATCACGCAGTACTTCTACAACGCCGATGCCTATTTCCGGTTCTGCGACGAGGCGCGCGCGCGCGGATGCGCGGTGCCGATCGTGCCGGGTGTGATGCCGATCACCAACTTCGCGCAACTGACGCGTTTCTCGGACGCGTGCGGCGCCGAGATTCCGCGCTGGATCCGCAACAAGCTCGCAAGTTATGGCGACGATCGGGAATCGATCCGCGCCTTCGGCCTCGATGTCGTGAGCGGCCTTTGCGAGCGCCTGCTCGCGCAAGGCGCACCCGGCCTGCACATCTTCACGATGAACCTGGCCGATGCGTCGCTCGAAATCTGGCGCCGGCTGGGCCTGCCCAGGTAGCGCCCGGATCGGCTCTCTTCAGGCGGGCGCAGCGCGGTACGGTTCGTCGTCGGCGACGAACTCGTCCTCGTGCGCGGCCTCTGCTGCCCATGCCTGCATCGCGGGCAGCTTCAGCATGGTGCGCATGTACTCGGCCGCCTGCCCCGGCAAGTCCGGCTCGTACGTATTGAAGCGCCACACCACCGGCGCGAAGTACGCGTCGGCGACGCCGAAACGGCCGAACAGGAACGGCCCGGTCCCCGCGAACCGGCTGCGTGCGCCCCAGATCGCGGCGATTCGTGTGATGTCCTTCTGCACTTCGATGTTCCAGCCGCGCGCGGGCAGGCGGGCGCCGACGTTCATCGGCATGGCCGAGCGCAGGGCCTGGAAGCCGGCGTGCATCTCGGCGCAGATCGACCGCGCCTCGGCGCGCTGCTTCCGATCCGATGGCCACAGAAGCTTGTCGGCGAAGTTCTCCGCGATGTATTCGGCAATCGCGAGGCTGTCCCAGATCGTCAGGTCGCCGTCGATCAGCACCGGCACGCGGCCCGCGCGCGAGTAGCGCAGCACCTGCCTCTTGAAGTCCGGTGCCGTGAAGCGCAGGGGAATCTCCTCGAACGCGATCCCGGCGTGCCGCAGCAGCAGCCAGGTACGCAGCGACCAGCTCGAATAATTCCTGCTTCCGATCACCAGCTTCATGACCCAAGCTCCGCAGATCAATTGGCGGCGACGATGTGCGCGGTGTCGCGCGCCGTCGCGAAGGTGCCGTGCAAGGCGGCGATGAACGACCCCTGCACCTGTGACGCGGGGACGTCGGTGTCGACGAAGCGCAGGCTGCGGGTCGCGCAGGCGTCGAACGCGAGATCGATCTTGAAGCCGAGGTCGAAGGCCGCCCGGACGCTGGTGTCGATGCACATGTGCGTCATCATCCCGGCGACGACGAGCTGCGTGACACCGCGGGCGCGCAGCTCGGTGTCGAGGCGGGTGGCGCGAAACGCATTCGGGAAGTTCTTCTGGATCACCGGCTCGGCGGCGAGCGGCGCAACGGCGGGATGAAACTCCACGCCGTCGGTGCCGGGGAGAAAGAACGTCGCGTTCGGGCGCGTCGAGAGATGCTGGACATGAAAGAGCGGCCAGCCGCGCTCGCGAAAGGCCTTCAGCAGGCGGGCCGCGTTCTCGGCTGCCGCATCGGCGCCGTCGAGCGGCATGCGGCCCCCAGCAAAGTAATCCCTCTGGATGTCGATCACCACCAGCGCAGCGCTCATTGCGTTTGCTCCTTTGCTTTCATGCCAAAGGGGCGGATCTTATTTCTTTGCCCGGCCAGTGGCGCTCTTCCAGCACAAGAGTGGGAATCTGTCCAAGCGGGTTGATGCGCTTGAGTTCATCGAACCCGGGGCCAGGGGACCACGTCGCCCCTTCGACCTGGCGGTAGCCGACGCCGGCAATGACCAACGCCGCCTCGACGGCGGCCGCACCCGAGCCACGTGCCCCGTACAGCGTCAGCATCCAGCCTCTCGCGATGATCGACAACCGCTTTGTCCGCCCGCAGCACGCTCGACGACCAGTACTCGCGCCTCGCCGCGCGGCCTGGCGATGCGCTCGCAGCCCGCGCCGGCCACGAAGAGATCGCCCGCGCCGAGCGTGACGAACCGCTCGGATCCTTCGCGACGGTAATGCATGTCCACCAGCCCATCGATCACAAGGAAGACCTCGTCGGCCTCGTTGACGCGCCATGGACAGGGCTTGTTGGCCCAATGCAGGCGTGCACTGACCCCGTCGAGTTGCATCAACTCGACCGCGTCCCACGCCCGCCGCGGGCGGAATTCGCGCCCCCGCACGACGCGGGTTCCCTGCGCGGCGGGCGCGACCATCAGTTCGCCGCCAGAAAGCCGGCGCGCGCATTGGCAACGCTGCGCGAGAGTGCATCCGCCGCTCCGGTCGCGCGACTCGCGTGCGTCGCGCTTGCCGCGGCCATATCCCCGGGCGCGAGCGGGCCGGGAGCAGCCAGATGCAACACGCTCATGCTGACCGCAACCGCGAGCAGCAGGATCACCGAGCGCGCAAGCACGTCCCGCGACGCCGCACGTGCACGCAGCGCCTGCCAGACATGGCGGCCGCGCCGAACCAGCGAAGCGGTGAGGTTTCGGCCCGCCGGTTCGATCACCTGTACCCGCGCGGCCCCCAAGCCTTCGATCACTGCCAGTCCGCCCGAATGCAGCGTGACCTCGTCGCCGCAGCTGACGACGACATCCTGCTCGCAACCTTGCTGGGTCAACCACATCGAGCCGAAAAGAACCCGCACCCGGGTGCCCGGGCGCCCCGCCAGCGTCAACAACTGCTCGTAGCCGAGGTCGATGGTGCGCGTTGTCGTATGTGCCCAGTTCATGACGTATCTCCTGCAGAGCCCGCGACGATCTGTCGCGACAGGGTTGCATTAGAGGACTGCGTCGGGCCGCCGACAAACGAAACCTTTGCAAACGATGCATGCAGTTACTGCATGCATCCGTTATGCTCAGGTGGATGTCCGCCCGGCCACCCCGTCGCCCTGCCCGCCGTCGCCCGATCCAGGCGGGAGTCCTGCGCGGCTTCGAAGCCTCCGGCCGCCTGTTGAGCTTCACGCTCGCTGCCGCCGAGCTGAACCTCACCCAGTCGTCCATCAGCCGCCAGGTGGCGGCGCTCGAGCGGCAGGTAGGCAAGAAGCTGTTCACCCGCAAGACGCGCGCGCTGGCACTGACCGGCTCCGGCGACCAGCTGCTGCGCGTCGTACGGCAATCGCTGGCGACCATCGATCGCACGGTCGAAGAGATCCGCGGCGCGAGCGGGCCGCCGCGGGTCACCGTCACCACGTATGCGTCTTTTGCATCCCTTTGGCTGGTTCCCCGCCTAGCGGCGTTCCAGCGCATGCACCCACAGATCGAGATTCGCATCGACGCCGTCGACCGCGCGGTCGACCTCGAAGTCGAGGGCGTCGACGTCGCCCTGCGCTGGTGCCGCCCGCAGGCGGCGCCGGGGCACGCCCTGCTTCTGGTAGAGGAAGAGATCACGCCGGCGGTCAGCCCGGACCTGCTCGAACGCAGCGGCGCGGTGCTCAACGCCCCGGCGGACCTGCTCCAATTGCCTCTGCTCGAGATGGACGACCAGATGCCGACCTCGATCTCGAGCAGCTGGAGCCAATGGTTCGAGTTTGCCGGGGTCGCACCGGATGAGCAGCGCCCGCTGGCCGGCAAGCTCTATTTCACCTTCGTCGACCAGTCCGTGCAGGCCGCGGTCCGCGGACAGGGTGTCGTGCTCGGGCGGACGCCCTTTCTGGACGATCTCGTCGCGGCCGGGCAGCTGGTGACGCCGTTTCCGAACCTGCGCTTCCGCACCGGGTACTGCTATTTCCTGATCGAAAACCGGGAGCGCTCGGACCTGCCTCACGTGGCCAAGTTTCGCGCCTGGCTCAACGACGAGGTCCGGCGCGGCCCACGGCGTTCGACCTGAGCCTTTCGGCTAGAGCACCCCGCTCTCGGTGATCACCAGATCCAGCCGGACGTCGTGAGGCTGCGGGTTGATCGTGTTCACGCGCGTGCATTCGAACGCGATGCCGACGGCCACCGGCCGCGGATCCAGTACCGCCAGGGTGCGGTCGTAGTAACCGCCGCCAAAACCGAGCCGATAGCGCAGGCCGTCGATTCCCACACACGGGATCAACAGAAGCTGCGGCACCATGCGTGCGTGCCGGCTCGGCTGTGCAATCCCGAGCGGCCCCTCCATCATCGGCGTGTCGGCACTCCAGGGTGCGAATTCGAGCAGCTTGTCGACGATGACGGGCAGCCCCGCGCGCCGCTGCACGTCCTCGCCCAGCCACGCGAGCACGGTGCGGCGCAGGTCGGGCTCGCCGCGGATCGGCCAGTAGAAGGCGAGCCGCGTCAGCGGCATGGTGCGCAGCCAGCGCGCGACGCGCGCCGCGAGCGCGCGCTCGACCTCGACCCGGTTTGGCATCGCCTGACGCGCCGTCAGAAGCTTGTCACGCAGCTCGTGCCGCGCGAATTTTGCTTCCTCTTCCATTGCCGTGAAGGCCTGCTGTGTTAGTCTCGACGCGAACTTGACGTTCTGTGTGCGGGCGATGTTGTTGCGGCGAGTCCTCGCAGTCCATACCGCGCTCGGGCTGGCCCTGGCGCATTGTTTCACGACCGGCAACGTCGAGGCGCGCGAAAAGGCCGCCCGCGCCGCCGAAGTCGTCAGGGGCAGCGATGACGAGGCATTCCTGGCGGCGCGCGATGCGGCGACCCAAGGCAATCGCGAGCGCCTCGCTCAGCTCGCACCGCGCCTGCGCGACTATCCGTTGTCGGAGTACGTCGACTACTGGCGCCTGCAGTTGCGCATGCGCAACGAGGAGCCAGCGCGCCTCGCGGTCGAGGTCGCCGCGTTCATGGCGAAGAACTCGGGCACGTACATCGCGGACCGGATGCTCCTCGAATGGCTGGTCCTGCTCGGCACCAAGCACGAGTTCGAGGCCTTCGCTCGCGAACTGCCGCAACTGGTCTGGAGCGACGACCCGCAATTGCGCTGCCTGATCGCACTGGCCCGCTACCAGCGCAACGAGGGTCGCCGGATCGAAGAGCTGGCGCGTGAAGCGCGCCAGTTGCTGCTCGCGACCCGCGAAGCGGGCGGCGACGGTTGCTGGACGCTCACCGAAGCGTTGCTCGTCGATGAACGCGAGTCGCCCTGGGACCGCATGCGCGCTCTCGTCGAAGCGAACCAGGTGCCGACCGCCAAGCGGGTCGTGGCCTGGTTGCCGAAGGCCGATTCGGCCCAGATCTCGATCGCCATCGACCGGCCGGCAACGTGGCTCGCCAACAACGAGCGCCGGCTCGCCGCGCAACGCGACCTCGCGCTGGTCGCGATCGCGCGCCTGGCGCGTGAAGAACCGGCGCGTGCGGCCCGTTTTGCCGGCCTGCTCGACCCGGACCTGACGCCGCAGCAACGCGGCCTGGTGTGGGGCCGGATCGGCCACATGGCGGCCTACAAGCAGATGCCCGAGGCGATCGAGTGGTATCGCAAGGGTGGCGACCAGGTCGGTGTCGCGCCCGAAACCGCGCGCGCGGAGGAGGTGCTCGAGTGGCAGGTGCGCGCCGCCCTGCGCGGAACCGACGACGGGCCCGACTGGCCGATGGTGCGCGACACGATCCAGCGCATGCCGCCCGAGGAGCGTGCGGAGTCCGCCTGGGTCTACTGGTACGCACGCGCGTTGCTTACGGAATCCCATGCCTCGGAAGCATCCGTCTATCTGCGCTCACTCGCGCGCGGGTTCGATTTCTACGGCAAGCTCGCCGCCGAGGAGCTCGGGATCCCGATCGCGATCCCGCCGCGGGCCGCCGCTCCGACCCAGGAGCAGATCGAGGCTTGGAATGGCAACCCGGGTTTCGCGCGCGCGCTCAAGTTCTACGACCTTGGCCTGCGCGCGGAGGGCAACAAGGAGTGGGCTTGGCAATTGCGCGGCAAGAACGACCGCGAGCTCCTGGCGGCCGCCG
>Ga0335077_10002316_pt1 | contig 22739 bp, 20 predicted proteins | sample Lox_Sample_31_FD_207151 | JGI IMG/M metagenome (GOLD analysis project Ga0335077, IMG submission 207151) | Soil microbial communities from Loxahatchee National Wildlife Refuge, Florida, United States - Lox_Sample_3.1 | ecosystem: Environmental > Terrestrial > Soil > Wetlands | place: USA...
TCGCAAATGGCTCGGACACGTTCGCCGCGAGCTCCGGCGCGACGAGCTTCACCATGCCCACGCCCGTCGCCTACAGCAGCACCTACAGCGTGACGGTGCAGACGCAGCCGACGGATTCGAACTGCTCGGTGACCAACGGCTCCGGCACCATGGGAACCGCGCCGGTGAGCAATGTGGCGGTCAAGTGCGCTCTCAATACCTATACGGTCGGCGGCACGATCAAAGGATTGAGCTCGAGCGGACTCGTGCTGCTGGACAACGGCGCGGGGGCGACGACGATCAGCGCCAACGCCACGCAGTTCACCATGAGTACGCGTGAGACCAGCGGCAGCACCTACGCGATCACCGTGAAAACGCAACCGACCGGCGAGACCTGCTCGGTCGCCGGCGGCACGGGCACGATCAACATGGCGAACGTCGGCAATGTCGTGGTGACCTGCTCGAAGCAGGCCTATACGCTCGGCGGCTCGATCAACAACCTGCATGGCTCCGGTCTGGTGCTCGCAAACGACAGCGATACGCTCGCCGTGAAATCCGGCGCGACGAGCTTCACCATGCCGACCCCGGTTGCGTATTCGAGCAGCTATGCGGTCACAATCCAAACACAGCCGGGAGGGGAGGCTTGTGGGGTGAGCAATGGGGCCGGCACCATGCCGGCGGGTGCCGTGACGAATGTCGCCGTCACCTGTACCGACCAGCCCTTCAACCTCGGCGGGACGATCACGGGGCTCGGCAACAACACGGGCCTCGTGCTCACCAATGGTAACGATGTGCTCGATGTCCCGGCCGGCGCCAAGAGTTTCACGATGCCGAATCCAGTGAACTATGGCAGCCATTATTCGGTAGCCGTGCAAAGCGCTCCCCCTGGACTCACGTGCACGGCGAGTAGGGCATCGGGCTCGATGCCGGCTCACGATGTCACGAACGTGCGCATCGCATGCTCGAATCAGTCGTATACCGTCGGCGGAACAATCAGCGGGCTGGCAACCAGCGGATTGGTGCTGGCCAACGGCAACGATACGTTGCCGGTGAGCTCGGGTGCGAGCAGCTTCCAGATGGATCAGCCCGTTGCCTACACGAGCGCTTACGACATCACAGTACAGACGCAGCCGACGGGGCTGACGTGCTCGGTCAGCAACGGATCGGGCACGATGGGCACGGCCCCGGTCACCAACGTCGTAGTCACCTGCTCCACTAATACTTACACCATCGGCGGCCAGATCACGGGGCTCACCACCACCGGTCTGGTGCTCTTGGACAACGGCGGGGATGCGACGACCATCAACGCCAATGCCACACAATTCACGATGAACACCGGTGTTGCCTACGGGAGCACGTACGCGATCACGATCGACTCGCAGCCGATGAATCTCAATTGTTCGGTGACCAACGGGACGGGAAGTGTAGGCGGTGCCGATGTCAGCAGCGTGAGCATCGCGTGCGTGTCGATCAGCACCCTCGTGTACTCGTTCTCCGGAGGCGACGGTGCAAATCCGTATGCCGGCCTCATTCAAGGCAGTGACGGCAACTTCTACGGAACGACCTATGGCGGAGGCGCCAATGGTGACGGCTCCGTCTTCGTGCTCACGCCCAATGGCGAAGAGACTGTTCTGTACTCCTTCGCGGGCGGCACGACCGACGGCGCCAATCCCTATGGCGGCCTCCTCCAGGGCATAGATGGCAACTTCTATGGAACGACGGTCAACGGAGGCGCGAACGGTTATGGCACGGTGTTCGAGGTCACGCCGGGCGGGGCCGAGACTGTTCTGTACTCCTTCGCGGGCGGCACGGGCGACGGTGCCGGTCCCCAAGCGGGTCTCATCCTAGGTAGCGATGGGAATTTCTACGGAACGACCCTCAACGGGGGAGCCAGTGGTTCGGGCGCGGTCTTCAAGGTCACGCCGGGCGGGGCCGAGACGCTTGTGTACTCCTTTGCGGGCGGCACGGGCGATGGCGCGGCTCCGCAAGCTGGTCTCATCCAAGGCAGCGACGGCAACTTCTATGGAACCACGGCCAACGGGGGCGCGACTGGTTCCGGCACGGTTTTCAAGCTGGCCCCGGACGGAACCGAGACGCTTCTGTACTCCTTCGCCGGTGGTAACGGCGATGGCGCATTTCCTTACGCTGGCCTCATTCAAGGCAGCGATGGCAACTTCTACGGCACGACCATTCGCGGAGGTACGGCGGGCCTGGGCTGCGTCTTCGAGATCACACCGAGCGGGAGCGAAACCGTACTGTACTTCTTCAGCGATGGCACCCCGGTCGCGGGCTTGATTCAAGCCAGCGACGGCAACTTCTACGGAACCACGGTGAATGGGGGTGCCACCGGCTTTGGCTCCGTCTACGAGTTCACGCCGGGCGGAACGGAGACTCTCCTGTACTCCTTTGGAGGCGGTAGCGATGATGGTGCATACCCCTACGCCGCTCTGATTCAAGGCACCGATGGCGCCCTCTACGGAACGACCCATGATGGAGGCGCAAACGGTGATGGCACCGTGTTCAAGGTGACGCTGCAATAGCTTCGGACCTCTGTCGCCGAACAGCCTTGCTGGCCGGCCACCGCACGGTGTAGTAGGATCTACGTGCGGAGTAGTAAGTATGCCCCGAATGCGCCTGTCGAAGGCCGAGACCCGGATCCTGGAGCAATACTGGAAACTGGGAGCGAGCTCGGTACGCGAGATCCTCGAGAGCCTTCCCGATGAGGAGCGCGTCGCCTATACGACCGTGCAGACGCTCGTATATCGCCTCGAGCAGAAGGGCGCATTGCGCCGCGTGAAGAAAATCGGGAACGCGCAGATCTTCGCGGCTGTCATCGACCAGAGTGAATTTCGCAGCGGGTTGGTACGTGAGCTCCTCGATCTCTTCGACGGCTCGCCGCGCTTGCTGGTCTCGAATCTGCTGGAGTCGGGGACCATCACTCTGAAGGATCTGAAGGCCCTTGAGGGGGCGCGGCCCAGGAAGCTCACTGCGCGTCGTGGAGGCAAACGCGATGCATGAGCACGTCGGACTCGTGGTCTACTACCTCGAGGTGCATTTCCTCTACGCCTCGCTCGTCTGCTTGGCGGCCTGGGCCCTGACATCGATGTGGAACGGCAGCGCCGCCTGGAAGTACTGGATTTGGGTCGCGACCCTGCTCAATTTGATCCTGCCGTTCGGTGGATTCTTCGACCGCTTCGGGGCCTCCTCGGTGTCGTGGGCGACGCAACTGCCGGGTCTCGATGAGGTTGGTATGCAGATCTCACGACATCTGGCCGCGGGCGGCGTGCTCCTCGCCGTCTGGCTGTGCGGCACAGTGTTCATGGCAGGGAGGCTCATCGCGCGCCTGCAAAATGATCGCGCGGACGCGACGGCGGCGGCGATCGCGGCAGCTCGGCGAGCAACTGAGCTGCAGCCGAGCTTTCGGGCACAGGGCGTGCCGGTCAGGCTATCTGGGGCCGAGCGCGGACCTTCGGTCGAGGGAGTGTTACGGCCGTATATCTCGTTGCCTGCAGGAATAGGACGCTTGCTCAGCCAGCAAGAACTCGATGCGGTTCTCATGCACGAGGTAACGCACGCCAGGCGGCGCGACAACCTGGTCGGGCTGCTGTACGAGATCGCCCTCTGTGCAATATGGTTTCATCCACTCGTGTGGCTCGCGGGCTTCCGCCTGGCGCTCTTCCGCGAGCTCTCCTGTGACGACTCAGTCATCGAGAGCTCGCGCGGTGCCGATCTCATCAGCGCCATGGCAAAACTTGCCGGTCCCGGTCAACCGCAGCGCGCGCTGCGCGCCGGAGCAGCGACCTTGTTCAACCAGCGGCTTGCACGGCTGACGACCTCCCAGCCGGACAGGACAAGCCGCGTGGCCGACTCGCTGCTCGTCATTCTCTTCAGCACGATATTCCTGGCGTGCGTTTTGGAAACGATCGCGCATACCGGTTCCTGCTTCAAAGTGCACATGTAAGTCTCTGCACCGGCACCCGCTGAGGGACCATGCCTGTGGAGATTCATTTGCACAAGCTACGGCGCATGTAGTAGCGTAGACTCAGGACGTAGTATAAAAAGCCGGCGGAGTCAGAGACGTGTACACGCAGAGCAAATAGGACTCAGCCGGCTCTCCTCGAGCGCGTCGCAATGCTAGTCGCGTCTGGCTCGCCGGCTCTGCATCAGTGCCGCCGTATGCAGCATGAGGAACAAAGGCACGAGGAATCCGGGAATCAAGAGCAGCGGCAGCGTTTGCATCGGAGCCGTGCCGATCTCGCCGGGGGCGCCCGTGGCGAGTAGGCCGCTCAGGGTTCCCAGGCTGAGCGCCACCACGAGATCCACGATGCCGAGCACGTTCCAGAGCCTGAATCTAGGGCTGGCAGCGAACGCGGGCTGACGCACGAGGGACAGAAGTATCCATGGGGCGGTGATTCCGATGGCCATGTCGCCCAAGCCAGCCGGCAAAGCGAACACGGCGGGCAGCACGTTGTACGCATACAGGGACAGGAACCCCAGACCAGCCCACCGCCACGCTTGGATACCCGCGATGAGACGCAGGTCGAGCGAGAGCACGAAGCTGCGAAATGCTGGCGAGAGACGCAGCAAAGCAAAGAAGATCGCCAACGGCACTACGACTCCGAGCGCAATGGGCAAGGGCGGCGCACCGGGAACGGCGACGAATGCTCCGACGGCGCCGAGTGACACGACGAGCAGCAGCCACGCGCCAAGTGCGATCTTCACTGCGAATGGAACGCCGCCGAAGCCACTGGGCTGCGACTCGCCAGCATGGGGAAGCACGGTCGTTGCCATGACGTTATCCTCAGATGAGACTTGCATTTTGCAAGTTATAAGGCACCGTAGCATACTAACTTGCACTATGCAAGTCACTAGGATTTCTTGAGGAGCAACGAGTCAGATGAGGACCGCAAAGCCGTTCACGCGTTCTGCCTGCGCGGTCGCAAATTCGCTCGACATCGTCGGTGATAAGTGGTCGCTGCTCGTCGTGCGCGACTTGTTGCATGGCAAGCGCACCTACGGCGAGCTCGTGCATTCGCCGGAGCGCATTCCAACCAACATTCTTGCGGATCGCCTCAAGCGCCTGGAGGAAGCGGGCATCATCGTCAGCACCGCATACCAGCAGCGTCCCGTGCGCCACGCTTACTCGCTGACGCCGAAGGGACGCGCGCTCGGCGACGTGCTGCTCGCGTTCGTTCATTGGGGCAGGCAGTACATACCCGGCACAGTGACATTGAATGACGGTCCCGAAAGCGTGGGCCCTGGAGTCTCAGCGGCGAGCACACGCCGCACGCGGGGAACCCGACCAAATTCATGAGGTAGCCCGTTCGCGCCTCTATTTTTGGGCTCCGGGACTGACCCTGGAGATCCCGAGTGATAAATTCCGCCAGTGGGAATTCGTGTCCCTGGACGGACAGCGCGAATCGTTCCCGGAGGCGATACGGCCATGAAGAAATTCAAACCTAACGGTCATAACGACGTCGAGGAACTGAGCGGCGAGATCCACCGCAATGCGATCGAGCTCGCTGCTGCCGAGCGCTGTTGGCGCATCGTGGGCGACGGCAAGCCGCCGGGACGGCCGCCGAAAGACTACAAGTATGTCGATGAGCTCGTGCGGCTACAGTTCGAGCTCCTCAAGATGCAGGAATCGGTACGGCTGCAGCGTCTGAGGGTGTGTGTGCTGTTTGAGGGCCGCGACGCTGCGGGTAAGGGCGGCGTCATCAAGCGCATCACGCAGAGCCTCAACCCGCGTGTCTGTCGCGTGGTTGCCCTCGGTACGCCCACCGAGCGTGAGCGCTCGCAGTGGTACTTCCAGCGTTACGTCCAGCATCTGCCAGCGGCCGGCGAGATCGTTCTGTTTGATCGCAGCTGGTACAACCGCGCCGGTGTCGAACGCGTCATGGGCTTCTGCACCGATGAGGAGTACTGGGAGTTCATGCGTGCCTGCCCGCTGTTTGAGGGAATGTTGGTCCGTTCGGGTATCCGCTTGATCAAGTACTGGTTCTCCGTCAACGACAAGGAGCAGGAGCGACGCTTCACGGAGCGCATGCACAACCCCATCAAACGCTGGAAGCTGAGCCCGATGGACATCGAGGCGCGCAAGCACTGGGTCGAGTACTCAAAGGCCAAGGACGTCATGCTCGAGTACACCGACCGCAAGAGAACACCCTGGTATATCGTCGACGCCGACAACAAGAAGCGGGCGCGCCTAAACTGCATTCGGCACTTGTTGCACCAGATCCCGTACAAGGACCTCAGGCCGGTGGAGCTCGAGCTGCCGCCGCGCCAGCCCGATAGCGGCTACAAGCGGCCCAAGAAGTCCAAGCAGAGCTGGGTGCCGTCCGCCTACTGAAGTCGGAATGGGTCTGCCGTAGTCGCATATTGCGGCGGCTGGGCCGAGCTAAGCGGCGAGCGCACCAAGGCGGCCGCCGTTACGCCCACGCTGCGTGAATTCATCGCGCGGCATCGATTAGAAGGGGATGCTCGAGCTTGCCTCGCGACATCACAGCAGTGCGAGAGTTGAATCGGCTCTACGCTGACCGCGCCGCGAGCCGTTCTCAGCCAAACCTAGCCGTTTAAGCTAAGCTTCCGGCCTTGGACCGGTGACAAGACCAGTGTCAGGGGTGGTCGCTTCGTGGCTGAAGCATCGCACGCAGTATTCTTAAGCTACGCCTCGCAGGACGCGGAGGCAGCGAAGAAGATTGCGGTAGCACTGCGCACAGGGGGCATCGAGGTCTTTCTCGACCAGAGCGAGTTACGGGGCGGAGACGCTTGGGATCAGAAAATCCGGCATGAGATCCACGAGTGCGTCATCTTCATTCCGATCATCTCCCAGCACTCCCAGGAGCGGCTTGAGGGTTATTTTCGACACGAGTGGAACCTTGCGGTCGAACGGGCCCATCATATGGCCCGACAGAAGTCCTTTCTCGTGCCTGTCGTCGTTGACGGGACGGGCGACCGGGAAGCCCTTGTCCCGGATGAGTTCCGCGCGGTGCAGTGGACGCGCCTCACCGCAGGCGAGACACCACAGGCGTTTGTCGAACGGATAAAACGGCTGTTGTCGCCCGATCTAGCGACAGCATCCCAGGCGCCGGCAAGTCCAGTGCCCGGAGCCGCACCGGGAATCAGGGGTACGGTCCGCGCATCCCAGCGGTCGAAGCCTGTGCAGCTCGCGATCATTGCCGTCGTTGTCCTGGCGACGCCGGCGGCGTACTTCTGGATCTCGAAGCACCCGACGCCATCCCTCGCCAGCTTTGCCCCACCGGCCCACTCGATCGCGGTGCTGCCGTTCGTGAACATGAGCGGAGATAAAGAGCAGGAGTATTTCTCGGAAGGGTTGACGGAAGAAATCCTCAATTCGCTCACCGAGGTGACCAACCTGCAGGTCGCCGCGCGCACATCGTCCTTTTACTTCAAAGGAAAGGACGTCGATCTTGGCACGATCGCCCACAAGCTCAACGTTGCTTCCGTGCTCGAAGGGAGCGTGCGGCGCTCCGGAAACACCGTGCGCATCACCGCGCAGTTGATCAATGCGATCACGGGATACCACCTCTGGTCCCACACCTACGACCGGGACTTGGGTGATGTGTTGAAGCTCGAGACCGAAATTGCGGGTGCCGTCGCGAGCGCCCTCAAGGTGAGCCTGCTCGGAGAGCAAGCGGCGAGGATCGAGTTGGGCGGGACGCGTAACCCCGCAGCGTTCGACGCGTACCTGCGGGGCCGGAAGGCTGGCATCACATCTCGCAGTAGCAAGGATCGACTGACTGTGATCGCCACTCTCACAGAAGCGATCGGGCTCGATCCGAACTATGCGCTCGCGTTCGCCAACCGATCGATTGAGTTCTCTGAGTATGCAGGTAATGAACCGGGATCGGCGAGACGCGAGAGCTTCGACAAGGCGCAGGCGGATGCGGAGAAGGCGATTGCGCTGGCGCCGGACCTTGCTGAGGGGCACACGGCGCTGGCGGTCTATTTCGAGAACGGGGCGCTGGATTTGGGTCGGGCGAGTGCAGAATACGAGCGGGCGCTCGCACTCGCGCCGGGCAATGCGCGGGTGTTGATAAGCGCTGGCTTCAACGCCGTGATGATGGGCCGCACCGAGGCCGGCATCGCCGCCCTACGACGGGCCATCGCGCTGGATCCGCTGAGCCGCAACGCCCGCGCCACATTCGGTCGGGCCCTTTACTTCGCACGCCAAAGCCAGGAGGCCCTCGTCGCTTTCCAGGACACGCACGCGCTGGACCCCGAGTATTCAAAGATCTACGCAGACAGCGGGCTAGCCTACTACGCGCTGCGCGACTTTGAGCATGCACACACATCCTGTGAGAGCAACCCCGACTACTGGGCAAGCCAGCAGTGCCTGGCGGTGAGCTACGAGAAGCTCGGGCGGCACGTGGATGCGGAGCGCGTGCTTGCGAAAATGAAGGCCGAAGACGGCGATGACGCGGCTTACCAGTACGCCGCGATCTACGCGCAGTGGGGCAATGGTGGAAAGGCGCTCGAATGGCTCGAGACGGCGATGCGATTGCGCGATCCCGGACTGGTCCAGCTGAAGACCGATCCGCTCATGGATCCCCTGCACAAAGAGCCGCGCTTCCTGGCGGTCATGAGGGAATTGAAGTTTCCGAATTGATCCATCGAGCGGCCGCACCCCATCCTTCAGGAACTTCTTCATGGGTTTCGGGTCCGAAAGCCAAAGAACAGATCATCCGACACTTCGCGGCCTTCCCGCTCCTGGTGCCAGACCGAGAAGATCATGTCTTCGCCGCAGAAATTCGCAATCGCTGCCGCAGGCGTGGAATTTAGGCGGGAACCATTCACCGCCGATGCGAACTTCAGGCACGTCGCGAGGCACACGTCTTTGAAGCTTTGGGATCCCTGAGCTCTGAGCTCGCGCTGCCGGGAGGGCACGCGGGCTCGCGCAGATCGGCATGGCAGTCACCCGGGAGTTACCCATAGCTGCCACGGAAACCAAGGCGTTCGCGAAGCCGGAGGAAACAGTCTACGGCGCGAGGGTTTGCGTAAGTTCGAGAGAGATTGATGACAGCTAGGTTCGAGTCCACGAAGACTCGAGTAGCACGAAAGAATGGACTATAAGCTCATGAAATATATAAAGTTATTGGTGCCCGAGAGAGGAGTCGGAGTCGAGGAATTTCCTCAATAGATTCAAAACGTTGAGAGCTCGCCTATCCGCCTTACCCGCTGACGATTGCTCACTTAAACGCGCCTTTTGCGATGGCGCGTAGCGGGTAACGACGATTCGTCCAGCGCGGTTCGCCGTGGTTCGTCCAAGTGCGTTTTTCTGACTCTAGGCACCGGCCTTGATCCTTACTAAAATGTTGTTCGTAAGGAGGGTCTCATGAGCACCGAATCCACCCTGACCAGCAAGGGCCAGACAACGGTCCCCAAGGCCATCCGGGAGAGCCTGCGCCTGAAGCCCGGCGACCGGATCACCTTCACCCCCATGCCAGACGGCACCGTGCTGATGCGAGTCAAGAACAAGAGTGTCATGAGTCTCGCCGGCAGCCTGCGCCGGCGGGGCCGCAAGGGGCTGCCGGTCGAGCAGCTGTCGCGCTGATGCTCGGAATCGACACGAACGTGCTGGTGCGCTTCCTGGTGCGCGACGAGGAGCGGCAGTTCGGAAGATCACAGCGCCTGCTGCGCCGCGAGGCCGAGCGCGGCGAGCCAGTGTTCGTCAGTCACCTGGTGCTGCTCGAGACCGAGTGGGTGCTGCGCAGCCGCTATGGCTTGAGCAAGTCGGAGATCCTCGGGGCGTTCTCTGGGTTGCTCGAGTCGGCAGAACTGCAGATCGAAGGGGAGTCGTCGGTCGAGCAGGCGTTGTTCATCTGGAAGGACTCTGCGGCAGAATTCGCGGACTGCCTGATCGGCATGCGGCATCTCCAGCTCGGGTGTGAGGCGACTGCGTCGTTCGATCAGCGGGCCATCAAGCTGCCCGGTTTCATCGCTGCCTGAGGGTTGCGCGAAGCCGACATCCGGCTAAGCAACGGGTCAAGCGCGCTTGTGCGCGGAAGCCTCGCGCCGAGCTGCCAAACCAACGCTCCGCGTCGAGCGGCGAGAGTACCCATTCGGCCATTTTGAGCACGAGGCGCGTCTCTTTGTGGAATCTGGTCGCGCTACTCAGGGGTGTCCGAATCGACTCTCCGAGCAGTGAGATGGCTGTCCAACGACAGCGGGCCAGTCCCGCCGACACAGAGTGCCAGGAGCCCAGCAATGTAGAGCAGATCGGTCTCGTAGCCCGGTTGGCCAAAGTGAGCACCCATTGCATCGTAGGACAACAGCTTGATCGAGCTAAATCCATTGGAGAGATGAACGGTGAAGATAGCTACTAGCAGCACCACGATCATAGGCACCGTGGCCACTGGCACGAAGGCCCCGACGAGGATCATCGATCCCCCCACAATCTCCACGCCGATCGTGGCCCAGCCAAGCAGGTGTGCAAACGGAGTGCCAATCGCGTGGAGGATAGCGATGAACCCGTCCGGGCCGCGCGCTAGCTTCGCGTAGCCGTGCTCGATGAAACCGAGGCCGACGATTAGCCGGAGCGGCACCGCATACCAGCTCGTAGGAACCGGGAGCGGTGAAACGGCCAGTCTGCCTAGACGGGAAATCCCTCTCATTTCTCCTCGCGCATTCGCTTGCGGGTCGAAGAATCGGTGCCCTCTCGTCAAAAGCAGGCGGCCTGCTGGACAGCGATAGGTCTGTGCTGTCGCGTCAGGGTCGCGCGTACTGTGCGGAGGAGCGCCACGTGAATGTTCTGTGAACCCGGCTCACGCGGCGCCCTGCGCGGATGACAGTCGATCAAAGGTTCGCCATTCCTCCGTCAACGTTGAGCTCAACTCCCGTGATGTAGGAGGCATCGTCCGAGGCGAGGAACGCCACTGCGCTCGCAATCTCCTCCGGGCGGCCGATCCGCCCCAGCGGGACGCGCGCGGATATGCCCGCCTTGAAGCCCTCGATCTGCTCTTCAGTGAGGCCGGTACGGCCAAAGATGGGCGTGGCAATCGGTCCGGGAGCCACCGCATTGACCCGAATGTTCCGCTCTTTCAGTTCGGTGGCGGCCGTGCGTGCAAAGGATCGCACTGCCGCCTTGGTGGCCGCGTAGATTCCCATGTTCTCGGTGCCCTTGCTGGCGGCGACGCTGGTATTCAGGATCACGGACGCCCCATCGTTGAGATGAGGGATCGCCTTCTGCAGCGTGAAATACGCGCCCTTGACGTTGGTCGCGAACAGCTCGTCAAACAGCGTCGCCTGCGAGGCGGAATAGGGCGCGAATTTGGCAATGCCGGCGTTCGCGAACAGTACATCGATCTTGCCGAGCTTGGATTCGACAATCGAAAACAGTCGCTCGATGTCGTCGAGCTGTGAGACGTCAGACTGTAGCGCCAAGGTTCCTGCGCCGATCTCACTTACCGCCGCGTCCAGGGTCCTGGGATCCCGTCCTGTGATCACTACCCGCGCGCCTTCCGCGTGCAAGCGCTTGGCGCTCGCCAGGCCGATGCCGCTGTTACCGCCGGTCACCACCGCCACTTTGCCGTCGAGTCTGCTCATGAGTGTCTCCTGTGAATTGCTCGCAACTGGACCATATAGTCCAGTATGTGAGCGCTAGACTGGACCGTCAAGTCCAATTATGCGATGATTTGGTTATGGCGCCATCAAGAACGGTGCTGAGTAAAGCGCTTACCTCGCGGGGTACTGTCACGCGGCGTCGAATAGTCGAGGTCGCGGCCCGGCTCATGCACGCCCACGGTGTAGAAGGGACGAGCCTGGACCATGTCTGCGCCGAGGCCAAGGTCAGCAAGTCGCAGCTCTATCATTATTTTGCCGACAAGGATGCTCTGGTCCGCGAGGTGATCGCAGCTCAGTCGGAGCGGGTTCTTGCTGCACAGGAACCGGCCCTCGGAAAGCTGGATTCTCACGCCGCATTGCGCACCTGGGCCGAGACGATTCTCGGCTTAAATCGAGGGACGACAACCGGCTGCCCGCTCGGCTCGCTCGCCAATGAGCTGGCCAGCCAGTCGGAGGCAACACGAGTTCAACTGGTCGCTGGCTTTGACGCATGGGCTGACCGGCTGCGTCGTGGGTTTGCTGTCATGCAAAGCCGCGGTGAATTGAGTCCGTCGGCTAGTCCCCGCGATCTTGCGATCTGTGTACTCGCCGCCTTGCAGGGTGGGCTGCTGCTCGCGAAGACCACGCATAGCACAGCGCCTCTTGCGTTGGCACTCAACATGGCTCTGAAGTATGTCGACGCCCACCGTCGTGTTCCCCACCGTCGCACCAGTCGAGCGCGTGCATAGTGGAGCATCGCCTCGTTGGGATTTGAGGAGCCTACGTCTCTTGGGCCTGCGATCGTCTTCTCGATGCGAAGGAACCATCGCCACCGTCAGGTGTAATCAATGAGAGTCAGCTACGCAGGAATCATCTATAGTTCCCGCGCAAATTCGAGTCGGAACGAGACTCGAAATTACCCAAAGAAAGGGCAATATACGGTTGAAAGAAAAGATAAATCTGGTGCCCGGGAGAGGACTCGAACCTCCACGGTGTTACCCGCTAGTACCTGAAACTAGTGCGTCTACCAATTCCGCCACCCGGGCAGGAAGCAGGAACGACTCGCGGCGCGCAGCGCGCGCGAAAGAGCGGCGAAATGTACGCAGGCGGGTCGGGAGCTGTCAATTGAAGACCAAGCGAGGCCGGTTCGGGCGCACTAGTCGCCGCCGCCGCTCCGAGCTCCGTCCTTCTCACCGCCACGAGGGCGGCGCGCGCGCCGGCAAGCATGCGCGCGCTGATGCCGCACACGCGCCGGCGCGCGCGGCGCGCTCGAGCCCGCAGCCGAACCGCTCCGGCACCAAGTCACCCGGCGGAGCGCGTAGTGGTGCGCTCAGAGCCGGCGGCAGCGCGGAAGGAACGGTGAGCGCGCACCGCGCGGGCTATGGCTTCGTGCGCGTGGATGGCGCTCGCGAGAGCGTATTCCTGCCGCCGGCGCAGATGCGCGGCGTCATGCACGGCGACCGGGTGCGCATCAGCCTCACGCGCGACTCGAGCGATCGCTGGCTCGGCCGTGTCGAGGATGTGCTGGCGCGTGGCGTCAACGCTTTTCTGGGTACGGTCGAGGCCCATGGTCGGCAGGCGTGGGTGAGTGCGGCGGACCGCCGCGTGCAGCTGCGCTGTTCGGTCGCACCCGCGGAGCTGAACGGTGCCCGGAACGGCGACTGGGTCATCGCGCACATCACGCGCCACGCGAGCGCCTCCGGTCCGGCTCACGCGCGTATCGAGAAGCGACTCGATCCCGACAGGCCCGTCGAGCTTGCGACCGAATCCGCCATTGCGCGTTTTGATCTGCCGCACGAGTTTCCCAACGCTGCGTTGCGCGAGGCGCAGGCCTTCGGCAACGCGGTCGACCCGCGCGAGTCCGAGCGGCGCGTCGATCTGCGCGATCTGCCGCTGGTCACGATCGACGGCGAGGACGCCCGCGATTTTGACGATGCGGTCTACGCCGAGGCGCATCCCGCGGGCTTTCGCCTCATCGTCGCGATCGCGGATGTGAGTCACTACGTACGTCCGGGCACGGCGCTCGATGTCGAGGCGCTCGTGCGGGGCACATCGGTGTACTTCCCGACGCGCGTGCTACCCATGCTGCCGACCGCGCTGTCAGATCATCTGTGCTCGCTTGCACCGCACGTGGACCGGCTGTGCGTGGCCGCAGACATGGTGGTGACGCGCTCGGGCGCGCTCAAGTCGGCGCGCTTCTATCCGGCCGTCATGCGCTCGGCCGCGCGCCTCACCTATACCCTGGCGCAAGCAGCGCTGCTCGAGCAGCGCCCGGAGGCGCGAGGCGAGCTCGGCCCCGCGCTTGCCGATCGTCTGTTGACCCTGGTCGAGGTCTATCGCGCGCTGCATCGCGCGCGCGTGCGCCGCGGCGCCCTCGACTTCGATGCGGCCGAAGCGGAGTTTCAAATCGACGCCGCAGAGCGCGTACGTGGCATCGAGCTGCGCGCCCGCAATGATGCGCATCGCCTGATCGAAGAGTGCATGATCCTTGCCAATGTGGCCGTGGCGGGCGAGTTGCTGCGCACGCATACCCCAACGCTGTACCGGATTCATGGTCAACCCGAGGATGAGAAGCTCGAACGTCTGATCACGAGCCTGGGCGCGCTCGGCATCGGCGCACAGCTGCCGCAGAGCGTCGCGCCGCGGGATCTGCAGGCACTGACGCGCCGTCTCGGCGACTCACCCGATCGGGCATTCGTCGAGTCCCTGATCGTGCGTGCGCTGCCGCAGGCCATCTACCAGCCGGCCAACATTGGCCACTTCGGTCTGGCGCTGCCCCACTACGCGCACTTCACCTCACCGATCCGGCGCTATCCCGACCTCATCGTTCACCGAACCCTGAAAGCGCTGCTCGATAGCAGCGATCCGAGCGCCGCGCGCTACTCGACCGAAGAGCTGGCAGAGAAGGGGGAGAACCTATCGCGGCTGGAGAAACGCGCCGACGAGGCGGATCGCTACGTCGCGACGTTCCTCAAGTGCACCTATCTTCGCGAGCGTATCGGCCAGAGTTTCCTCGGCCTGATCACGACCGTGGTCGAGTTCGGATGTTTCGTGCAGATTCTGGATATCGCGGTCGACGGTCTGCTGCATGTGGACAGTCTGCGTGATGATGAGTACGTCATGGACGATGACGGCCACGCGTGGGTCGGGCGGCGCACGCGCCGAGCTCTGCGCACGGGCCGTCACGTGCGGGTGATCGTCACCGCGGTCAATCCCATCGAGGGGCTCGTCGATCTCGCGCTCGATCCCGCCGCGGACGACTCGTGAGAGGCACGCAGCTCATCTACGGCCTGCACGCCGTGCGCGCCATGCTGACCCAGCATCCCGAGCGCGTCCTCAGGGTGCGGATCGCGGAGCGCCGCGACGACGCGCGTGCGCGATCCATCGAGGAGCTGGCTCATCGGCATGGGCGGCCCGTCGAGCGCATCGACGCCGCCGCGCTGCGCAAGCTCCTCGGCGAGGTATCCCACCAGGGAATCGCCGCCGACATACTGCCGCTGCCTCAGTGGTCGGAGGATGATCTGCTCGGCGAGATCACGAGCGCGACGCGCGCGGTCGTGCTTGCACTCGATGGTATCCAGGATCCGCACAACCTGGGCGCGTGCCTGCGCACGGCAGATGCCTGCGGAGTGCGTGCTGTCCTCGTGCCACGCGACCGCGCGGCGCAGCTCACCGCGGCGGCCCGCAAGGTGGCCGCCGGAGCTGCCGAGACGGTTCCCGTCGTTCCCGTCACCAACCTGGTGCGCAGCTTGAGGCTCCTGAAGGAGGCAGGCCTGTGGGTGTTCGGCGCCGATGCCGCAGCGAGCCTCGAGGCCTACCAGGCCGATTTGACGGGCGCTATCGCCCTGGTGCTCGGCGCGGAGGGCTCGGGGTTGCGCCAGCTGACGCGCCAGACATGCGACCACCTCGTGCGTTTGCCGCAGCTCGGCACGGTCGAGAGTCTGAACGTGTCAGTTGCAGCCGGCATGCTGCTTTACGAGGCCGTGCGCCAGCGCGCCAGCCGGCCGAGCGCGCCGGCCACTGCAAGCTCCTGATTTGCAAAGCAACGCATGCCTTTCGGGCATTGCGGTCCGCGCCGGGGTTGAGTATGCTGCGCGCCCCTGTCGAAAGGGCCGGTGCCCGAGAGCCTGACGCTCTTGAACCGGGTCTCCTTGCCACACCGGCGGTAGCCTCGCAGCGGGTGGCGTAATCCAGAAGGAGGAAACAAATGAGGCATTACGAGATCGTGTTTCTGGTGCATCCTGACCAGAGCGAGCAGGTTCCCGCGATGATCGATCGGTACAAGTCGATGATCGCGACGGGCAGCGGCCGCGTGCATCGCCTGGAGGATTGGGGCCGGCGCCAGCTCTCCTATCCCATTGCCAAAGTGCACAAGGCGCACTACGTGCTCATGAACATCGAGTGCGACAACAAGACGGTCGATGAGCTCACGGGCGCGTTCCGCTTCAGTGACGCGGTGCTGCGGCACCTGGTGGTCAAGATGGATGCCGCCGTGACCGAGCCCTCACCGATGGCGCGCTCCGAGGAAGAAGAGGGCGGCGGTGGACGCCGCGAGCGCAGCCGCGAGGAAGCAGCGCCCGTCGACGACGATGATTCAGCAGCAAGCGAGGGGGCATCATGAGCCGCTTTTCACGCCGCAAGAAGTTTTGCCGTTTCACCGCCGAAGGGGTGAAGTACATCGATTACAAGGACCTCGGCACGTTGAAGAGCTACATCACCGAGACGGGCAAGATCGTTCCGAGCCGCATCACGGGAACCAAGTCCTTCTATCAGCGCCAGCTGGCCACCGCGATCAAGCGCGCGCGCTTTCTCGCTCTGCTGCCCTATACGGATCAACACTGAGGTTCGGGCCGTGGAAGTCATTCTGCTGGAGAAAGTTGCCAATCTGGGCAACATCGGTGACCGCGTGAAGGTGCGCTCCGGCTTCGGGCGCAACTACCTGCTGCCACAGGGGAAGGCGACCCTCGCGACGCCCGAGCACGTCGCTCAGTTCGAGGCGCGCCGCGCGGAGCTCGAGCGCGCGGCACAAGAGCACCTGGGCTCCGCGGAGCAGCGGGCCGTTGCGCTCAAGGACTTTCGCCTCACCATCGCCGCCAAGGCCGGTACCGAGGGCAAGCTCTTCGGCTCGATTGGTACGAGCGACATCGCCGAGGCCTGCACCCGCGCCGGGCACGCGGTGGCCCGCAGTGAGGTTAGGCTGCCGAACGGGCCGTTGCGCGCCCTCGGCGACCATATGGTGAATCTGCACTTGCACGCCGACATCGACGTCGCGCTGCCGGTGACCATCGTCGCCGAAGAATAGCCGCGCGGCGTCGCACGCACCGCCAGTGGCAAGCTCGGCCAAAGCTTATCGTGGCGCCGACGGCTCGGTCGTCGACGTGCGCACGCCGCCTCACTCGGTGGAGGCCGAGCAGGCCGTGCTCGGTGGTCTGCTGCTCGAATCGAGCGCCTGGGATCACGTCGCCGACGTGGTCCGCGTGGGGGATTTCTATCGACCTGATCATCGCCTGATCTTCGAGGGCATCGGCGTGCTTGCGGGCAGCGGTAAGCCCTGCGACGTCGTGACCGTCTCGGAACAGCTCGAGCGCATGGGACGGCTGGAGGATGCGGGGGGACTTGCCTATCTCGGCACGCTCGCCCGCGACACCCCGACCGCGGCGAACGTGCGCTCTTACGCGGAGATCGTCCGCGAGCGCTCGCTGCTGCGTCAGCTCATCAAAGTCGGCACCGACATCGCAGCGTCGGCTTTCAACAGCGACGGTCTCACCGCGCGCGAGCTGGTCGATGAGGCCGAGCAGGGCGTGTTCGAGATCGCTGAGGAGGGCTTTCGAGGCCGCGAGGGCGCCGTCGCCGTGCGAGCACTGCTGCCAGGGATCATCGATCAAATCGACGAATGGCACACCAACCCGGACAAGCTGCGGGGCCTTGCCACGGGCTTTGCGGATTTCGACAGGCTCACCGGAGGACTGCGTGGCGGAGACCTGGTCATCGTGGCGGGTCGGCCCTCGATGGGCAAGACGACGCTTGCGGTGAACATGGCCGAGTACGCGGCCATCAATCCGAACATCCGCGCATCCGTCGCCATCTTCAGCATGGAGATGCCCTCGGAGCAGGTCATCACCCGCATGCTCTCCTCGATCGGCAGTGTGCCCCTCGGAAGCATCCGCAGCGGCCGTGTCTCGGATGAGGACTGGGTGCGCATCACCGGGGCGACCAGTCAGCTCTCCGAGGCCAAGATCTTCGTCGATGAGACCCCAGCGCTCACCCCCACGGAGCTGCGCGCCCGCGCCCGCCGCGTCAAGCGCGAGCACGGCCTGGGACTCGTGATCGTCGACTATCTGCAGCTCATGCACGTCCCCGGCACCAAGGAGAATCGCGCCACCGAGATCGCCGAGATCTCGCGCGGCCTGAAAGCACTCGCCAAGGAGCTGCAGGTGCCCGTGATCGCGCTCTCGCAGCTCAATCGCAGCGTCGAGCAGCGCGAGCACAAGAAGCCGGTGATGTCGGATCTACGCGAGTGCGTGACGGGGGACACTCTGGTTTGGCTAACCGATGGTCGCCGGGTTCCGATCAAGGAGTTGGTCGGCTTAGAACCTGAGGTGTGGTCGCTGGACTATCGGCAACGAGTCGTTCGCGCGCGAGCGGATAAAGTCTGGAGAGTCGGCCGACGGCAGGTGTTCAAGCTTCATCTCGCGAGCGGTAGAGCGCTCCGGGCGACCGCAGAGCATCGGGTATTGGCGGGCGCGGGTTGGGCGAAGCTTTCAGACCTCGTGGTGGGCGATCGCATTGCGCTCGCGCGACAGGTACCCGAGCCGGCTCAATGCCAGCGTTGGCCCGATCACTGGCTCGTGCTGCTTGGTCAGCTGATCGGTGATGGAAGCTACCTTACGCATCAACCGCTTCGCTACACGACCGCCAGTGAGGAAAACAGCGAGGCGGTGCGCATGGCGGCTGAGGCGTTCGGCTCGCGCGTCAAGCGGTATGCCGGCCGTGGCAAGTGGCACCAGCTCCTCATCAGCGGGAACGGCAACCGCTGGGCACCGGCAGGCGTCGGCAAATGGCTCAAGGAACTTGGCATCTTCGGGCAGCGTTCCCATGAGAAGCGTTTGCCAAGAGCCGTTTTCACACTCGCAGACGATCAGCTTGCGACGCTCTTGCGACATCTCTGGGCAACGGATGGATCAATCAGCACGTGTCGAAACGGAACTGGGCATTCTGCGCACGTCTACTTTTGCACGTGCAGTCCTGGTCTCGCGCAGGATGTCGCAGCCTTACTTCTCAGGCTTGGAATAGTCGCAAGCCTCGGAGTGGTGCGCCATGTTCGCTATCGAGCGCTGCACACTGTCGCGGTCAGCGGCGCCGAAGCGCAGAGGCGGTTCGCGCAAGTGGTCGGTGCTTTCGGGCCACGGCGCGCGCCGCTTGAGGCCCTTGTTGCGCGCTTGCAAGGCATCGTGTGCAACACGAATGTCGACACCTTGCCGCCCGACGCCTTCGTCGCCGTTCAAGCGCTCATGCAACTGCACAGCATTGCACCACGCACGATGGCGCGGCTCCGCGGCACAGCCTACGGTGGGACATCGCATTTCCGGTTTGCTCCGAGTCGCGCAACGATTGCGAGCTACGCGAAAATTTTGGAGTCCGCGCATCTCGCCATGTTGGCGACCTCGGATGTGTTCTGGGATCGCGTTGTGCAGGTCGCACCGGACGGCGAAGAAGACGTATTTGATTTGACTGTGCCGGGTCCGGCGAACTGGCTGGCCGACGGTATTGCAACGCACAATTCGGGATCATTGGAGCAGGACGCAGATATGATCCTGCTCATCTATCGCGATGAGGTGTACGACAAGAACACCACCAAGAAGGGCATCGCCGAGATCGATCTCGCCAAGCATCGCAACGGCGAGATCGGCACCTTCCTGCTCACCTTCCAGGGTCAGTACACGCGCTTCGTCAACTTCGCTCCGGATTCCTATGCGGAGGGCATCCTGCGGTGACGCAGCTGATCCGCGCGATCATTGATCGAACCGCGCTGCAGGGCAATCTCCGCCAAATAAGAACCAAGGCCCCCGGCTCGCGCATCATGGCGGTCGTCAAGGCGAACGCCTACGGGCATGGGCTCGTGCCCACCGCGCTGGCGCTCAACGAGGCGGATGCCTTCGCGGTGGCGCGCCTGGAGGAGGGCGTCGCGCTGCGCGAGGCGGGAGTGCAGCAGTCGATCGTGCTGCTCGAGGGCGTCTTCACGCGTGAGCAGCTCGCCGAGGCGGCGCGCCAGGGCTTCGAGATCGTGCTGCACGATCCCATGCAGGTCGCGCTCCTGGAGCGTTTCTCCGGCACGCACCGCTTCATCCTGTGGCTGAAAATCGATACCGGCATGAACCGGCTGGGATTTCGCGCCGAGGAGTTTCCAGGCGTGCTCGCCCGCGTGCGTGGCCTGCAGGTGCCGGCCGCGGAGATTCGCACGATGACGCACCTTGCGCGCGCCGACGAGCGCACCTGCCCGATGACGCGCACGCAGCTCGAGCACTTCGCTGCCGTCACCACGGGGCTCGGCCTCATGAGCAGCATCGGCAACTCCGCCGGAGTGCTCGGTTGGCAGGGTGCCTGCGGTGAGTGGATCCGGCCGGGACTCGCGCTGTATGGCATCTCGCCCTTTGCCGGCGAGCCCAGCGAGCGCTTCGGACTCGTGCCGGTGATGACACTTGCCTCGACCGTGATCGCCGTGCGGCGCGTGCCGCGCGGGGAGACTGTCGGCTACGGCGGCGCGTGGACGGCGCCCCGCAACTCACGCATCGCAATCGTCGCCGGTGGCTACGGCGACGGACTGCTGCGCAGCCTTGCGACCGGAACCCCGGTGCTGGTGAACGGCAGGCGCGCACCCCTCGTCGGACGCGTGGCGATGGATATGGTGGCGGCGGATGTGTCGGAGCTTCCGGAAGTCGAAGTGGGAACGCGCTGCGTGCTCTGGGGACGGGGCCTGGACGTCAATGAGATCGCGACCCACGCGGGCACGATCGCCTACGAGCTGTTGTGCGGGGTGCGGCAGCGAGTGCCGCGCGAGCTCATCTAGCCGCCTTCGAAGAATCCCATCTTCACGCCCGCGAGCTGGATCACGTCGTTGTCGGTGAGCCTGCGTGCCTGCGGGCCGATCGGCGCGCCATTCACGAGCGGAAAGTCATTGTCCTTCTCGCTATCGACGTGGACGATGAAATAGCCGTCCGAGCGGCGGGTGATGGCGGCAACCTGCACTCCGGGACGGCCCAAGGTCGTGAGAGCTTTACTGAGCTCGAGCTCGCGCCCGGCGAAGGCGCCCGAGAGCACCTGCAACTTCGCCTTCTTGAGCGCTGCATGGCCGTCGAGTCCACGTCGCGATCCGGTTGCGCTCGTCGACGGCCCCGCGGCGGGCTCGGCGAGCTCGCGAGCGGTACGAATCTTCTCGACGGGGCGTGCCGAGGGCTGGATCACCATCGTCTTTTCGAACTCGTCTTGGGCCTCGTCATCCTCCACGAAGCGCAGCTGGTGGTGACCCACCGTGATCACGTCACCGTGTTGCAAGGCGTGCTTCTTGATCAGCTTGCCGTTGACGTAGGTGCCGTTGGTGCTGTTCAAATCCTCGAGGAACGAGTCGTTCAGAATGTTGATGATCAACGAGTGGTGGCCACTGACGGCGACGTTGTCGATGCGGATGTCGTTGTCGGGCAACCGGCCGATCGTATAGCGCTCCTTGTTCATGTTGTATTCGGCCATCACCTGGCCATCCAGGCTCAGTATCAACCTTGCCATGTGCGCCTCTGCTATCAGCCCAGCCAGCCTAGAATCTTGTCGAGAATTCCCTTGTTAGCCGGAAACGACTCAACGACGTGGGCCATGACGACCGAGATATTGTCACGACCCCCGTTATCATTCGACAGCTGAATCAATTGTTTAGCGACCGTATCCAGATTAGCACCAAAGGTGCTGATCGTTAAGTGAATGTCGTCATCTTCTACCATGTCCGACAGTCCGTCGGAGCACAGGACATAGAAATCGCCCTTGTGAACCGGCACCTCCTGCACCTCGACCTCCACGGTCGGCTCGACCCCAAGCGCTCTTGTGACGTAGTTCTTATTTGCGGCGCGTTGCGCCTCTTCAGCCGAATAGAAGCCGCGGTCGACCAGCTCCTGGAGCAGCGAGTGATCCATCGTGACCTGCTCGAATTTCTCGTTGCGCAAACGGTACAGCCGCGAGTCGCCCACGTGGGCGATAGCGATCTTGTTGTCGAAGAAGAGGGCGCTGACGATGGTGGTGCCCATGCCCTCGCACTGCGGCTGGGTGCGCGCGGTCTGATAGATGATCTTGTTGGCCCGGTGGATGGCATCGCGCAGGATGATGGTCGGGCGAGACATGCCGCTCTCGCCGTCATTCACGCGCAGATCCTCGCGCTCCACCGACTCGCGTACCAGGTTGACGATGGTCTTTACGGCGATGCCGCTCGCCACCTCGCCGGCGTTATATCCGCCCATGCCGTCCGCCAGGACGAGCAATCCGATGTCCGCGTCATACGCGATCGTATCTTCGTTGTGCTCGCGCACCTTGCCGGTATCGGTACCCCCGACAAGGCGCACTTTGCCGCGCAGGCTCATCGCATGACCCCGGACGTGCGCTCCATGTGGATTGTGACGCCGATCACGCTCGACGGATTACGATCCGGCTGTCCAATCCGGTCTTACGGTCCAGTCGGCCCCGAGTCCACGCTCATCCACATTCTGCTCCCGATCGCAAGGGACCCGTTCGCATCCCTCTCGGCGGGCGCCCCAATGTTTGGCCGCATAAGCTAGCATTGTAACTGCACCTGTCCGAGCTTCTGGTCACAAACTGCCAGACTCGCAAGCCACTCTCTGGAATACCTTTGATGTACTCCTATCCTATCTCAAGCGGCCGTAGCGGGTGGCCGCCGTGACCACGCGGTCGGCCACCACGGTCTTTGTGTGCGACGCCTGCGGGGGGCAGTCGCGCAAGTGGCAGGGCCAGTGCCCCCACTGCTCCGAGTGGAACACCCTCGTCCAGCGTGTCGTGTCACGCGCTGCGACTGCCGCGGGCGGCTCGCGGCCGCCGATCCACGCTCTGGATAACGCCCCGGCTCCTGTCAGCGAGCGTCTCTCGAGCGGCCAGGCGGAGCTCGATCGTGTGCTCGGTGGCGGCATCGTCAGAGGCTCGGTCAG
>Ga0335077_10002317_pt1 | contig 22734 bp, 22 predicted proteins | sample Lox_Sample_31_FD_207151 | JGI IMG/M metagenome (GOLD analysis project Ga0335077, IMG submission 207151) | Soil microbial communities from Loxahatchee National Wildlife Refuge, Florida, United States - Lox_Sample_3.1 | ecosystem: Environmental > Terrestrial > Soil > Wetlands | place: USA...
GAAGGACACCGTCGTGAAGGACAATTGCGCGCTCGACCGCCAGCTCGATGGGACGAATGTGTACCTGCCAATGCACGTGGCGGCGGATGCGCCGGCGGGCGACTACACCATTCGTCTACACGCACGGGGCGTGATGGACGGGAAGGTGGTTGAGCGCACCGCCGAGATTCTCTATTGGTGGGAGCACGTGGGAAAAGTGACGGGCGCGGTGGAAGATCAGAAGGTGATCGCCACGGTGACTGAGTTACCGGCCGTAGTATTCGAGGCGCCCGAAGCCGTCGCCATTACGCCGGGCAAGATCGCCCGGCTGCAGTTCCTGGTCAGGCGCTACGACGACGGGAAGTCCACTCTTAAAATCGAGCCGGACTCGCCCATCGAGGGCGTTAAATTTGAAAACAACGAAGTGCCGCCCGGTAAGCCCAACGCCGAGCTCAAACTGACGGCCACCAGCGCGTTCAAACCCGGGTGGTTCAAGTTGCGCGCCGGCTCGTCGGTTTCTCCGCCAATCGAATTGAAATTGCAGACCTCGCAGGAGGATGAGCAGTGAGGTATCCGATCCTGATTCTTGCGCTGGCCGCGCCGCTCGCGGCCGCTCCCACCGAAAAACCCAAGCTGAGTTTCGTGAAAGACATCGTACCCATCTTTACCAAGTCCGGGTGCGCGAACTCGAATTGTCACGGGTCCATCCGCGGGCAGGCTGGATTTAAGCTGTCCCTGTTTGGCTATGAGCCGGACCTGGATTACGACGCCATCGTGAAGGCGCAAGATGGGCGGCGCATCAGTCGAACCGATCCGGCCAAGAGCCTCATCCTCATGAAGCCCACATTCAGCACTCCGCATGGCGGCGGCGAGCGCTTCAAAGTGGGATCGCTCGAGTATGAAGCGATTCTGGACTGGATCAAGGACGGCGCCACATACGACAGTGCCGGATCGCCGCGGCTGCGCACCATTCGCGTCATGCCCGAAGAAGTCACGCTGGTGGGCCTGAATTCCAAACAGCAGCTTTCGGTGTCGGGAACGTATACCGACGGCTCGACCGAAGACCTGACTCGCAAGGTGCAGTACACGGCGAACGATGAATCGGTGGTCGAGATCAGCCCGAACGGTGAGCTCTCGGCCCGGCGCGCGGGAGAGACCGCCATCATGGTTCGCACGCTAGGCAAGGCCGTTGCGGCGCGCATCGCAGTGATCGAGACGCCGCCGATGAAGGATTATCCGGAAGTGGCGCGCAACAATTTCATCGATGAGCTGATTTTCTCCAAGCTCAAGCGAGTGAATATCATCCCATCGGCTTTAAGCACCGACCGTGAATTTGTGCGTCGCGTTTATCTCGATACCATCGGCCTGCTGCCCACGCTCGATGAGAGCGCGCGATTTCTGGATTCGAAGGATCCTGACAAGCGCGCCAGGCTGATCGACGAGTTAATGGCGCGGCCAGAGTTCGCCGAGGTCTGGGCCACCCGGTTCAGCGACCTGTTGCGCGTCGGCCTGCTCGACCAGCGCTCCAAGGGCGGCCGTTTGATGTATAGCTGGCTCCGCAAAGCCATGATGGAGGACAAGCCGTACAACCAGATGGCCACCGAGATGATTACGGCGTCCGGCAACCTGTATTTCAATCCAACCTCGAATTTCTACTACATCACCGAATTCTCGGAGCCGGAGAACATCGCCACCAACGTGAGCCAGGTGTTTCTGGGAGTGCGCATCGAATGCTCGCGGTGCCACAACCATCCCTGGGAGAAGTGGACGCAGGAGGATTTTTGGGGCTTTGCGGCTTTCTTCGGGCGCATGGGCATAAAGGACACGTACGAGAATGATGAGAGTGAGGTTACCTTAAAGCCAGCCGGCGAAGTGATCAGCCCCAAGACCAAGCAACGCGTTGACGCTAAGTACCTCGATGGGCCCACCGAAACCGAGGGGCCTGATGAAGACATCCGCGTGAAGCTGGCCAAATGGATCACGGCTCCAGAAAACCCGTGGTTCGCCCGCGCCATTGTGAACCGCGTTTTCAAGCACTACATGGGGCGGGGGATCGTGGAGCCGCTGGACGATTTCCGTGTCACCAACCCCCCGGCCAACGAAGCGCTGCTCGATGCGCTGGCCAAGGACTTCGTCGCCAATGGCTACCGCCTCAAGCACACTATCCGGCTGATCCTGAATTCGCGCGCCTACCAGTTGTCGAGCGTGCCGAACGACACCAACCGGGCGGATGCGCTCAATTATTCGCATTACTACGTGAGACGCCTGCTGGCCGAGGAACTGATCGATTCCATGAGCGAGGTTACCGGTGTGCCCGAAAAATTCCCGGGCTATATGCCGGGAACGCGCGCCATGACCATTCCGCAGGGTGCGCCCACTTATTTTCTGGCGACGTTCGGCCGTTTGAAGGCTCGAGAGGTGATTTGTGAACGCGACAATTCACCCGACGTAGCCCAGGCCATGCACCTGATCAGCGGGCAGACCATCCAGAATCAGATTACTGGGAAGGATGGCACGCTCGACCGCTGGCTTGCGGACCGGTCTTTGAGCGACGAAGAAATCACGCGGCGGCTCTTTATGGCGACTCTGGTGCACTCGCCGAACGAGCGTGAAGTGTCGCAGGTGATTGCATCTGTTCAGGCGCACGGCGGCGGCCCGGAAGCGCGGCGCCAGGCGTTTGAGGACGTGCTCTGGACCATTTTCAACTCGAAGGCATTCATCTTTAACCACTGAGGTTCGTATGTACGAAGACTTTGATCGCCGCGCATTTCTAAAGGTCGGCTCGCTCAGCCTGTTCGGATTCATGGGCTATGGCGATATTCTGCGCCTGCGTGCGCAATCGCCCGCACCCGCCAAGCGGGACATTGCCGTGATTCATCTGCTGCTCAGCGGCGGCATCAGCCAAGTGGACAGTTGGGACCCCAAGCCGGATGCCGACTCCAAGTACCGCAGCCAGTTCAAGCCCATCGAGACGAACGTTTCGGGCATTCGCATCTCCGAGCACCTGCCTTTGACCGCGAAGCATGCCGATAAATTCGTCATCATCCGTTCGATGACCCACAAGCTGGTGTCGCATGAGTCGGCGCTGGCGCTCATTTGCAGTGGTCATGAGCCCCTGGGCACGATCCAGTTTCCAGCGATGCAGACGGTGATTTCAAAGGAGCTCGGCCCCAAGACAGATCTGCCGCCCGCGGTTTCCATCCCCTCCGTGACCGGAAGCTGGGAGAAATCGGGATTTCTCAGCACGAAGTACAACCCGTTCAACGCCGGGAATCCGAACGTGAGCAGCTACAAGGTCCGCGACCTTGACCTGCCCATGGGCGTGGACTGGGCGCGCATGGACCGCCGCCGGTCCTTGCTGGCCGTCGTCGATGAAGAATTCCGCCGCATGGATTCGACTGGCATCAGCGAGAGCATGGACTCCTATTACCACACCGCGTTCACGCTGATGCATTCCGCGCAAGCTAAAAAAGCATTTCAAATCGAAAACGAGCCCGAAAGCGTGCGCGACCGGTACGGCCGCACGTCGCTCGGTCAAGGCTCCCTGCTGGCGCGGCGCCTGGTGGAGGCGGGTGTGCGCTTTGTGACGGTGTCGCGCGGCTTTAACACCTTCGATCATCACAAGAACATCTTTCCGCTGCTGCAAAACGTGTTCCTGCCGGAACTCGATCGCGCTTACTCAGCTTTACTGGAGGATCTGCATCAGCGCGGCATGCTCGACTCGACCATCGTGATTGTCACCGGCGAGTTCGGGCGCACACCCGAGATCAACGCCGGCGGCGGCCGCGACCACTGGCCCAGCGCTTTCTCGCTGACACTGGCCGGCGGCGGCATCACCGGCGGCCGCGTCTACGGCTCGACCGATGAAAAAGGCGGCTTCGTGAAAGACAATCCGGTGCAGGTTGCCGATCTCGCCGCGACGCTCTACCGCAAGCTCGGTATCGACCCCGACAAGGAATACATCAGCAACATCGGCCGCCCGGTGAAGATCGGGAATAACGGGAAGCCGATGGATTTTTTGATGGCTTGAAGGGGCTACAGCGGCTCAAGAGCACATACAGTAGAGAGATGCGCGCTACTCTTCTGCATGCTCTCTTCTTTCTGTGTATGTTGAGCCCCATAGCATCCGCCGATGACTCTCCCGCCGCGCTGCGGCAGATGGCGCACGAGTATTACGCGTGGGAAGCGCAGGAGTATCCGGTTGGCGCAAGCGATCAGGGCCTGCATACCTGGGACGACCGGTTGTCGAACTTCTCGCCACAGGCGGTTGAGCGCCGCAGGCAGCACGTCCACGAGCTTCTCGCGCGCGTACGTGCCATGAAAACGGACGGATGGGCCAAGGATGATCGCATCGACCGCATCCTGTTCCAGGCGCAAGTCGAATGGCCCGATTTCCAGGCGCGCGTACTGCGTCCGGAGGAGACCAATCCGCTCATTTACATCCGCGAGTGCAGCGATGCGATCTTCTCCCTTCTGAAGAAGGATTACGCGCCGCACGCCCAACGCGCCGCCTCAGCCGCCGCGCGTCTGCGCGCCATGCCGGCGATGTTGGTGACTGCCAAGCAAAACTTAACGCAGACGGTGCGGCTATACGCAGAGCTTGCTATCGAGTCGGCGCGAAGCATAGACCCGTTATTCACAGAGAGCCTCATGACGCTGGCCGACGGGTTGCCGCCCGCAGAGCGAAGCGAACTGGTGCGCGCGCGTGATGCGGCGCTCAAAGCCATCCACGCATTCGCCGACGACCTGGAGCGCCGGCTCGGTGAAATGCCGCCCTTCCGCCCAATGGGCGAAGAGAACTACAACTATCTGCTCCGGCACGTTTATTTATTGCCGATGGACGCGACGCAACTGGCCGCACTCGCTGAAGTGGAACTGGCCCGCTATCGCGGGCTGGAGGCGCTACTGCCTGATCCAAACATGGCGAATCCCGATCCGTCGCGCAGCAAGGCGATCCCAAAGGATCAGGAGGCGTTCCTGAAGGCGTACGAAAGCCGCGAACAGGATATCCTTCGCTTCCTCCGCGATCAGAACCTGATCACCATTCCGGATTACATCGGCCCCTTCCACATCCGCCAGTTGCCGGAGGCTTTCAAACCGACCAGTCCGGGCGGCTTCATGAATCCGCCCGGCGTTTACGACACGGATAACGGCGGGTTCTTCTTCATTCCCACCTACTCGCCGCAGAGTCCCAACTTTTATATCCGCGCGGCCATTGAAGAGCCGCGGCCGATTCTCGGCCACGAAGGAATTCCGGGCCACTTCTTACAGATTTCCATTGCCAACCATCTTTCCGACGAGATCCGCCGCCACCATGACGACAACGTGTTCATCGAAGGCTGGGCGCTATACACCGAGGAGATGCTGCTGCGGCGCGGCTTCTATCCTCCGGGCTCCGCCGCCGAAGGGCAGATTTTGCGCCTCTCGCGCTACCGCGCCGCCCGGGTGGGCGTGGATGTGAACCTGCACACAGGGCGCTGGATGTTCGATCAGGCCGTCGAGTACTTCATGAAGGCCGGAGGCCTGGACCGTGAAGCCGCTACCGGAGAAGCCGCTGGCGCGGCCAGCGAGCCGACGCAGAAGATGACTTACCTTACGGGAAAGTTTCAGATCCTGCGGCTCCTGGGACGTTATCGCGACCATGCAGGCGCGCGATTCACCCTGAAGGAGTTCCACGATGATCTGCTGCGCAACGGAAGCCTGCCGCTCTCTCTTCAGGCCTGGCTGCTCCTGGACGATCCCGCTGAGTTGGAGGAGTCGCTGGGAACGCGACGTTAGAAAGACCGGATCAGCGAGCCGCGATACTCGAGCCCAATCAGGAATTTGGATTTCCGCTGCGTGCAGTGCCGGACGGCGGCGTTGCCGACAAGCCGCAGGTCCTTGAAGTAAATGTACACGGGTTCGCCGATTGGGATCGGCTCCGGCGAAATGACCATCGCGCCGGCAATACTTGTGTTGGCAGCCTTGCATTCCACCTGTCTCTTGCCGACGCGCGCGCCTTCCCAGCACACGAAGGCTTTTGAGCTGACCGGTGAGCGAAGATAGCGGCGGTCCTGGATCAGGCCTATCGCCGCGGCCGCGCTGCGATCAGGTGCTGTTTCCGGAAGGGCGACCGTGGGCGCCGAGAACCACGACTTGAACGTTTCTAACTGCATCGAGCTTCCTCCGACTTCGATTGAGTGGCAAGTACGCCAGCGCCCGCAACGACAGGGCCGAATGATGTGTGCAAACGGCGGGCCGCACGAGATCCGCGCCGTTGTCTCGCGCCATCAGCAGCTTACAGGATTCGAAGCTGTCAGAATCTTGCCTGATGTCAAAATCTACAATGACAAAGCGGCCTGCAGCATCGCTTTTGCGAAGCCGACGTTGTACGCGAAGGCCGCGTATCCGCCGCCGCCCGGATAGCCAGAGTGGAAACCGGGATTTTCCCGATCATAATCGAGTGCCCGCGGATGCTCGGGATAAACCAGGCGCGGGTATTTTTGTCGCACCAGTTCCTTCATCACCGCGAACATGTCCACCTGGCCTTCATCCAGAAAAACCTCGGTATATTTCTCGTAAGGAACCCGCACGCGCACGTTGCGGAAGTGCACGTGATTTATGCAGTCGCGCTCGCCGAAATAGCGGCAAACCGCGACGGGGTCTTGCCCCATCTCCCGCGTGACGCCGCAGTCAAACGTGATGCCGTTCGACTTGCTGGGAACAATGTTGACCAGCCGCTTCCATCCCTCGACCGTCCCCATGATTTGCCCCGACCCGCGACTCATGGGCGCAGGCGGATCGTTGGGATGGAGAGCCAGCCGCACACCGCTCTCCTCAGCCACCGGAATCACCGCTTTCAGGAAATACGTGACGTTCGACCACATTTCCTCGAGCGAGTGTGCGCCCTCTTGCGGAAGCGGAGGCAGGTCTTTTACGCGATCGTAATCGAACGCCGTCAGCCCCGCGCCCGCCCTCCCGATTTCTTCGTAATATCCCTCAACGATCCGGTGCGCATAGAAGTTGTACTCGACAACCGGCAGTCCGGCCCGGCCAGCCGCGCGGATGGATTGCTGCACCTTTTCGATCTCCTCATCCCGTCCCGGCTTCCCGTAAATCGTGTTTGGAAATCCGTAGATCATGATGTTCCCCAGCGTGAGGCCGCCCGACTTGAGATTCTCCATGATGGACCTGAGCCGGCTTTCCTCCCATGGAATCCTCGGCCCGCCGCCCATGAGCACATGGTCCACGCCAAGCTGCTTCACGCGGCGCATGCCGGATTCGCTGGCCTTGCCCGCCGATAAACCGTCGTCCCCAACTTGCAGGCAGATCTTGGGCGTGTCGCGGCCTTCCGCGCGCGGCCCGGGAATTTCGGTCTGCGCGCCGGCCGGAGCCGCCAGAGCCGTCACGCCGGCAGCTTGTATCAGCTTCCTTCGCGTCATATCAGGATTCATGCCTTCCTCTTTGCCTGACATTGTAGTTCTTCCCGGCTGCGGCTAGTCAGTCGATTCCAGCCTCTCGCATGTCGTAACCTAGTCAGTTCATGCCCGAATCTCCCATTACTCCGCGCGCCCAGGACTTCGCCGCGTGGTATCAGGACGTAGTCATCGAAGGCGACATGGCCGAACCCGCCGAAATCGTCAAGGGCTGCATGGTCATCAAAGCCAATGGCTATGCGGTCTGGGAACGCATCCAGCGCGAGTTCGACGACCGCTTCAAGGCTACCGGCCATCAGAACGTCTATTTCCCGCTGCTGATCCCGCAGAGCTTTTTGCAGAAAGAAGCGGAACACGTGGAGGGTTTCTCACCGGAACTTGCGGTCGTCACCGTAGCCGGCGGCAAGGAACTCGAAGAGCCCTACGTCATTCGTCCGACCTCGGAAACCATCATCGGCCATTTCTTCTCCAAGTGGATACAAAGCTGGCGCGATCTGCCGGTGCTGGTGAACCAGTGGGCCAACATCATTCGCTGGGAACTCCGCACGCGCATGTTCCTCCGCACCACCGAATTCCTCTGGCAGGAAGGCCACACCGCGCACTCAACTCACGAAGAAGCCGTCGAAGAAGTGCTCTGCATCCTCGATATCTACGCCGACGTGGCCGAATCCATCATGGCTATGCCGGTGATCAAGGGCGTGAAGACGCAGGCCGAGAAGTTCGCCGGCGCGCTGCGTAGCTATTCGATCGAAGCCATGATGCAGAACGGCCTGGCGCTGCAAGCCGGCACCAGCCACGACCTCGGCCAGAATTTCGGCAAAGCCTTCAACGTGCAGTTTCAAAATAAGGCCGGGCAGCTCGATTACGTCTGGCAAACAAGCTGGGGTGTCAGCACGCGGTTGATCGGCGGCCTGATCATGAGTCACTCAGACGACAAGGGCCTCGTGCTCCCGCCGAAACTCGCCCCGACTAAAGCCGTGCTGGTGCCGATCTATCGCAAGGATGAAGAGCGAGGCCGCGTTCTCGAAGCCGCGCACCGCATTTCCAAAGACGTCGGCGCCAAGGTGGACGACCGAGAGGGCCAGTCGCCCGGCGCGAAGTTCTTTCACTGGGAGCGCCTCGGTGTGCCGGTGGTTCTCGAACTGGGGCCGCGGGATCTTGCTGCCAACAACATCGTGCTCAAACGCCGCGACACTGGCGTCAAAGAACCGCTGCCGCAGGCCGACTTGCCCGCGCGCTTGCCCGCTGCGCTTGCGCAGATGCAGACCGACCTCCACAACCGCGCGCTCGAACGCCTGAAATCCAACACCGTGCTCGCGAATTCCATCACCGAAGTGGAATCGTTACTCGCCGAGGTGACCGCCGAAAAAGGCGGAGGCAAATTCGTCATGGCCCACGTGAAAGACGACCCGGCCTGCGACGCGCGCCTGAAGGAGTTCAAAGCCACCATCCGCAACATCCCGCTCGCCGATCACTACGACGGCCCGGGCAAATGTATCATTACCGGCGAACCCGTCGACCGCCGCGTCGTGATCGCCAAGGCGTACTGAACCGCGGCCAGGATTTACGGCGTCATTTAATTTCCGGACTATTTACAGTCGCCGGTTCTTGCCCCCAATTCTGATGAACGATTCCGTCCTGGTCCGAATAGAACGTGCGGCGGCCCGTGCTCCCGAAGACTTTCGGATTGGCATTGACCGTATATCCTGCCGCGGTCTGGTTCATGGCGAATACGTAGCCGTCTTTCTCGCCCGACGCGAGGCTCCCTGGAATCAGGCTGGCAGCGTGCGGCCCTGTCGCAACGCCGTTCGTCGGCGGCCCCAGCTCTGCCAGCGTCGCGGCATAGTTGCCGAACTGCGACATGTACTGCGTCTGCGCCTGTTGAATCGTTTGCACCTCGCGAATAACCACCACCTCGGCCGCATTCTGGCGCGCACTCTGCATGTACGGTATCGCGATCGCGAGGATGATGAGGATAATCGCCATTACCACCACCAGCTCCGCCAGTGAAAAGCCTCGCGGGATTCGGCGCCGGTTCAGTTGCATACCACTCACTACGACGCACTGCTGATCTGAAGCGTGGAACGAATCTGCACCGTCCGGCAACAGCGGTTCCCCATCCGTAGGCCGGGACTGGATGCACTCCGCCTTTAACTTCTTCCTGCTCCCCCCATCAAAACCCGAACAGCCCGGCCTGCGCCGGCGCGATGACTTTCGCTGCCTCATTCAAATCCACCGCGCGGCCTTGCACCTTTATCGCGCCAACGTGTTCTTCTGACCAGAAGAATACGGAATTCCTTCAATAGTCGCCGATGATGTTCCGGCCTTGGAAGGTTTCCCAGTCGACGTGCGGCAGAAAAAGGCGCGGGTTCGCGCCGCGCTCGCTCGCGCGCCACTGAAGCTTCTCGTCCACCTGGAGGTGCATGGGGCGGCCACAGTGCGCGCACTCAGTCGCGATCTCCACCGTCAGCCGTTCGTTTCTGAGGCGCCCTTCCACGAAGGGCGTGGCGAGGGAATCCTCCGCTCAAGCGCCGAAGATCCGCTCTCCCGTGCTAAAGCGCAGCCGGTGCGGTGTGCGTTCGCTGGTTACCGGGAAGGCCCAGCTTACCTCGCCGCGGCCGTTCCGGACCACGAAGAACAGGTGTTTTTCCAGCTCATCGAGCAGACCTGTCACCGCCTGGGGATCGAAGTCCAGTGCCTTGGCGATCTGTGCAACGCGCAAAGGCCTGCCTCCGTTCCGCGGCAGTTCCAGGACGGCAAAATTCCGCACGGCTTGATGGCGCGGCGTCATAAAGGCAAGAGGATCACTCATGTGATCGATTGTGCCACGGTCCGCAGATACAGATCACATATCGATCTCTTCCTTCGTTTTCCGGCCGAGATACCAGCACGGGCTGAAACCAAAATGCGGAAACAGGGAGTGTACGCACTGCCGGTTTTCGGGGTCGAGGAAGTAGTACTCGGTCTTGCGGTCCTTCTGGCGCACCGCGTAATAGCGCTGGATTTTGACGACACCCAGCGGATCGCGGTTCGGGATCCGGTAGCGGACGGAAAGATAATCACCGGTGTACAGAAGCACCAGCGCCATGGCTACGAACAGGAGCGCGCGTCTCACGGCGAAACTATCTTCTGAGCCGCGCGCGAAGCAAGCGGTTGCGGCTCATTCAGACCCCTAAAACCGCGTCACTTCCGTAAAGTTGAAATCCCGGACCTTCATCGCCGGAACCACCATGTCGAACACCTCTTCGCCGGAGGCGCGTACTGGCGGTGACAGCGCCTCCACGTTGCAGAGCAGTTCGATCACGTTCTGATTGAACCGAAAATTCTTCAGTCCGCGGACCACTCGCCCGCCCTCGATCAGGAATGTGCCGTCGCGCGTCATTCCAGTCATGATTTTCTGATATGGGTCCACTTCCCGGATGTACCAGAGGCGCGTCACCAGGATCCCGCGCTCGGTCGAGGAGATCATATCCTCCACCGATGTTTCTCCACCGGCAATCACGATGTTCATGGGCGCTTCACCGTACTCGTTGGGCAACGGGAATCCGTGCCCCGTCGGCTTGGCGCCGGCCAGGTGGGCCGCCTGCCGGGAATAAACCACATTGCGCGCGACGCCCTTCTCGACCAGCGTGACTCGCTCGCGTGGCACACCTTCTCCATCAAACGGCGTACCGGACTGCAGCGGGTGAGTGACGTCATCGTAGATATTGATGTTCTCGCCGAAGATCTTTTGTCCGATCCGGCCGTTGAGGAAACTCCGCTCGTCACGCATTGCCGTGGCGCTGAAATCGCCGAAGATTTGGCCCACCAGGTCGAGCACCGCCGCCGGTTCGAGGACAACCGTGTAACGGCCCGGCGCAATCTCGTCCGGAGCCGCCGATTCGCCCGCTTTGCGCGCCGCCGTCAAGGCCAGCTCGAGCGGGCTCAGGTCGCTCGCATCGCACGCGCTCCTCTTCGCCCAACCGGAACTGTCTTTAGCCATGGTCGTGATGGAGACCTGCGCCATCGTTTCAGCGTGGTAGGCCGCCACGCCATTGCTGTTGAGGATCGCCAAAGCGGATTCAGAGGTTGAATAGATGCCGGCTGCCGTCTGCGACTGGGCCTCCACAGCGGCAATCGCTTCGCGCACGGCCTTGGCCCGGTGGTCCGGCGTGGCCGTGGCCGTCGTCGTGAAATAGCGGTTCGGCTCCGCATAGTCCGCGGCGCCGGCCAGAGGCAGCAATTCCGGATCGGGAACTTGCAGCCGCGTGATCGCGATGGCCTGCTCGACCACCCGTTGGATTCCTTCCCGGTCCAGACGGTTAGTGCTGGCACGCGCCGTGCGCCCGTCAATGAGCGCGCGGATCGAAAGGTATCCCGTGCGGTCAGCCACGTTCTGGTGAATGGTGTTGTTGGCGAAGCGGGTGAGCGCGTAAGTGCCCGCCCCAATCATGGCTTCCAGGTCACGCACGCCCGACACGCGCCCGGCGGCCACCGCCGCCTCGAAAATCTCTTCGCAGCGCGACAGCGGAAGCAGCGCGGATTCCTGCCCGCTCTTAGCCTGCATATGCGCTTCCGATCTTGATATTGCGAAATCGCGCAGGGCTGGCTCCGTGGCCCGTCCCCATTATCTGCTCGGGTTGCCCTTTGCCGCAGTTTGGTGTGCCCCACAGCGTCCAGTGTTCCGGACCGGCGATGGCGGCGCAGGAGTTCCAGAACTCCGTGCTAATGCCGCTGTAGCTCGGGTTCTTCAGCATGCGCGCGCGCTTTCCGTTGCGGATCTCCCAGCCGATTTCGCAGCCAAACTGAAAGTTGTACCGTTTGTCATCGATCGACCAGCTCTTGTTGGTCTCCATGTAGATCGCGTGATCCGCGTCGAACACCTGCTCGAGCGTCTGCCAGCCCGGCTTCAGACTCACATTGGTCATGCGGATGAGAGGAATGCGCGACCAGCCGTCGGCGCGCATGGTGCCGTTCGAGCGCTGCTCATGCACCGCGGATGCGGTTTCCCGTGAGGTCATGTAGCCCACGAACTGCCCGTCGCGGATGATGTCCGTCGATTGCGCGGCCACGCCCTCGTCATCGAAAGCAAACGTACCCAGACCCGGCCCGTGCTCGATCCGTGCGTCGCACACTACGTTCACAAGGTCCGAGCCGTATTGCAGATGGTTCAGCTTGTCTAGCGTGAGGAAACTCATGCCCGCGTAATTGGCTTCGGTGCCCAGAACGCGGTCGAGTTCGATCGGATGCCCGACGGATTCGTGAATCTGCAACGCGAGCTGCGAGCTATCCAGAATGAGATCGAATCGCCCTTCCGGGCACTGATCGGCGGAATGCAGCCCCACCGCCTCTTCCGCAATCCTGGGGGCGTTTTCCAGTAGCCGCAACTCTTCCACCAGCTCATACCCCTTCAATTGGTGCTGGCCGCCAAACGAGTTCGGATACGAACGCTTCTGAATCTCGCCGTTGCGGAAACTGTAGGCGGCAAATCCTGCTCCGCTTGTGTAGCGTGTCTGATCGATGCGGCTGCCGGACGATGACACGAAGATTTGGCGGTGCCGGCTGAAAGCCAGAGACGTCTCCGCAAGCGTAACGCCCGGATTCCGGCGCAGTTCGGCATCAATCGAAAACAACAGCGCGAGGTTCTGATCGACGGAGATGGAAAATGGGTCAACGCGAATGGGGGATGTCCACTCGGCTTCGTGCTTCGGCTCCGGCGCCAGCACGATGTCGTGTTTCTTAGCCAGTGCGCTGGCCCTGGCGATTTCCACGGCTAGCGCTGCCGTCGCTTCCATGCCGTCCGCGCTCAAGTCGTCGGTGGCGGCAAAACCCCACGAGCCGCGATCCAGTACCCTGATCCCCAGCCCCAGAGACACCGAACTCGAAACGTTGCCGACTTTTCCATTCTTGGTCGAGACGTGGCGTTCTTCCGTCTCGATCAACCGGACATCGCCGTACGAAATGCCGCGGCGCGTGGCACCGTCGAGAGCATTCTGCGCAATTTCTTTCATCGAGGTGTGATCAATCCGCCCAGCTTGTCCTGCTCGCCTGAAGACTGCCGCGGGAAGCGAGTCGAATACGCCTCCAGATATTTCAAGCCCGCGCCCGTATTATAGATGACGATTTTTTCATCGCGCTTGAGAGTCCCGTCGGCAAGCAGCTTTTCGAGTGCCGAAACGCACGCCGCTCCCTCCGGCGCGATAAACAACCCCTCGTCGGAGGCGAGACGAATGCCCGCGTCCAGCAGCTCGGCATCGCTTACGGCGATGGCTGTGCCGCCGCTTTCGCGAACGGCGGTCAGGATGAGGAAATCGCCTAGCGGCTTCGGCACGCGCAGCCCGCTGGCTACGGTGTGCGCGTTCTCCCAGAACTCACTGCGCGCCACGCCCTGCCGGAAAGCACGGACCACCGGCTGGCAGCCCTCCACCTGAACCGCAATCATCTTGGGCCGTTTGGCTCCGGTCCAGCCCAGAGCCTCCATTTCGGCGAACGCCTTCCACATGCCGATGATCCCCACGCCGCCGCCGGTCGGATAGAAAATGGCATCCGGAAGCTGCCAGTTCATTTGCTCCGCCAGCTCGTATCCCATGGTCTTTTTGCCTTCAATACGATACGGCTCCTTGAGAGTGGTGACATCGAACCAGCCTTCGCGCACGGCGCCGGCCGCCACGAGTTTTGCGCAATCGCTGATGAGGCCGTCCACCAGTGTGACGTGGGCGCCGTAAGCCTTGCATTCCACGAAGTTTGCCTGCGGCACGTCGCGGGGCATGAAAATATGCGCCTCCAAACCGGCCGCCGCTGCGTAAGCTGCCATGGCGCTGGCGGCGTTTCCGGCCGAAGGAATGGCCAGCTTCTGAATCCCCAATTCCACCGCCATTGAAACTGCACAGGATAGCCCGCGCGCTTTGAACGATCCGGTGGGGTTCAGCCCCTCGTCCTTCAGCCAAAGCTGATCTGCGCCGATTCTTCGCCCCAACCGATTAGTACGGATGAGGGGTGTCATGCCTTCGCCCAATGAGATAATGGACGATTGATGCGAAGGGGGCAGCACCGGGCCGTAGCGCCACATAGTGTTCGGGCCCGCGGCGATTTGGTCGCGGCTCCAGGTTCGGCGGAGCTTGTCCAGATCGTAGCGGACCAGCAGGGGGCCGCCGCAATCGCAGAGGTTATGGACTTTACCGGCCTCGAATTTCCGGTTGCACAGGCTGCATTCCAAATGCGTCAATGAGGTAGTGATGGCTGGGCTCAATCGTCCATGATACTGAAACTTGGGGTCCTAACAGTGCTGGCGGGGTCGTGCTGGGCGGGAGAATTCGCCGTTCTCTCGACTGGTTTTCGCATCCACGCCGACCGGCACGAAACCGATGGAGTCGTCATGCGGCTCTATGACAATGGCGGCGTCACGGAACTCGCCGCCACACAGGTCGCCCGGTTTGAGCCCGACGAAGTGGCGCCGAAGCCTGCCGAGCCGCCGATCATCGTACCCCAAAGCGCACAGGAACTCGTCACCGAGGCGGCCAATCGCAACGGACTCCCGCCTGCGTTTGTCCATAGCGTGGTGGCGGTTGAGTCCGCGTATCGCACCGACGCCGTTTCCCGCAAGGGCGCCATCGGCCTCATGCAACTCATGCCCGACACGGCTCGCGTGTACGGAGCCGACCCAAACGATCCCAGACAAAACGTGGAAGCCGGGACGCAGTATTTGCGCGACCTGCTATGGAAATACCGGAACGACGCTCATCAGGTGAGCCGCGCGCTGGCCGCCTACAACGCGGGCCCTAAGGCCGTCGACAAATACCACGGCATCCCGCCGTATCGCGAGACGCTGGCTTACGTCGAGCGGGTGCTCCGCAAATACGAGAAGTTCCTCAAGACGTCGGCCGATTGAAGAACTGCTGATCCACCTTCGCCGCCAGCACGAAGTCGCTCTCGGTCAACCCGTCAATCTTGTGCGTGTAGGTTTTCACGTCGACGCGTCCCCAGGCCAGCGTGATATCGGGATGGTGTCCCTCGGACTCGGCGATGGCTCCCACACGGTTCACGAAATCGAGCGCGGTTTTGAAATCCGGGAACTGGTACGTCTTGGTGATGTGGTGTTCGTCGATCACCTTCCAATCGGGCAATTGCACCGAGAATTTGCGCAGTTCTTCGCCTTTGAGCGGTGGCACGCCGCCTTTGCAGGGCACACAGTGTTTTGCGGCGAGGCCGCTTACTCCAGATCCACCCATACGTCTCCATCCCTCACTTCGAAATTAGATTATGTCTAATCTAGCATACTGTCAACTCGTACCATATCCAGGTGAACAAAAGTACCGTTGAAATTGAATCGGACGGCCCATTGCCCGGGAGGAGGCCTCCTCTCATGATGGAGATGACAACGCTATGCGCCTCCAACTTGAAAATTCTTCTCACCCAGATCGCCGGTACACCGACCGGTTTCCCCTTGAAAATGCACTGCGTTACAAACTTCAGGAGGGCAACCAGGCAGGGACCGGGCAGACGTTAAACATGAGCAGCGGCGGAATCCTGTTCACCGCCGAGTCGCGGCTTCCTGTTGGCGAGCAAATTGAGGTGTCGGTGGACTGGCCGGCCCAACTCAATGCCCGCTGCGGGCTGAAGCTTGTGGCTTTGGGAAAGGTAGTCCGCTCGACCACCGACGCAGCCGCCGTTCGTATTGAAAAGTACGATTTCCGTACGCGCGCCACCGCGAAGGCTCCGGCCGTAGTTACCGCCTCAGCGCTGTAACGGGTCTTCCACCCACGGGGGCGTCGCCTCGATCCGGCGCCCCAGCTCGGGTTCCAGTTGCTCTAGCTTGCTTTTCATCTGCCAGGCAATGTTCCGGTAACTGAAGTGTCCTTTCACGCCGCTGCGCACGCGCGCAATATACTCGGCTTCGGCGAAATCCATCTTGAAAAGAAAACGGGAGCGGGCGCCGAATGGAAGCAGATAATGCGACCCTGGCGCCGGCAGCCCGTGCATGACTGTGAACGCGGAGCGCATGGCATTGTCGTAAATTTCGGCCGCGCCTGCTGCGGCGACTGCCGAGGGAGTCTCGTATCCGAGCTGCCCGGCGTAAGCCTGACGGAACTGATGACAGCGCCGGTGCCGGTGCATGTCCCGATATGCGCCGACATCCATCACGATGTCGAAGGCGTAGGGCCCGCCACGGAAAGCGCGCGGCAGGTCGTCACGGCGGCTGCGCGATGCCAGCGCCACATCCATCACCTCCTGGCGCCGGCTTTGCGGCCAGTTCGCGGCCATTTCGTATAGCTCGCGAAAGGGCCGGTCCGTGACGGAGTACAGGAGCGTGGCGGTAATATCCGCCGGGACATCCGTTGGCCGCACCAGATCCACGCAATCCACGGTGACGCCAGCGGAAGGCGGCAGGTTCTGCCGGGCCCACAACTTCAGGTCCGCCTGGGAACGCGCCAGGAACTCATCCGGTTCCGCGTGCCGTGCCAGGGTCGGCGCCAGAGGCTCACGAGTTTGACCCTCCCACACGCAATCCGGCTCGGCAGCGCAGGCGGCCATGATCTCCTCACCCAGGCTGCGCACTTCTTCGTACTCGGAGACGCGCAGCCGCTTGATCTGCTTCTCCAGCGTGCGGATGCTGGTCACCTGGCCGATGTTGGTGGGCACACCCCAGAACAGCAGGTATCGCGCGACATCGAATGCCCGCGCCGCAATGTTGCGCTTATAGGCATCCGGCTTCATCTCCTGGGGCCGCGGCAGCTTCTCCGAAAGATGATCGAAGACGCGGGCGCTCACCTGCTGGTAAGCGCTCATCAACGCTTCGCCGGCCTCACGGTAGCGAGCGGCGTTCTCGCCGGCAAGCTCGGCCGGGCTAAGGAAGCCGGAACGCGAGAAATCCTGGTAGCGGGAAGATTTGGCTTGCCCGTCCCACAAGGCTTCGTCTTCGATCTCGCTTGCAGCCAGCTCCGACATGCCTTCGAAACACACCACGGTGTGGCCCAGGTCGGCGATCGAAGCGTGCCCGTACTGAAAATAGAAGCTCTCGAGAAATTTCTGCGAATCGTGCGTTCGCACCCAATCGAGCGATTGCCTGATGGAATCGGGCGACCGGCTGTAGCGCGCGAGTGCGTACGCGCACTTTTCCGGGGGCATGGGCGAGACGGTGAAAACGCGTTTGAGTCTATCGGACATCTCGATCACGCTATGATAACGAATCGCGCAGCGTCAAAGGCCGGGCAGGCAACCGCTCCCTGCGGTCGCGGCTCGGCTAGTGGCTGATGTCGTTTGCAGACCGCAACTGGACGCTCCGACGGAACATATCGTGAAGATCAAGATCAAACGTCTTCGTGAAGAGGCATTTCTACCCGAATACGCGCACGGGCCTTTGGAAGATGCGGGGTTGGATCTGCGGGCCGTGGAGCAGAAGACGCTGCCGCCCGGAGTCCCGCAGCTCGTGGCTACGGGGCTCGCCATTGAGCTGCCGCCCGGCTACGAGGCGCAAATTCGCCCGCGAAGCGGCCTGGCTCTCAAACACTCCATCACGCTGCCCAACAGCCCGGCCACCATAGACCCGGGCTATCGCGGCGAGATCCGCGTGATCATGCTGAATCTCGGGAAAGAGGACTACGTCATTCACCGCGGGGATCGTATCGCGCAGATGATCATTGCGCGATACGAGGCCGCGGAATGGGAGGAAGGAGAACTGAGGGATTCAACGCGGGGTACCGGCGGATTTGGATCCTCCGGGAGATAGCGGAGCTTGGCCGAGTTCTCTAGCTGGCGGATGTGTTGGCGACCGCGAGCTGGCTGTTCGTCGCCGACCAGATGCCGCTGACGTCGCCGCCGGCGCTCACAAACAGCGCGGCCGAACTCAGACAGATAAATGCGAGGAGCAGTGTGTACTCAATGAGATCCTGACCTTGCTCGTCGCGAAGAAAATTGTTTAGCAGTCTCATTTCAGTTTCTCCTTGCCCATTCACTTCGGCGATGCTAACAAAAGCAAATGGTGTGCCAGCCGCGAAGAGCCCGAACTGCCACAGGTTAGCGAACGTTTGACGCCCGGCCAGCCAGTGCTTTGGTGACATTTAGTCACTTTAGGTATCAAAGTGTCGCTTCCGAAAGGCGTTAGACGGTTAGCTTACGGGTGACGTTTTAGCAAGGATTATACGGGATCCTGGGGTTCTCAATAAACCTCCGCCGGCGGGAGATTGGTGTGCGTATGGCGCTGGGTGCGCCGCAATCGGACGTCCGGCGCATGATCCTGACGCAGGGCATGGCGCTGGTGCGGGCCGGCGTGCTGATTGGCCTCGCGGGCTCGCTCGCTGTGGCGCGGCTGGTGGTAAGAGCGTTGTACGGGGTGAGTGCCGGCGATCCGTTCAGCCTGGCTGGAGCGGCAGGCGTGCTGTTGCTGGTTGCGTTACTGGCCTGTTATCTGCCGGCGCGATTGGCCAGCCGGCTCGATCCGCTGGTAACGCTTCGCGAGGGCTGATCTGTGAGGCAACTGCTTACGATCCTGATGCTGGGGAACGCGGCGCTCTTCGCGTTCGGGGCTCTCCAACACTACGGTTTTGCAATCGTGCCGTTTCAAGAGCCGGTGATCATTCCGGCCACCATTGTGGAACGGTTCTGCGCTCTGGCTCTGCTTCACTTTAGAGTCAGGAGCCAGATATCCGATTCGGTCACCCTCCGCGAGAAGTACGCTGTTTTCCCATCGCGCGTAAGCTGCGGCGGTCCGATGACGTCGCGCGTGACGGAAAAAATCTTCCGGACCTGCTTTGACTCCGTGTCGACGATGAAGAACGCCTTGCCGCCCGAAACGAACAGAACGCGGCGGCTGTCGGGCAGCCATACCGGCCACTGACCGAAGCCGGTCAGTTGCTCGTATTTGTGCGACCGCAGCGAATACATCATGATCCCCTGTGTCGCCTGCGACGCCGAATCCAAATGACCAGCGAGGCGCTCCCCATCGGGCGACCAGGAATTCACCAGGAACCGGACGGACGGAGGGTCTAATGGCGGCAGCATATCCGGAGTCTGCTGCTTCCACGGGCGACTCGGGTCGAAGATCCAACACTTGTTTTTGACGAGCGGCTCTTCGATCGCGCCGACCGTCGCGATCCGGGAGCCGTCTGGAGACCATGCAAGGTACGCTGCTCCGCCTTCCGTGAGCTGCTGCAAGTCGCTGCCGTCGGGCCTGATTTTCCACAACTCAATGCGACCACTACGATTCGAAAAACACGCAATCCACTTGCCATCCGGCGACCAGCGAGGCATACGATCAGTTGCAGAATCGCTTGTCAACTGCCTCATCGCCGTGCCGTCCGGGTGCGCGACGTAGAGATGTCCCCCAGGTTGCACCAGCGAATAGAACGCGACCCATTCACCATCCGGCGAAGGATCGGGATCCGACCAGCGCCGCGAGCCGGTGGTCACCCAGGCTGGTTCCCCTTTTGGGGCGCCGGACGAATCCAGCGAGAGCTGCTGGATGTTCGCCGTGACCAGTGCCGATGTGTACACGATGCGTTTCCCGTCAGCGGAGAGGCTCGGATGCGCGAGATACGGCGCGGGGGTGGTGATCGGTTCAGGTTCTCCCCCTGTCTTGCCGGACGTTTCGTCAATCGGGACGCGCCAGAGATTCGTGCTGCCGCCCCGGTCGCTCGCGAAATAGAGATACTTCCCATCCGGCGACCATACAGGATTCCACGAGGTGTACCTATCGCTGGTCACCCGTGTGGGAGTGCCGCCTGTGACCGGGATCGTCCATACCTCCGCCTGAGCGGGCTTGCCTATGCGGTGGGTGTAAGCGATACGGTGGTTGTGTGGCGACCAGTTCGCCAGGACGGCGTCTCCCTCGTGGAGCCGCCGTGTTTCTCCGTTGTTCACAGTGACGGCCCACAACTCGCTGCGCGTCTCCGCGTTCTGCGGATTCAGTTCGACGTTCTCGGTAGTGTAGGCGAGTTGGGTGCCGTCGGGCGACCACGATGGCTTGAATCCCACATGCGTCACGCGTCTGGCCGCTTCGCCTGTACGGCCCATGACGAAGATGCCGCCCCCCTCGCGGCTGGAGCGAAATGCGATCCGCTCGCCATCCGGCGAAAACGCCGGCTGATCGTCATCAACGGTTGCATCTTTGCTGAGGTCGAGGGGGTTCTGACCGCTGACGCTCTGTAGATAAATCTGGCGACCTCTGGCGCCGGCGCCCGCATAAACCAGCCACCTTCCATCGGGCGAGAGACTGGGAAACCACTCGACGCCGGATTGCGAAGTCACCTGCGAGAACTCCGCGCGAACCGGCGCAAGCCTCTCTGCCTGCCATGCGCGCCACAAAATCGTGTATCCGGCGATGACGATTACCACGCCCACAACGATTAGCGCGATTCGCCATGGCTGCCTTCGCCTGGCGCCGGGACGCGCGAGATCGAACTCTTCACCGGACTCTACCCGCTGCTGCGCGTCCTCGAGATCGTTGCGAAGGTCCACGGCGCTCTGGTAGCGCCGCCCAGGATCTTTTGCCAGGCAGCGCCGGATGATGCGGTCGAGGTCGCGCGAAACCGCCGGGTTGACCTCCGCGGGAGATGGCGGCGAGTCCTTGAGGATCGATGAAATGACGGACATAGCGCTGTTGCCGCGAAACGGGAGTGCGCCGGTGGCCATCTCGTAGAGCACCACGCCGAGCGAGAAAATGTCCGATCGCACGTCGACCGGCTGTCCCTCCGCCTGCTCCGGCGCCATGTAAGCCACCGTGCCGACAATCTTGCCCTCTTCCGTTACCGCCTTCATCGTGCGCGTGGACGCGTCCTCGCCGAGCGACGTGACTTCGGTGAGCTTCGCCAGGCCGAAGTCCAGTACCTTCACCATCCCGTGCTTGTCCACCATGATGTTCGAGGGCTTCAGATCGCGGTGGATGATGCCCGCTGAGTGCGCCCGGGCCAAAGCGTCGCTAATCTGGACAGCGCATTCAAGTGCCCCATTCAAAGGCATCCCATGCCGCGGGATCAGCCGGTCGAGCGTCTTGCCGGCGACGTACTCCATCGAAATGAAGTCAATGCCGTCGGTCTGATCGATGTCGTGGATGGTGATGATATTGGGGTGGTTTAACGCCGAAGCAGCCTTCGCCTCCTGCACGAAGCGCCGCTTGCGCTCGGGGTCAGTCATCTTCTGGGGAGGCAGGACCTTGATGGCGACGAAGCGGTCCAGGTGCGTGTCCCGCGCCTTGTACACTACACCCATTCCCCCCTCGCCCAGTCTCTCGAGGATCTCGTAATGCGCGATAGTGCGGCCGGTCATTGGCAGGCGCTCCTTTCAGATAAAAGGAGTTGCGAATCTGATTACTCGATTCAATTGTACCGCTGAACATCCGGCTCCCTGCCGTGCGCAACGTGCAATCAGTAGGCCGAGTGGGCGACTTCACGAGACTGATCTCACAATGCCCGATGCTGACCTGGTACTTTGAGCGTCCAGACGGCATTGCCTGGCAGGGTCCTCAGCAGTACACTGAATCAGATATCTACATCCGTAATTCCGAAAGCCGGCATGGGCACGCCATAGCGCACTGCACGATCCGCGAAGAGGTGGGCGAGGTGGGTATGGGTGTGGTCTACAGGCCCTGAACACCCACGTGGACCGGCTGGTGGCGATCAAGGTGCTCCCTCCGGGGAATCGTGCGTAGGAGGACACTTTACAGAATTGATGTGGCGTACGGGGCACTTGCGTGCAGTGCTCTATGGCAAAGGGAGACAAGAAAAGAGAATCAAACGGATTGACCCTATATTTGCTTTGGCCGGGGTTTGGTAAGAGAAGAACTTGAGAAGGACAAAGAAGAAAGGTCCAAGAAGTCTATGAGACCCCTAATGCTGTTTTTGCTGTTTTTGGTAGCTTCCCCACTATTTGCCGATTCTGCTGGTGTCCTCAAGTGGACCGGAGATGCCAGCCTGGTCTACGACTTTGGAGAAGTCAATGTTTCTCAGCCGACTTCAGCAATTTTCCACATCGCAGATGATGCCAATGGAATCAGTAATGACTTCTGGTATCTGGGGCCTTACCCCTTCTATACATTCGACTACGGGATTGAGCGCTCCTTTGCAGTAACCACGGCTGGCTACTTCCTCATTTCGAGTACGGCGTACGCCCAAGTGATTGGTGAGAGCGTACAACAGATTACCGGCATCGGTGTTCCGCAAATCGTGCAGTTTACCGTGAATAACGGATTGACTCCAGACCTGAGCGGCTACGGCATCGCCAATCCGCCAGCCGATTTGGTCAATGGGCCTTATCCGCTAGGCACAAGCGCTAGCGCCAATTCTTCCGAGGTCATGTTCCAGCCGCTCGGAACTTACGATTTGATGGAAAACACGAACCTGCTGGCTAGCAGCGCTGGCATGAATTTGGT
>Ga0335077_10002318_pt1 | contig 22724 bp, 23 predicted proteins | sample Lox_Sample_31_FD_207151 | JGI IMG/M metagenome (GOLD analysis project Ga0335077, IMG submission 207151) | Soil microbial communities from Loxahatchee National Wildlife Refuge, Florida, United States - Lox_Sample_3.1 | ecosystem: Environmental > Terrestrial > Soil > Wetlands | place: USA...
CGCAAGGAACGTATTTCATCCCTTCTGCGTCATTGGCGGCGATCCGCAGGATTACACCTTTAGCGGCGAGCACGTGGAACTGCAGGTGGGCGACGGCAATATCTTTCGCGAGCACGTGACCATCAGCCGCGGCACCACCAAGGGCGGCGGGATTACGCGGGTCGGGAACAATAACTTCTTCCTGTCGTATTCGCACATCGGGCACGATTGCCAGATCGGCAACCATACGCTGTTTGTGAATGGGGCCACGCTGGCGGGGCACGTCACGGTGCAGGACTTTGTGACGCTCGGCGCGTTTTCTCCGGTTCATCAGTTCTGCCGGCTGGGCCGGTATGCCTACATCGGCGCATCTACGGTGATCACCCAGGACGTGTTGCCGTTTGCGCTGATCGTGACAGAGCGCGAGACCCGGTGTTTCGGCCCGAATGTGATCGGGCTGGAGCGCAAAGGGTTTGCGCCGCAACGGATTCAAGCGTTGCAGCGCGCGTTCCGCTTGTTGACGCGTTCGAAGAAAAATACCACGCAGGCCCTGGAAGAGATGCGCAAGACGCTGGCGGATTCCGCCGAAGTGGCGGAGGTGATCGAGTTCGTCGAGCACGCGGAACGCGGAATCGTGAAGTAAGCCGAGCGGCGGAACCATGGCGGAAACGCAAAGCAGAACGGGCTGGGGCTTGATTGCGGGAAATGGCAGATTTCCGTTTCTGGTTCTGGAAGGCGCGCGCAGCCAGGGCATCGAAATGGCGGTGATCGCGCTGAAAGAGGAAGCTTCCCCGGAACTGGAGAAAACGGCAAAGCGGCTGCACTGGGTGAGCCTGGGCGAGTTGAGCAAGGCGATTTCGCTGATGCAGCAGGAAGGCGTAAATCGGGCGGTGATGGCCGGTCAGGTGAAGCACAACAAGATTTTCAGCGCCATCCGCCCGGACTGGAAACTGGCGAAGCTGTTGTTTGCGTTGCCGCGGAAGAACACGGATTCGTTGATCGGAGCGGTGGCCAAGGTGTTCGAAGAAGAAGGAATTCAGCTGGTCGATTCGACCATATTTCTGAAGCCGCTGCTTCCGCAGCCCGGCGTGTTGACGCGCCGCCAGCCCGACGCGAGGGAATCGTCCGATATCGAGTACGGACTGAAAGTGGCGCGGCATCTTGCGGCGATGGACATCGGCCAAACCGTAGTGGTCTGCGATCGCGCCTGCGTGGCGGTGGAGGCCATGGAAGGCACGGACGAGACCGTTGCGCGGGCCGCGCGGTATGCGGAAGGGAAGCCGCTGGTGGTTGTGAAGGTGAGTAAAGCGAAGCAGGACATGCGCTTCGACGTACCTGTCGTGGGTATCCCAACCGTCGAAGGTATGCAGAAGGCGGGGGCGACGGCGCTAAGCATCGACGCCGAACGGACGCTGCTATTCGATCGTGCGAAACTGCTGGAACTTGCGGACGCGTCGGGAATCACGATTCAGGCAGTAGCTGTTCCGCCAAACGAGGAACCCAAAGCAGACTTCCCGGGAATGAGTAAAGAATGAGCGCAGGTCGGGGTGTGGGCTCAGGCGAGAAGGTGCGCGTGGCCGTGGTAGGCTGCGGCGAATTTGGCCGCAATCACGCGCGTGTGTACGGCGACATGCTCCATGTCGAGCTTGCCGGCGTTCTGGATGAAAACCGCGAACGAGCCGCCCAAATCGCGCAAGAATTCCAGGTTCGCGCGTTCCAATCCCTGGAGGAACTGCGCGGCGCCGTGGATGCGGCCAGCGTGGCGGTTCCCACCGTTGCTCACCGGGAGATCGGCTGCCGCTTGCTGGAAATGGACATCGATGCATTGGTCGAGAAGCCCATGGCGAAAACTTTGGCGGAAGCGGATGAACTGATCGCGCTGGCGGAAAAGCATTCCAGGATCCTGCAAGTCGGGCACGTAGAGCGGTTCAATCCCGCGGTTCTGGCGGTCGAATCCATTGTGAACCGGCCCTTGTTTTTCGAAGTGCACCGGCTGGGAGTGTTCACCCCACGCAGCCTGGATGTAGATGTGATCTACGATTTGATGATTCACGACCTGGACATTCTGCTGGCGCTAGTGAAGGAGCCGGTGAAAGAAGTGAAAGCGGTCGGGATCCCCGTCCTCACGGACAAGGTGGATATTGCGCACGCACGGCTGGAATTTGAAAGTGGCGCGGTCGCCAATGTAACGTCGAGTCGCGTATCGACGGAACGTGTGCGCAAGATGCGCTTCTTTCAGCAGCGCGAATATATTTCGCTCGATTATGCCCGGCGGGATGCGTTGCGTGTGGGAGTGAAGCGAGGGGGCGCGCAGCCGGAATTCGGTTTTGAGAAATTGCCGGCACCGGACGTGGAGCCGCTGCGTGGCGAATTGGAGGCATTTGTCGCGGCGGTGAGGAGCCGCGTTGCGCCGAAGACCGATGGCGCGGCGGGCAGGGCGGCGTTGCAACTGGCGGATCGCGTGATGGAAAGCATCCGCGAACACCAAGCGCGCGTCCAACCAGTGTCACCCGCACCTTTGAGAACCGCACAATGATTCCCAGGACCCTAGTTCCGACCGACGCGCGCGGACCGGCGCTTGACACGACGAGCCAGAGGCGGCGCCCGTCCACGCTGGACGAACGCACGCTGGTGCCGTCGACGCTGCCGCTGATGCCGCTCGACGGGCGAACCGCCATCCCGACCAATCTGCCGCTTGAGGCCATCGCGTCGCGCATGGTGGTGCCGCGGGATGTGAACTACGACACCGTGCAGCGCGAAGAAGTATCCACGCTTCCGGCTCAGCCCACGGAAATGGACGAGCGGATCACCATTCCACAGGGAGTCGCACCACCGGAAGAATTGCCGGCGGTGTTGCCGGTCTCGGAAGACCTGGTTGAACCCGATGTCATGAAAACCGGGGAAGTCAGTTTTCTGCCGCCGGAGCGGCTAAGCAAACGGACTCCGGAAGAAATTGCCCGGGTGGTCGGTTCGATCGCGGCGCACGTTTTATTGGTGCTGTTTCTGATTTTTGAACCGCAGATTTTGGGGCGGCATCAGCGGAGCCGCGAAGAAGAAGAACTCGGGCGCAGACAAATCGCGGTTCTCTTGCCTCCGGGCGCGCTAAAAGCATTGGAGCCCTCGGCACCGCCGGCGCCGCATCCGGCGGTAAAAGTCGATCCGCGAGAGATTCGCAAAGTGGCGCCTCCCGTGGAGCCGCCAAAGATAGAGCCCCCTCCGACAGCGCAACCGCAGCCGCAACCGCCAAAGAAAGAATTGCCGAGCGCGCCAGCGCCGCAGCCCAGTGCGATTGCGCCGACTCCGCAGCCACCCGCGCAAGGTGCAAGGGGCGACCTTCCCAAGACGCCGCTGAAACTCGAGTCGCCCAATATGCCCGTGCCGCAGAGCGGGCTGATTTTGCCCAACCAGTCCGAATCGGCCGGCGGTGCGATTCGCGATGCAGCCCGCGCCGCAGGCCGTCCCAGTACACCGTTACCGATCGGGGGAGGACAGCAGCTTCCCGGTGGCGGTGGCGGAGGAGGTGGGGGCCGCGCATCTGCCGGGGCGGGAATCACACTGCTCACAGACACAGAAGGAGTGGATTTCAATGATTATCTTACCCGGGTGTACATCACGGTGAAGCGAAACTGGTTCGCGGTGATGCCGCCGTCCGTGCAGCTGGGCGATCAGGGCGTAGTTTCGCTGCAGTTCAAGATCATGCGGGATGGCAGCGTGCCTGACGGCGACCCGCAGCGCGTGTTTACCTCGGGCAAGGAACCGCTGGATCGCGCGGCAATCTCGTCGATTCGCTTTTCGAACCCGTTCCCGCAACTACCGCAGCAGTTCAAGGGGCCATACATCGAACTTCGCTTCACCTACTACTACAACCTTCCCATTCCGCAGCAGTAGAATCAGCTATGAAGATGGTGCGCCAACAAGTGCTGGGCAGTCTGGTGCTGGCGCTGATTGTATTGATCCTGCTGCTGATCCGCGCGTGGCCGCATCTGTTCCACAAATGAATGCACATCCGGAACTCCCGCTGCTAGTCATCGTCGGACCCACGGCATCCGGAAAATCGACGCTTGGCGTCTGGCTGGCGCGACAGCTCGATGGTGAAGTGATCGCGTGCGACTCCACACAGTTGTATCGCGGCTTCGATATCGGCACCGCGAAGCCGACCGAGCAGGAAAAATCCGGCGTGCCGCACCACCTGTTGGACGTGCTGGATAGTTCCGAAGAAACCACGGCGGGCGCGTATCGCGAGCGGGCCATCGTCGCTCTGTCAGATTTGCGGGCGCAAAGAAAAATGCCCATCCTGACCGCCGGGACCGGATTGTACCTGCGGGCGTTGCTGGAAGGGTTCGCGGAAGTGCCACAGCGTTCGGAGGAATTGCGTGAGCGGCTGCGGAAAAGCGCGGCCGAGCATGGGCGGGGGTACCTGCACCGCATTCTGAAAAAGCTGGACGCGGTGTCGGCAGACAAAATCGCGGTGGCCGACGAGCAAAAATTGATTCGAGCGATTGAGGTGTGCCTGCTGGCCAAGCGGCCTCTCTCCCGCGTGCACGAGACCGGGCGTGTTTCACTCACGGGATGGCGGGCGATCAAGATTGGCCTGAATCCGCGCCGCGAGGCTTTGTATCAGCGCATTCACGGCCGCACGGATGCGATGCTTAAGCGAGGATGGCTGGAAGAAGTGCGCGGGCTGGTGGAAAGCGGAGTGACGGAAAACGCGAAGCCGTTCGATTTCATCGGCTACCGGGAATTGCGCAAGGTGTTGAGCGGCGAAATGGAAATGGAACAGGCACAAATGGAGATTCAGCAAGCGACGCGGCGTTATGCGAAGCGGCAACTGACGTGGTTCCGGCGCGACGCAGGAGTGTACTGGCTGGAAGGGTTCGGGGATGATGCTGAGGTTCAGCGCCAGGCACTGGAAAGGGTTCGGGCAGCGCTATGAGCGGTGGTAACTGGCCCGTCCCGAATCGCAGTATAATGGCGATGATGAAGCGATTTTCCTACCCATCGTGCGCGTTACACGCGCCGCCGCGCCGGTTCCAGCAGCCATGAAAACCCAGCATGACACTTCGGTGGCGGAACGTGTGTTGCTGGTGGGCGTCGGCTGGAAGCGAGTGCCGCGATTCCCGGGCATGCCCGTTGGCGAAGCGGGGCGCGAATCGCTGGCGGAATTGGAAGAACTGGCCCGCAGCGCCGGTGCCGACGTTGCCGGCAGCATCTTTCAGCTGCGAGACGCGGCAGACCCCGCAACGCTGGTAGGCCGCGGCAAACTGGAAGAGATCCGCGGCGAAGCCACGGCACGGCAATCCGCTCTGATTGTTTTTGACGGCGAACTTTCACCCGTCCAGCAGCGCAATATCGAGGAGATTACGGAGCGGCGGGTGATCGACCGCACACAACTGATCCTCGACATCTTCGCGCGACACGCGCGGAGCCGCGAAGGGCAGTTGCAGGTCGAACTGGCGCAGCTGAACTACATGTTGCCGCGGCTGACGGGCCGTGGTGCGCAAATGTCGCGGCTGGGCGGCAAGAGCAGTGGCGGAGGCTCGGGCGGCGCGGGAGGCGGCGCGGGAAGGATCGGCGTTCGCGGACCCGGCGAAAAGAAACTGGAAACGGACCGCCGGCGGATCCGCGAGCGGGTGCGCAAGATCCAGAACAGCATCGATGAAGTGCGGCAGCAGCGGGCGCTGCGCCGCGAAGCGCGAAACGCGGTGCCGCTGGGCACGGTGGCCCTGGTGGGTTACACGAACGCGGGCAAATCGACGCTGTTTAACGCACTGAGCCGGGCGGAAGTGCTGGTTTCGCCGCGCATGTTCGCTACGCTCGATCCCACGATTCGCGCCCTGCGGCTGCCTTCGAACAGGCGCGTGCTGGTATCAGATACCGTCGGTTTTATCCGTGCCCTCCCCAAAGGGCTGCTGAATGCCTTTCGCGCCACGCTTGAGGAAGTGCAAGAAGCGGCGCTGATTTTGCAGGTCAGCGATATTTCCAATGCGAACCACGACGAATTGGAACAGGAAGTAGAGAAGATCCTGGAGCAGTTGGGGGTGACAGAACGCCCGCGGTTGCGGGTGTTCAACAAAGTGGATCGCCTTACTCCGGATCAGAGACGCGAACTTTTTGAATCCTGGCGGCGCTCTTCCAGTTCCGAAGAGCCTCCGGTGTTGGTGTCGGCTCTGACCGGGGAAGGACTGGACGAGTTGCTGCGGAGAATTGATGTCGCGTTGCCAACGGATCCCATTGTGAAGCTCTCGCTGCGCATGCCGCTTAGCGAAGGCCGTTCGCTCGCTTTGATCCATGCGTTAGGGCGTGTGGTGCACGCGCATGTGGACGACTCGCACATGGAGATGGAGGCGGAGGTCCCTGAGGCAGTGGCGAAGCGCCTGAAGTTGAAAGACTTTCTGGTGAAGGAAACATTGCGTTCGACGAATTCGTATCGTTAGCAGGGGGACAAGACAATGGCGGGCTTTCTGTTGTGGTGCATCCTGTTTGTGATTTGCTGGCCGTTGGCGCTTCTGGCGTTGGTACTCTACCCGTTCATTTGGCTTTTGTTGCTGCCGTTCCGGATTGTGGGGATTGCGGTGGGTGGAGTTCTTGAATTGGTGCGGGCGATCCTGTTTCTACCCGCGCGAGTGTTGCGCGGACCGCACGCCGTGTAGGCCAGCAAAAAGAATCCTTGGGATGATAACTTTGCAGTAATCTAGAGCGGCGAAGATGAACAAAATGTCATGAAAATAAGGCGGTTCCCGGAGGGCGCGCGAGTTGTAAAATTGTGGAAAACGCTGTGGAAAGTGCGAGCTGGAGGGGAATGGGTTAGAGTAGCATGGCTCGGGTCGCGCAGGGGTCTGGCCTGGCAGTAGTCTGTAACTGACACAAAATAAGCATCTTGTTGGATTGTGAATGACGGATTGCATCCGTTTTCCACAGCGGCGCTGGATCGCGCCGACTCTGGATTTTGCACAGATTTGCAGCAGCAGTGTTACGAAACAGTACCCTTGTCTCCCTCCGCGCATTCCAAGCGCAACCCTCCTGGGCCGCAGCGTTGACGCCCCGTGATGCGGAGTCTATAGTGACCCCTGAGGCCAGCGTAGGGAGAAATGGCGGCGCTGGCCACGTCCCTATGAATCTTCCAAATGCACTGACGCTGCTGCGGATATTCATCGTGCCGCTGCTGATCGTGGTTCTGCTCACGCGCAGCCCGAACGTGAATATGTGGGGCCTACCCATCCATTTTGAGGTCTGGGGCGTGCTGATCCTTTTGATCGCGGCGGCCACGGATTGGGCGGACGGGTATTTTGCCAGGCGGAACTCGCAGGTGACCACGCTGGGAATTCTGCTCGACCCCATCGCAGACAAACTGCTGATATGCGCGGCGTTCATCTCGCTGGTAGACATGCACCTGGCCAAAGCGTGGATGGTGGTGATCATTATCGGGCGCGAGTTCACGATCCTGGGGCTACGAAATATCGCTTCAGCCGAAGGCTTCACCATTGCGGCGTCGACACTGGGCAAGACAAAAATGGTTCTGCAGGTTTGCGCGGCGGCGGTATTGATTGCGGGCGCTCGCCACCCGCGGCTGTCCGACCTGGGCCTGGCACTCTTGTGGCTGGTGGTGATCAGCGCGCTGGTTTCCGCAGCGCAATATTTCTACCGGTTCTGGAATCAGCTGGACGACCGGATCAAGCAACGGCGCAAGCTGAGCATGTTGGAGGCGCATAAGAAGCCGCAGGATGCCGTCCCTCTCTGAAGCCGATCAGAAAGCCATCCTGGAACTGGCGCGCCAGGCGGTCGTGGAAGCTGTATCCCGCAACCGGAGGCTCGAACAAATCCCCAACAACGGAATCTTTGCGCTAAAGCGAGGGGCGTTTGTGACCCTTCACGTGGAGAAGCGCCTGCATGGCTGCATCGGTGTAATCGAGGCAAAAGACGCGCTAGGCGAGAACATTGCGCACTGTGCGATGAGCGCGGCGCTGCAGGATCCACGCTTTCGCCGGATGCAGCCCGCCGATCTGGCAACGCTGGAAATTGAAGTGTCGCTGCTTTCACCACTGGAAGCGATCCGGCCGGAGGAAATTGAAATCGGAAAACACGGACTTCTGATCGAGCATGGATTTCATCGAGGGCTGCTGCTGCCGCAGGTGGCCGTCGAGCACCGCCTGGATGTTGAGCGTTTTCTGAAAGAGACCTGCTACAAAGCCGGACTGCCCTATGACGCGTGGAAGGCCCCGGAGACACGGATTTACGGCTTTACGTGCCAGGTTTTCGCCGATTCCGGATTTCACAGCGCAAAATAAAAAGCCCGCGCCACTGTGCGACGCGGGCCGGAAGAACCAGCAGGAATGCGGAACGGCTATTCGACTTCGACGTAATCGCCGGCGTACATTTCCATCCGGCTATAGGTAATTAGAACGGTGCAAGAATTGGGGCCGACATTCAGCACGATGCCCTCCCCCAGAATTTCGCGAGGCAGATCATTCCACTCATATTTCTGCGGGGTGCTGCCGAAACCGTACATCTTGTACTGGTAATCGTCGAAGTTCGGGGCCGTTTCCGAGTGCGAACCCTCATAGCGGAAGACGCGCAGGTAATCGCCGACTTTCACGCTCTGATTGGTTCCGAGATTGACGTAACTGGTGTTGAATTTCCCGTAGGTCTGAGAATAATCCTTGCCGGCAACCAGCATGCCGACGGGCTTTCCGCTGACGGGCGCGAAGCGATCATTCTCTGAAGCTGCTTTATATGGCGGTGCAGGGCGTTCCTGGAATGGACGGATGACATCTCCGCGCTGGAGGTAGTCGCAGCTGAAGGTGACTTCAGCTGTGGAAACGTTGGGCTGAACGTTGACGACCTTGAGTTGGCCGGTGTCGATATAGTAGGTGCCCATCGCTTTAAGCAGCTTGTGTTGCCACTTGAACCACTGCACATCGTCGGGATCCGTGTCCGGCCGCACCACGCTGTAGCGATCACCGACGCGGACACCCTGATTGGATCCTTTCGAGATAAAAACATAATCACGCGTAGTGAAAACCACCTTGGAGTTGGATTCGTCGCCCGAGATGAGATGAGCATCACCAGCGGGTTCGGAAGTGACGAATCCAGAGCAGTAGATCGCCGAGTAATCAGGAGAAGTCGCGACGCTGACAGGCTGCGCGGACGACGCAGTCTGTGCCTGCGGATTATTTTGCGTCCAAGCACTGGCGCCAGCCAGCAACATGCCAAGACCCATTCCTGCTGCAATAGCACGCATTAGAACACTCCTTCGACTCACGCCAAAAAGGGCCGTGCGGGGACTTGCTCCTTTGAAACTAACAAGGGGCCGGGGGTCCGTCAACAGAATGGGAGCGCAGGCTTTACACTTTAGGTAAGACGTGCTACAAGCCCTATTTTCAGGGGTTTGGGAGGCAGTTGTGGCGGAAAGTGTATTCGGGGCGGGGGCAGCGCGGATTTGTGCCGTGGTTGCTACTACCCGCGCGCGGGATTTCCGGGTTCTCGTCCAGAAGGCTTCGCGTCAGAGCGGCACGGTGGAATTGCGCCTCGATTGGTTGGCCAGCGACCGAGAACGGCACCGCGCGCTCGATTGGCTCCAACGCTCTGCTCCCCACAAGACTGCGTTCATCGCGACGTGCCGCCGCCGCATTGGCGGTGGAGAATTTGTCGGCAGCGCACTGCAAGAATTGTTCTGGCTGATGAAAGCGAAGGAAGCCGGATGCATCTGGTGTGATCTGGAGATCGAGACACTGCGCGAACTGCCGGAAAGATCCGTGGCGGGTTACGCGATCCCGCCGAAAGTACTTTTGTCCATTCATGATTTTCGCCGGACACCGCGCCTGCTGCCATCGCCGAAGATTCCCAAGCACGGCGGAGTGGACGCCATCAAGGTGGCAGCCATGTCGCAGACGCTCGGGGATAGTTTGCGGCTGCTGCGGCTGGCGCGCGGTTCGCGCCAGGTAGCAGCGATACCGATGGGAGAAGTAGGCTTGCCGGGCCGCATCCTGGCGTTACGGGCCGGGAGCGCCCTGGTCTATGCGCCCATTGCGGTGGCGACCGCGCCCGGTCAGGTGCCATTGCAGGAATTGCGGGATTTGTATCGCGCGCACGAGTTGACGGCGCGGTCTCAAGTGTTTGCGGTGATCGGAAATCCAATTGGCCACTCACTGTCGCCGGTGCTGCACAATACCGGTTACGTGGCGGCGAAAAAGGACGCGGTGCTGCTGCCGTTTCTGGTGGAGCGGCTATCCGAATTTGTAAAGGCGATTCCCGAATTTGGCTTACGGGGGTTCTGCGTCACGCTGCCCCACAAGACGTCTATTTTGCGGCACCTCGACGATTGTGATGGGCTGGCGGAGGAGATTGGCGCCGTCAATACGGTGACGGTCACGCGCGCGGGAAAGCTGGTCGGGAGTAATACGGATTACGTCGGCGTTGGGCGCGCGCTCGAGGGTAAGATGAAGTTGCAAGGCAGCCGCGTACTGCTTTTCGGGGCTGGCGGTGCCGCGAGGGCCGCGGCATTTGCCGTGGCGAAGGCCGGGGCGGAAGTACTGGTGTGCGCAAGGCGCGAGGCGGCGGCGCGGCAGTTGGCGCGCGCAGTGCACGGCGGGGTTGTGCGTCGCAGCGCATTGCGCAACGAAAAATTCGACGCCATTCTGAATGCCACACCGATTGGCATGCATCCCCATCCGGGGCTTTCTCCGTTGAAAGCGGAGGAACTGAATTGTTCGTTGGTCATGGACTTGATTTACCGTCCGCTGCAGACCAAACTCCTACGCATGGCTGCGAGGAAAGGAATTCGCACTGTTTCGGGCGTGGAGATGTTCGTGGCGCAGGGCCTCGCTCAATGGGAACATTGGATGGGCAGTTGCGCCCCGGAACAGGCGATGAGAAAAGCGGTTCTGGATCGGCTGCAAGCCGAAGACCGGCGTTGGCGTTAGAAAGTCCTACCTGCGATTTGCCAGCAGTAACTCAAGGTATACTTCTAAATTCATTTGATCGTTGTGGACCGCACGGATGATCCAGCCTTCGTTTCAGGAGTTTCGGCGCCTCGCCCGTCACGGGAATCTGATTCCCGTGTACGACGTGTTTTCCGCGGACCTGCTCACGCCGGTAAGCGCGTATCTGCGGCTTTCGCAGGGCGCACGTTATTCGTTCCTGCTGGAGAGCGTGGAAGGCGGCGAGAAAATCGCGCGCTACACGTTTGCGGGCGCCAATCCCGAGGAAGTATTCCGCTATGCAAACGGGGCGTGCGTGCTGGAGAGCCGCAACCGGATCATCTGGGAGGAGCGCGACCCGGTCTCCTTTCTCCGCGAGCACATGGCGCGATTCAGGCCGGTGCGCGTACCGGGGCTGCCGCCGCTGGTAGCCGGGGCTATCGGTTATTTCAGCTACGACATGGTTCGCCTGGTGGAGCGGCTGCCCAAACGCCTGCGTGACGATATCGGGTTGTATGACGCGATGCTGATGTTTTATCGCGGGTTGATCGCGTTCGATCACGTGCAGCATCTCTTGTGGGTTGTCCGCAATGTTTATACCGATGGAGCGGGGAGTCTGCGGGCGAAATACAACGCCGCCGTGAAGGAGATCCGCCGGACGCGCGAATTACTGGAAGCGCCGGTGCCCGGCGAGAAACGCGAAGCCGCGAAAGCGGGACGGCGGTTGCCGAAGGTACAGTCGAATTTCAAACGCACAGAGTATCTGGAGGCCGTCCGCCAGGCGAAAAAATATGTTCGTGCCGGCGACGTCTTCCAGGTGGTCATCAGCCAGCGCTTCTCGGCAAAGACGCAGTCGTCGGCCTTCGATGTTTATCGGGAGTTGCGCGCAGTCAACCCATCGCCCTATCTGTTTTACCTGCACCTGAATGACGTTCACGTAGTCGGCAGCTCGCCGGAAATGCTGGTGAAGGTGCAGGGCAGGGATGTGTTCTACCGGCCGATCGCGGGAACTCGTTGGCGAGGCGCTGATGAAGGGGAAGACCTGCGACTCGAGCAGGAAATGCTGGCGAGCGAAAAAGAACGCGCCGAGCACATCATGCTGGTGGATTTGGGAAGAAATGATCTGGGCCGCGTCTGCGACTACGGAACGGTCAAAGTAGAGAAGTTGATGACCGTCGAGCGCTACTCGCACGTGATGCATCTGGTGTCCAGTTTGCGCGGGCAGTTGCGCGAGGATGTGGATTGCTTCGATGCCTTGATGTCCTGTTTCCCGGCGGGAACGGTTTCCGGCGCACCGAAAGTCCGCGCCATGGAGATCATTGAGGAGTTGGAGAAAACCCGGCGCGGCATCTACGCGGGGGGCATTCTGTATCTGGACTTTGCGGGCAACCTCGATTCGTGCATCGCGCTGCGGACCATGGTCATCAAAAATGGCGTGGCACATATCCAAGCCGGCGGCGGAATCGTGGCGGATTCCACGCCCGAAGGCGAGTTCATCGAGTCGCTAAACAAGTCGAAAGCGCTCTTACGCGCTCTGGAAGAGGCCCACGCGACGCCCAAACCAAGGGGAAGGGGACGAAAGCAATGATCCTGCTTCTCGACAATTACGACTCGTTCACCTACAACCTGGCGCAGTACTTGGGCGAACTGGGCTGCACGCTGGAAGTGCACCGCAACGACAAGATTTCCGTCGAACAGATTGCGCGCCGCAAACCGGAGCGCATCGTGATCTCTCCAGGGCCTTGCACGCCGCGCGAAGCCGGGATTTCGGTGGAATTGATCGAAAAGCTTGCCGGCGGCTACCCCATCCTCGGCGTTTGCCTCGGACACCAGGCCATCGGCGCGGCGTTTGGCGGGAAAATTGTTCGCGCCCCGAAGCTGTTCCACGGGAAGACGAGCGAGATTGAGCACGACGGCAAGGGGATTTTTCGCGGGCTGCCGAATCCGCTGACCGCGACGCGGTATCACTCGCTGATTGTGGAGAGGAAGTCCCTTCCGCGTTGCCTGGAAATCAGCGCGGAGACGGGCGACGGCATCATTATGGGCCTGCGTCACCGCACGTTGAAAGTGGAAGGTGTGCAGTTTCATCCCGAATCCGTACTGACCGAGTCTGGCAAGCAAATCCTGAAGAATTTCCTCGGCTTGTAGGCCTGCCCCGCCGACTCTGGCCGCACGGCCTGCCGTTTACTTGCCATATTACCTACTTAGGTAAATAAGCATATAGTGATTTAAACGGTTCGCCATCGCTCCGGGCTTCCTTGGAGTCTTCCATGTCATCTCCTTGTTGTGCTACCGCCACCGCCCTCCTGGTTGTTCTCTCGGGCTGCGCTTTTCCCGTTTCAGCCACGCCGCCGCAGCCGATTGCGATTCTGACACAGGCAAGTGGCGCGCACCTCGACGAGGCGGCAGCTTCTCCGGGCCTATCTGTATTTGAAGGGGAGCGCTTGCAGACCGACGCTGGTGGAAAAGCCTCTCTTCGTTTCGGTGATTCCTCCCTGGCGCTGGTTGGAAATTCCGACGCGACACTGATGCGCATCGCCGCCGGAGTTCATGTCGACCTGTCGTCGGGGACGTTGCGGTTTTTCGCCGCCGAAGCCCAGGTTGTCGAGGTCCACGCCGAAGGGGCGATGATCCGCTCCCAAACTGGGCAGTCGACTGACGCCACAGTCAGCATTGTTCAGCCCAAAGTGCTGCAGATCGATGCGCACCGAGGCAGTTTGAATTTTATCTATCGCCAGGAATTCCGGATGCTGCCCGCGGGGCAGATCTATCGTATCTATCTGGATTCACCGGAAGGGCCTGAGACCGAGACGTCGCCGGGGGCGCAGATTGGCGGCGCCGCAAGCAAGGTAACTTACATCCTGGGTGCTGGAGCTGCCGGCGCGATTGCGTGGGCGACTTACTCCGCGATCCATGCGGGCAACGCGCCGATCAGTCCCGCGAAACCGTAGGCTTGGCAAAGGTTAATCTGCGTTGGTGAAGGCTTGCAGCTCTGCGAGCTTGCGAGCGGCGCCACCTGAGGAAATCGCCTCGTCAGCAAGCTCTTTCCCTTCGCGAAAATCCCGCGCCACACCGGTGACAACCAGCGCGGCCGAAGCGTTCATAAGCACGATGTCTCGGCGTGGCCCGGCCTCGCCGTCGAACAGGCGGCGAATCAGCGCCGCGTTTTCCTGAGGCGAGCCGCCGCGCAACGATTCGAGCAGGCTCACGGGCAGCCCGAAGTCCTTGGGCGTGAGAGTGAAACGCCTGACGCTATCATCCCGTACTTCGGCGACCAGCGTTTCACCGGCAATGGAAATTTCGTCCAGGCCGCCCGCACCATGCACCACGAGCGCTCGCTCAACGCCGAGTTCAACCAGCGCGGAGGCCACCAGATCGATGACTTCGGCAGAAAAGACTCCGAGCACCTGATTTTCCGCTTCCGCCGGATTGGTCAGCGGCCCTAGCAGATTGAAGATCGTGCGCTTGCCAATTTGTTTGCGCGCGGGCACGGCGTGACGCGCGGCCGCATGAGCCGCAGGCGCAAACAGGAAACCGATACCTAACTCGCGGATGGACTCGCCGGCACGCAGCGGCGGGATGTCGATGCGCACGCCGAGCGCTTCCAGGACGTCTGCGGAACCTGACTTGGAACTAACGGAGCGATTGCCGTGTTTCGCTACGCGCGCACCAGCCGCGGCGGCAACGAACGCTGCGGGCGTGGAAATATTGAAAGTGCCTGAATCATCGCCGCCGGTGCCGCAGGTGTCGACCAGGTTGGCGGGCGGAATGGTGCCCGGCGCAAAAACCGGGGCGGCGTGGCGTCGCATGACGCGCGCGAATACTCCCAATTCTTCTGGCAGGATCGCGCGCCGACTCAAGGCCAGCAGAAAACGAACGATGTCCGGCGTTTCGATGCCGCCGGAGAGCAACTCTTCCATCAGCGCTTCCGCTTCTGGGGGAGTGAGCGGCGCGAGTTGCTCGGTTTTTTCAATCAGATGCCGGGAAATGTTCATTTGACCGGCGGGCGCGTCTATGCCGCCTTGCCCGTGCCCCTTGTCTCAAGTAAACTTGTGTGTTTCACGAAGCCTCAAATTCTAACATCAGTGCACCGCTCCTATCGTCGCACAGGATGTTGGCCCTGATTCCGTCGGGGCCCCACAAAAGGGCAGAAAAAATGAAGATCCATGAATACCAAGCGAAAGCCATCCTCTCGCGATACGGCGTAACCACGCCTCGCGGAGATGTGGCGTTCACCAAAGAAGAAGCTCGCGAAGCGGCGCAGCGCCTGAAGTCGCACATCGTGGTGGTAAAAGCGCAGATTCATGCCGGCGGGCGCGGCAAGGGCGGGGGCGTGAAGCTGGCGCGCTCGGCCGACGAAGCCGCGGAAATCGCCTCGCAGATTCTAGGCATGAATCTGGTGACCGCGCAGACCGGGCCGCAGGGGCGAATTGTGCGGCGTTTGCTGATCGAAGAAGGGCTGGATATCAAGCGCGAACTGTATTTGGGCCTGCTGATCGATCGCGAATCGGGAAGGCCGGTGTTCATGGCCAGTTCCGCCGGCGGCATGGAAATCGAGCAGGTGGCGAAGGAAAATCCCAGCGCGATTCTGAAGGAGACAATTCATCCAGCGGTCGGCTTGCAGCCCTACCAGGCACGCAAGATTGCCTTCGGCCTCGGCCTGAGTGGCGAGCAAGTCACCGCGGCCGTGCCTTTCTTGCAGGCGCTCTACCGCGCATTTCTGGATACCGACGCTTCGCTTCTGGAAATCAACCCCTGCGTTTTGACCGGCGAGGGGAAGCTCGTGGCGCTCGACGCGAAAATGACGTTTGACGACAACGGGCTGTTCCGCCACAAGGATTTGCGCGAATTGCGCGACCTCGACGAGGAAGATCCGCTGGAAGTTGAAGCGTCGAAATATGGACTGAATTACATCAAGCTCGACGGCAGCGTCGCCTGCATGGTGAATGGCGCCGGGCTGGCGATGGCCACCATGGACATCATCAAGTACGCGGGTGGCTCGCCGGCAAACTTCCTCGACGTCGGCGGCGGGGCTACGGCGGACCAGGTGAAGAGTGCGTTCCGCATTCTGATGAGCGACCCGGCCGTGAAGGCAGTGTTCATCAATATTTTTGGCGGCATCTTGCGCTGCGACGTGCTGGCAACCGGCGTTGTGGCGGCGGCCAAGGATTTGAACGTGACGGTTCCGATTGTGGTTCGAATGGAAGGGACTAACGTGGAAAGCGGACAGCGGATTCTGAAAGAAAGCGGATTGAACTTCACGATTGCGGAAGGCATGAAGGACGGCGCGCAAAAAGTGGTGGCGCTGGCGGGGGGTGCGCGATGAGCGTCCTGGTGAATGAAAAAACGCGAGTGCTGATTCAGGGGTTCACCGGGCGCGAAGGCACGTTTCACGCGCAGCAAATGATCGAGTACGGAACCAATGTGGTCGGCGGAGTTACCCCGGGTAAGGGCGGAACAAAGCACCTCGAGCGGCCGGTGTTCAATACCGTTACGGAAGCGGCGAAAGCAACGGGCGCTGACGCTTCGGTCATTTTTGTGCCACCCGGATACTCGGCCGATGCAATTTTGGAAGCTGCTGACGCTGGCTTGCCGCTCACGGTTTGCATCACCGAGGGCATCCCGGTGCTCGACATGGTGCGCGTCGCGGAAGTGCTCAGTAAGTCGAACACGCGGCTCATCGGGCCGAATTGCCCCGGCATCATTTCTCCGGGTAAATGCAAGATGGGCATCATGCCGGGCCGCATTCATAAGCAAGGGAACGTTGGCGTCGTAAGCCGCAGCGGCACTTTGACGTACGAAGCGGTGCACCAGCTCACGCAGCTGGGCATCGGGCAATCGACGTGTATTGGTATCGGCGGCGACCCCATTATCGGCACCACGTTCCTGGACGCGATCAAGATGTTCCATGAGGATCCGGACACGCACGCCATGGTGCTGATCGGGGAGATTGGCGGTAACGCGGAAGAGCGTGCGTCCGAGTGGATCAAAGCTCACGTGAAGAAGCCGGTGGTTGGTTTCGTCGCCGGGCAGACGGCGCCCCCGGGACGCCGCATGGGCCACGCGGGTGCGATCATCAGCGGAGGTCAAGGCACAGCAAAAGACAAATACGCGGCGATGAAGGCTGCCGGGATTCACACCGTGGAGACCCCGGCGGACCTGGGCGTCACGGTGGCAGCGGCCCTGAAGAAGTAGACCCGGACTCGAACGGAACGAATTCTTTACTAAACATCACCATTTCTTTAAGGAGAGCTTTGTGGCGATTGAGCGGACATTTGCAATTATCAAGCCTGATGCCGTAGGACGCGGGCAGCACGGCGAAATTTTGGCCCGAATTCACAGCGCCGGATTCAAAATCGTGGCGATCAAGACCATGCGCCTGACAAAAGAAGAAGCTGGCGGATTTTACGCTGTGCACCGCGAGCGGCCCTTCTTCGGCGAGCTTACCGAGTTTATGAGTTCAGGCAAGATTTTTGCCATGGTTCTGGAAGCCGATGGCGCAATTGTGAAGTGGCGTGACACCATGGGCGCAACCGACCCGAAGAAGGCCGCTCCGGGAACGATCCGTCATGATCTAGGCACCAGCATTGGCAACAACTGCACGCACGGTTCCGACGCACCCGAAACTGCGGCGTTCGAGATCGGCTACTTCTTCTCCGGGATGGAAGTCATCTGAATTCGTGCATTTTACAATTGGGGCGCTCGTTTCCGTGCCCTTTTTGCTTTCCCTGGCATTTTCGCCGCGTCAGAGTAAACTAGGTCACTCACCCGCCTGCCCAGGAGGATGCTATGCCTGGAATCTGCCGACGCCAGTTTCTCCGCCATACCGCCTCCGCTGCCGCGCTTGCCTGGCTGAATGCCACGCTGGCCCGCCGCTTGGCGGCACTACCACCCCGCAGCACCAAAGTATCCGCGACTGACATTGTTACGCTGGGCAGCACCGGCATCAAAACCTCGCGGCTAGCGATGGGCACGGGCACGGTCGGTTCGGGCCATCATTCGAATCAGACGGCGCTTGGGCTCGACGGGCTTTCGCGTCTGCTGCAAAACGGCTATGACAACGGTCTGCGTTTTTTTGACGCGGCCGACAGCTACGGCAGCCATCCGCACGTCGCCGACGCGCTGAAGCACGTGGATCGCACTAAGGTGACGATTCTTACCAAATCCTGGGCGCGTACGGCGCCGGAGATGCAGGCGGATCTGGAGCGCTTCCGGAAAGAACTGGGCACCGATCATCTCGATATCGTGCTGATGCATTGTGTCACCGAGGAGGACTGGACGACGCGCTACCGTCCGGCGATGGATGTACTTTCCGGCGCGAAAGCGAAGGGGATTATCCGCGCGCACGGCTGCTCTTGCCATTCGATCCACGCATTGCGCGCCGCCGCGAAGTCGCCGTGGGTTGAAGTCGACCTGGTGCGCATCAATCCCATTGGCTCGCACATGGACGCCGATCCCGATACGGTGGCAAGCGTGATTCGCGAGATGCGCGCTTCGGGGAAAGCAGTGGTGGGGATGAAGATTCTCGGTCAAGGAGACTTGCGCCATCGCCAGGATGAAGCGATTCGCTACGCGCTGGGACTCGGATTGCTCGATGCGTTCACGATTGGCGCCGAATCCACGCAGGAACAGATGGATCTGATTCGGCGCATCGATTCCGTATAACGGCATTCACCGGGGCGGTTGCGCTGCTGGCCGATTGCTCGCGCCTTACAATGGATTTACACTTCCTACAATGGATGGGTCTCGCGAGCTCGGCCGGTTGCTCCTGATAACAGGCGGATTCCTGATCTTCGTCGGCGCGTTTTTCTTTTTCGGCGGGAAATTGCCATTTCGGTTTGGACGGCTGCCTGGAGACATCGTTCGCGAAGGCCAGCACACGACGTTCTACTTCCCGATAGTGACCTGCCTGGTGGTCAGTGCCGGGCTCAGTCTGATTTTTTGGTTGATTGCCCGCTCCCGCCGATGATGTAGTCTTGTCGAAGATGTTTTGCCTGCCGTACACTCGATACACGGAACGGAGACCCGCCAATGAAAGGTTCACCGAAAGTCATCGAACAACTCAATAAGGCGCTGCGAGAGGAACTCACGGCGATTAACCAGTATTTTCTGCATGCGGAGATGTGCGAAAACTGGGGATACGAAAAGCTTTCCGAATACATCAAGATGCAGTCGATCGGCGAAATGAAACATGCCGAAGCGCTGATGGAGCGCATTCTTTTTCTGGATGGATCGCCATCGATGCAGCCGTTGGAGCTGACCGTGGGGAAAAACGTCCAGGAAATGCTGCAGAGCGACCTCGAGCTGGAAATCGGCGCGGTGAAGGATTACAACGCTGCGATTCAGATTGCCGTGGCGGAAAAGGACAACGGTTCGCGCGACCTGTTCGTGCAGCTTCTGAAAGACGAAGAAGGGCACGTGGATTGGCTCGAAGCACAAATGCACCTGATCAAGGAACTGGGCTACGAGCGCTACCTGACCATGCAAATGGGCGAGCACGAAGAAGAGGATTAATCTCCGGCCGCAGAATTGACGGAACCGCAATCCGACTCGTATGGGCCAACTTCAATTTAATCTGCAGCCCGAGCGGCGCGTTTTCACCGTAAGCGATCTGACGGCGCGCATCCGCGACCTGCTGGCCAAGAACTTCACCGACCTTTCCGTGCAGGGTGAAATTTCAAATTGCCGGGCGGCGGCCTCCGGCCATTACTACTTCACGCTGAAGGACGACCGCGCGCAGATCCGCTGCGTTTTCTTCAAACAGCAGCAGCGGGGAATGAAGTTCAAGCCGGAAGACGGTTTGCAAGTGACGGTGCGCGGCTCGATCAGCGTGTATGAAGTGCGCGGCGAGTATCAGATCTACGTGGAGTCGCTTGAGCCCGTCGGCCGCGGCGCGTTGCAGCTCGCCTTTGAACAACTGAAGAAGCGCTTGCTGGAGGAAGGACTGTTCGACGCGGCGCGCAAGAAGCCGCTTCCGCTTCTGCCCAGCCGGATCGGGCTGATTACTTCTCCGGCGGGTGCGGCGGTGCGCGACGTGGTGCGCATCCTGACCCGTCGCTTTCCCAATGTTCATTTGACGCTGTATCCCGTTCGTGTGCAGGGCGCGGAGGCGGAAGGTGAGATTGTCGAAGCGCTGAAATATTTCTCGAAAACGCGGACCGTCGATGTCGTACTGCTGGTGCGGGGTGGCGGTTCACTCGAGGATTTATGGTGCTTTAATGAGGAGCAGGTGGCGCGCGCCATTGTGGCCAGCACGGTGCCGGTGATTTCCGGCGTGGGGCACGAGATGGACTTTACGATCGCGGATTTCGTAGCCGATGTGCGGGCTTCAACGCCCTCCGCTGCGGCTGAGATTGTTGTCCAGACGCGGCGTGAATTTGACAAGCACGTCTCCGACCTGGAGGAGTCCCTGATTAGCCTGATCCGTTACCGCCTGGCCGTCAGCGCGCGGCGGGTGCACGAGCTGGCGGGCCGGCGCGGATTCCGGCGTCCATTAGATATTTTGCGGCAGACGAGGCAACGGGCGGATGATCTGACGTCGCGTCTCGCGCTTGGATTGAAGGCGCGCCTGACCACTTCCCATCGCCGGTTCAATATCGCGCACATGCGCATCGTCTCGTTTGATTTTCAGAAGAAAATGGCGGCACTGCGGCTGCGCGTGCAGAAGTGCGATCACGAATTGTGTGTCAGGATTGAACGCGCGATTCGCCGGAAGCGGGACCGCTGGGAGCGCCTTGCCCTGCAGCTTGAGGAACGCAGCCCGTTGAGGGTTCTCGAGCGCGGTTACGCCATTGCCACCGACGCTGCGGGAAATGTGCTGCGCGACGCGGCGCAGGTGGTCACGGGCGACGAAGTTAAGATTCAACTCCATCACGGCCGCTTGTCTACCGAAGTAAAGGGAAAAACGCCCTAGTCTGTGAGCTACTCTTGTTCGTCGCCCGAGACTTTCAGCACGGCGAGGAACGCTTCCTGCGGGATGTCCACCTGGCCCACGCGCTTCATGCGCTTTTTTCCTTCTTTTTGCTTTTCGAGCAGTTTGCGCTTGCGCGTAATGTCTCCACCATAGCACTTGGCCAAGACGTTCTTGCGCATGGCGGCCACGGTTTCGCGCGCGATGATGCGGCTGCCGATGGCGGCCTGAATGGGCACTTCAAACATCTGGCGCGGAATCAGCTTGCGCAGGCGCGTGGCCAGTTCGCGGCCGCGCTCGTAGGCCTGTTCGCGATGGCAAATCAGCGCCAAGGCATCGACGGGCTCGCCGCCGACCATCACGTCTAGCTTTACGAGATCGGATTCCTTGTATCCCGCCAAGTGATAATCGAGCGAGGCGTAGCCGCGCGAAACGCTTTTCAGCCGGTCATAAAAATCGAGAACGATTTCATTGAGTGGGAGCTCGTAGGTGAGCATCACGCGAGTCGGCGAGAGATACTCGAAGTTCTTCTGCACGCCGCGCTTGTCCTGGCAGAGCTGCAAGATGCCGCCAACGGAATCGTCGCTGGTGATGATCATCGCCTTGATAATGGGTTCGGCAATTTCTTCGATGTCGCTGGGATTGGGAAATTTCGCAGGACTGTCCACTTCCACGGTTTGTCCGCCAATCCGCCTGATTCGATATCGCACGCTGGGAGCGGTAGTGATCAGGTTCAGGCCAAATTCGCGCTCCAGCCGCTCTTGAACGATTTCCATGTGCAGCAGGCCGAGAAAGCCGCAGCGGAAGCCGAAGCCGAGGGCAACGGAATTTTCGGGTTCATAGAAAAACGCCGCGTCGTTCAGTTTCAATTTGCCGAGCGCATCGCGCAAGGGCTCATACTCGTCAGCCAGCACCGGGAAAAGTCCCGCGAACACCATCGGCTTGATGGCTTCAAATCCCGGGAGAGGAGGCGCCAGACTGCCCGCCTCGATGATGGTGTCGCCCATGCGGGCGTCAGCGACCTGCTTGATGTTGGCGACCACGAAACCAACGTCGCCCGTCTCCAGTTCCTGCAGCGCGATCGGTTTTGGCGTCAGCGTGCCCAGTTGTTCGACTTCATAGGTTTCGTCGCCGGCGCAAAGCCTGATCTTCATGCGCTGCGCAATGCGGCCCTGCTTCACGCACACGAGCACCACCGCGCCGCGGTACGGGTCAAACCACGAATCGAAAATCAGCGCCTGCAGCGGATTTTCCACGCCGCCCTTGGGAGACGGCACGCGCTGCACAATCGCTTCCAGCACGTCGTCCACGCCGATGCCGCTTTTTGCGCTGATCGGCAGGGCATCATCGGCCGGAATCGCCAGCACGCTTTCAATCTGTTCTTTCACGAAGTCGGGCTGGGCCGCGGGCAAGTCGATTTTATTGATGACCGGAATGATCGTCAGATTATGCCCAGCCGCCAGAAATGTGTTCGCGACGGTTTGCGCTTCCACGCCCTGACTGGCATCGACGACCAGCAGCGCGCCCTCGCAAGCGGACAATGCGCGGGAAACCTCGTAGGAAAAATCCACGTGTCCCGGGGTGTCGATCAGATTCAGGCGGTAGGTATTTCCATCCTTCGCTTTGTAATGCAGGCGGATGCTCTTCGCTTTAATAGTGATGCCGCGCTCGCGCTCCAGATCCATGGAGTCAAGCACCTGCTCGTGCATTTCGCGTTGCGTCAGCGCGCCGGTCATCTCGAGCAGGCGGTCGGCCAGGGTAGACTTGCCGTGGTCGATGTGCGCGATGATACAAAAATTTCGTATGAACTTCGGGTCCATTCCCGTCCAGTACCGCCAGGCAGTTCCTGATGGTTTTGCGAGATAAACGGCGGCCTAAACGTTCGGGCGAGCGCAACCCACCCTGCTCGAAACCATGCC